>JACCDN010263984.1_pt1 | contig 17187 bp, 16 predicted proteins | sample 7441691 | NCBI WGS metagenome assembly JACCDN01 (sample SAMN15323439, study PRJNA562643) | freshwater metagenome | isolation source: river surface water | place: USA:Blue River Watershed | collected 2017-08-16
ATCCATAGAAACGGAATGCCCCACCTTTAACTGCGGCATCGCTACCCCACATCATTGATTCGATCTGCTTAGCAGCTGCAGTTGCTGCCGCGGTTGCCTCTGCAGTCGCGCTTGCTGATGCAGATGCTGATGAAGTCGCAGTTGCGGTGGACTTTGCGTTATTTGAAACGACTGGCAGGGTAGGTAGAAGTGTGCTGCCTTCGTTGCCAGTTAATGAATTGAAACCTAGGAATGCAGTAAGAACTAGTACTAGCGATAATGCTGCCTTTGAAGTCTTCTCTGCAAGCTTCGCTGCCTTCTTGTAAGAAGTAGAAAGCATATCTAGCGCAGTTAGACCACGCTTTTCGTCGATAACCAACTCTGAAAGAACTCGGCGAAGTGAAGCGCGAGCGCGAGATACGGTGTGACGAACTGAAGATTCTTTGATGCCAAGCTCTGCTGCGATTTCGGCAGTTGAGCGGCCTTCCATTTCCCACATCACAAGAGCTGCGCGCTCTGCAGGGGACAATAGGGCAAGTGCCTGGCGGATAATCGCGGCATCCTCTGCAGCAGAGATTGCTTCTGCGTGATCGCCGTTATCCTGCCAAGTTGCTTCAACCTCTGCCTGGGCATCATCAATCACCACAAGATTTGGGCGGCGACCTTCTGCACGGAAGTAATCAATGCATAGGTTTTCGATGGTGCGGTGAAGGTAAGCGATTGCATGCTCTTTTGATTCTAGTTCTGGAGCTGCGAGCATGAATTTGATAAGCGCATCCTGAGTAATTTCCTCAGCCTTAGCGCTATCTTTTAGTACACGGTTTGCGTGGGTAAGAAGTTCTGCGCGATTTTCGGTATAGAAAGCACCAAGCTCCGCTACGGACCAGACTTTAGGTCCTGCGGAGTTCGCAGATTTCTTAAATGCCACTTACTTGGATCCTTTTTTTGACTGGAGCTACCAGTCCCTCGAGGTATTTCATAGCGGCCCGTCGGCCCCTACAACCACTACTACGAAAGTAACCCTATATTGTCGCGGTGAAGGGACAAATCGGACATTTCGCACTCCGACCCCTAGATCCAGAATTTATACCTTTTAAATAGCGGACCTTGCGCGTGCGCCTAAGGCATAAAAACGTGAGCTCTGGGGAACTGAGCGTGCCAAGTCTAAAGTATGAGTCCAGGCTTTATCCGTAGCGACACCGATATCGTAGTATCCACTTAAATTAAAGCAACGCCCAATCATTAATCGGTTGGAGTTATATGAATAATTTTGAAATTACATTTTTGACTGACTCAGTTGACCTTTCAAAGTGCAAAATTTACGCCCTAGGCATCGGCTGAGATGTACTTTTTGCTCAGAGCTTTCCAGCTCAGCACCACCGCAGTGGACTCGGCATTCTCGTAACGGTCCCTTATTTAGAAACAAATAGTGATCGTTAAATACGTATTATTTTGCAAGACCAAGATGGCCAAATTGTAAACAATTTGAGCTTAAATAGCCCATTCAAGATTGGTAATCCACCTTATTTAAGAGAAGGTGATTCACAAATCGCTCCCTTTGCATCCAACTTCGATGATTTACTTTTTGCGAAAGCATCCATTTATCGCTTTGTAATTAAAATTAACAATTCTTTACTAAATTAAATCGCCTTATTTGCAAATTCGAGTTTTCATTATGTTGGAGGAAACAATATAGACATTTCATATATTTTCTATTTGGGAAAATGACGCTAAATTGTGCTCTATGATATTGCAACTCAAGAAATTTATTATCGCCCTTTTCTTGAAACTAAACTTAAACGTAGAAATGTCCACTTCAAAAAAAGATGTAAATAATTTGCTTTCCAGAATAAGGCCTATAAAGACCGATATCGAATTAATTAGAATTGGTGGAGATGGAGATGGCGGCTATCTGGTGCCAAATATTTTGGAAGAGATTAGTGCATGCTTCTCGCCTGGAGTGGGTGATACTTCAGCATTTGAAATTCAAATGGCTGAGTTAGGGATTCCATCTCACTTAATGGATTGGAGTGTTTCCGCTCCGCCAACAGTCCATCCCTTGATTAGTTTTGAAAAGAAGTATCTGGGATATTCTGATGATTCAAAATTCGTTTCCTTAAAAAGCTGGTTAAAAAAGCATGCAAATGAGTCTGGAGATTTAATTCTTCAGATGGACATAGAAGGTGCTGAATATGAAGTAATAGAAAAGTGTACAAATGACGATTTGCAACGATTTCGTATATTAATAATTGAATTTCACAGTTTTCATTCCATTATTAAAAAAACAGGATACCAAAATATACTCAGCGTCTTAGATAAAATCCTAGAGAATTTTATAGTGGTTCATGCACACATCAATAACAATGATTCATCTCTAAAATGGCGCGGCGACAATATTCCAAAAACCTTAGAGTTGACTTTTTTGCGAAAAATGTCCAACGTTAATCATTATGAATTTGCAAAGTTGCCGAACGCACTAGATCAAAAAAACAACTCGCGTAACCCTGCTAACCCTCTACCAAAGGTATGGAAAATTCGCCCTTAAACTATTTTCTTCCTAAAGGTAAGTAACCATATGGTTTTTCTAATCAACCTATAACTTAAGTTTAAAATTCTCGAAGAAGTTACAGAAATCCTTAATCTATTTCTGGAAGCCCAAATTGGGAAATCAAGCCCTTTTGATAACCAATTGGGATACCATTCGGATTCTTCTCTAATTGTCTGCAAGCCATATTTTTTCACTAACATCGAGAAAATCGATTGATCGTGCCTGTGCTCAACATAATACTTTGGCACAACTATTTCTTTTCGGATTGCATCATCATCTTCACCTTTAACTAATCGGAAGTTATCCGATTTCATAATTCTCAACCACTCGTTTAGAAAAGATTTACCAAAATCAGTATTAGCTATCAAAAATGTTGTTGCCATACATTGGCGCATATTTTGAGTTGCTTCCATATTCATGAAGTTAAATAAATACGGGGAAGTGAAGTCTATTTCTAGGGTATTTAATTCAAATGCCAATAAACCTTGGTTATTGGCCAAATTTCTGTATTCATTCAATCTATTTAATGAATTTATATTAATATTTAATTCACAACCAGCATCTATATAAATAATTCCTTCACAATTTGGGTAATCCTCAAATACTTTTAGGAGCAATATTGGCTTCCATATCCAATATCCAAAACCTCTAGGGTTGCTCGAAATGAAACCTAAAACCTCTTCTTCTTTGAATTTTTTTTCCAAATCTTTTTGATTATGCGTAACACCGATATATTCAGTCGGAAGTTGCTTAAAGTTCTTCTCAAGTCTTGCAAGGGCAGGGGCCCATAAGGGGGCATTCCCAAAGCTGGCTATAATCCACACCCTCGGATTCTACAATTTTCAAAGGTGAAATTATGACTTTCGTTAAATTCAAAAACTTTTGGAATGGTTTTCCAGCTGAGAATATTTTGAAAAGTATTCTTACTAACAGCCAAATGCGCGATATGCTTCCTGAGAATATAGTCTTCGAATCCGTTTTCAGACGTTCTCAAAAACTATTAAGAGCTAGACAAAAAGTGATGGGGCCAAATTGGCATGACAAGAGAAAATTCAATATTTGGTATACGGGTGAGAATTTAGAGCCACCAAAAAAATATAATCTTACTCTATCTTTTCAAAGAGACTCCACCAATAATCTCTATTGGCCGCTTTGGGCAACATATTCAAAAATTGAAAATTTAGATTTTGATATTGATCGAGAGTTTCTTTTTGACCAATCTGAATTCACAAGACCAAGATTCTTGAATTTAGAGCAGAAAATACCTAAAGCCTGTGCTTTCGTTTCAAATCCAGTAGAACCACGTTATTCTGTTTATAGAGAACTTCAGGCGCTAGGTGTTTTAGATTTATACGGATCTGCAGTAGGTAAGCCCGTCAAATCCAAATTTGAAATTGCAAACAGATATCTCTTCCAAGTTTGCTTTGAGAATATTTTCGCGCCAGGGTATATAACTGAAAAAATATTTGAAGGTTATAATTGTGGGAATATACCAATTTATCATGAAAGAAATGATGATGAATACCTAAATCCCGAATCTTACGTAGGTATAAAAGCCATGAATGCACAAAATATATACGAGGTAATTACCGAATTCAGCAACTCGAAATTGGAAACGATTTCAAGAGCTCCAATACTTAAGAAAAAATACAATCACGGAAAATTGATTGATAAAATAATCTCATTAACTTCTACCTAGTCTATTTTGAAAAATCACGTTAAGCTTCCATAAAATCGGAAATGCAAATCGAAATTTGAAAAGATATACCGCGTGGCGTGTTGATTTGGGAAACGGAATTTTGAACTTTGCTGAGTTCATCATTATCGAACGGTCTCCAATCAGGGAACCTAACTGGCCATTTAAATGCACGAAATCACCTTTTGGAAGAACAAAATCAAATTCAAGGGCAGCTATTGGCCAATCAGCGGGGAGGGATGCATCAAAATTGGAGTCCAGCATTTTTTTTATAGCTTCCGCATTTGCCATGTACGCAACGGCTCCTACTGGCGGAATTAGAAAGCTCCTATATGCATTTTCATATTTTTGATTGTTCAGAAGGATATTCCATGATTTGAAGTAAAGCGAGCAAATAGTTGGGATTTCTGTTTTCATATTATTATAAAGTCTTAGACATTTCTCATTCGTAAAATCATTTCCAATAGAACAGTCATCTTCTAAAAAAATCGTCGGTTCGCCTAAATTTCTAGCGATTTGTAATGCACGTCGGTGTGTAATTATAGTACAGAGCTCAGCTTGATTTAAATCTCGCTTCATTAAATTCGGAAATGCTACAGGTGACTTAAACATTATCTTAGGATCAAATTTAATACCATTGACAATTTCTACTTTGAATCCACGCTCTTCTAATGACGATACAAGATTCGAATTTCTAACAATCCCGTCTGCGGTCAGAACAAGCGCCTTCAATTTGTACCCGCTTTAAAATTAATTGACATGATTAATTATACAATTATTGAGTGAGATTCTTCTTGATGAATGTTCTAGGTTACTTGGGGTTTACCCTTGTAAAAAACAAGTTTGAAAATCTAGGCGCTATTAATACATATTCTTTTCTGCTCGAGTCGGCCGAAATTCCAAAGGATGGTGTCTGGATAGGTGGTAATGGGGATGGGAGTTATATGTTGCCAAATGATTTGTTGAATCAATGCAACAAAGCTCTCTCACCCGGAGTCGGCGAAGTAATCGATTTTGAAATAGATCTACTTAATCGTGGGTTTGAAGTTTATGCTGCTGATGGGAATATAAAAATTTTGCCTTTTATTCCTGGAGAATTTCTGGACCATTTCCATTTTCTTAACAAGAATTTAAGTCTTGAGAATGATGAGAATTCTACTAATTTCAATTCATGGGTATCGTCGTGCATTTCAAAAGAAGAAAATTATGTCTTGCAGATTGATATAGAAGGATTTGAGCATGTGGTAATTCCCCAATTCGTAGCTGAATTTCATAATTTGCCCAAAATTCTAGTTTTGGAATTACATAATTTCCACTTTCTTTTCAGAAATGACTATTTAGGGCATTTTCATAGGAACACTCTGAATATTGTTTTCGAAAAATACCAGCTTTACTTTCATAAGGTCAATGAACTCGCAGGATTTATTCACAGCAACGCTGGAAAGATACCAAAGGCGATTGAATTAACGTTTATACTCGGCTAATGACTACTCAAAATAAATCTATTCCTAAATTAGATGACGTCAGAGATTTTTGGAATAAACGGCCATGTAATGTTCGGCATTCAAATGCACCTTTCCTGTCACGTGAGTATTTTGATCAAGTTGAAGCTAGAAAGTACTTCGTGGAACCCCATATACCTGGATTCGCAGATTTTGATTCTTGGGCTGAGAAAAAAGTGTTAGAAATCGGATTAGGCATCGGTACCGATGCGATTAATTTTGCAAGAAGTAATGCGAAATATACGGGAATTGAACTGTCTCAAGAATCTCTTAATATTGCGATTGAACGATTCAAGGTTTATCAGTTGGAGGGTCGACTGCAAATAGGCAACGCTGAAGATTTTGCCGAGGATTTCAGTGGTGAAGTTTTCGACTTAGTCTACTCTTTTGGTGTTTTACACCATACTCCTAATTTGCAAAAATCTCTGAAAGAAATATCAAAAGTGAGCAATAAGAATACTGTTATAAAGATAATGCTTTACGCTCGCAATTCTATTAAACAAAAATTAATCGATGCCGGTCTAGAGCAACCCGAGGCGCAATATGGTTGTCCTATTGCTAACTCATATGATCGCGATGAGGTTGTAAACTTATTCAAAAATTGCGGTCTTGAAGTAGTCAAAATTGAACAAGACCATATATTTCCGTTTGTGATTGAAGATTACAAAAACTACAAATATACGTATTTACCATACTACGAATCAATGCCAAGAAATATTTTTAGAGTATTAGAAAAATCTTTCGGATGGCATCTGCTCATTGAAGCTCGCTTATCTTAGTGGTTGTGAATTTCAGGTGATACCCATAGGGTCTTATGAGGATCCTTAGACTGATTCGCACTTAGCGGTTCGTCTGCGTAATAATAGAGATTAAAGCTTCGACGATGAAATATACTTGCGTTTCTTGAAACGCCATGAAATGAGATATCGTCAGTTAAGAATGCCAATAACGTATTGATTTTGGGTTCTACAACTTTTTCAACTGTTTTAGATTCTGTGTCTAACAAATGTAAATGTCCACCAAAATTTTTCTCGTAGTCATCATTCATATAATATAAGACATTCAATATTCTGTATTTTCCAGTATTAGAGCTAAAGTTGAAATCAGCGTGGTAACCCAAGAAAGATCCTGGCGGAGAAATTACATATCCGCCTCCGTCATAGGTTGCGTCAGGTGATATCTTCACATGAGTTGCCAGACTAAATTTCTCTGTCATGCTAGAAATGAAATCTTCGCCTTGAAGTGATTCTAAGAATTGATTCAAATTTGAAAGTTCTTTTGGAAAATTCTTCCACTCCTTCTTAATTCCAAAATCGGACTCGTAACTACGAAAGTTTTCTTGCATTTCTAATTGCAATACATCGCTTTGCAAATCCTTCAAGAAGCCTTTGGGGAGGAAATCGTTTAGTACTAAATGTTTAAAAGGATAATCTGAAACCTTAGCTGCACTTAATTTTTCTAACATGTCATTTAGTTGCATAGAATAATTCTACTTCAACAATGGGCTTAAAAGAATAGTAAATCAAAGTGGCGTGCGAATTTCATACTTTTCTAAAGATCGGCTGCTATGTCTGCTTATATATAATCGGGATTTTCTCTTATATTTAATGCTTTGAAGATATCTCAGGAAATTAGCAACTTCCACGGCTAGTGGTTTCTTCCGCCGATCGCTTCCCCAAATCAGCTTAGTCTCAAGCTTCATAGCGAAAAACGCAGATCTCTGTCCAAAATCTTCTAAAGCACGCAAATTTACTTCATGGTCATCACTCGCTAAGGGGTGACTCTTAAAGTTTAAGTAACCCAATTTTCGAAGTGTTTCTGCTCTAAATGCTAGTGGACCTCTCATTACTGTGCCAGTAATGTACAAATTCTTGTCTTTCCAATCACAGATGCCATCGAAATCCGAGTCTAAGAATCCGATTTCTCCAGTATTAAAGAATTTTGAGGTTTCTACCGAGTTATCCAAATAAATGTTTGGGAAACTTGTTTTGTGTTTATCACATAATCTGTTCCAAATCTCGCGCAATAAATATAATGTTGTTAGAGATATCAACTTTGGGTTATACCCAAGATTCTGCTTGTGACCACCTCTTCCCGAAATTGCAAATATATCTGGGTAAGTCTGGAAAAGATTAACCAGTTGAGATGCGAGATTTTTCTCTTTAATTACTATATCAGCTTGCACTTCTAAAAAAATTTTTGCAGCCGTTAAGAATCTAAAGCCTAAGTTGTCACACTTGGTCTCATGCAAACCTTTAACTGTCTTCAATACGGCAAAATCATGTGGGTTATTTTCAGTGACTAGTTTTTCATTTATATAGTTCATTACTTTAACTTCTGAGTCATCTGGTGAAGCATCTATGACAATGACTATTTTGCTTGGTAAGTCTAAAGATGAGTAAACACCCGCCAAGACATCTAATATTGTCTCGCTTGCATTGAAAACTGGAATTACTACACCGATTGCATAACTATCTAATCTTGTCGAATCTAGCAATATCTTAAATTTGCCTTCTGGATACCGTAAATTACCTTGTAACTTATTCATATTCTGATTACCTCGTCGAAAGAGTCAAGCTGTTCAAGATTATGCGTTACGTAAATTACGGTGGTATTTTGCAAATTGAGTACAATTTTTCTTATTTCATCTCTGGAAATTGGATCTAGCCCACTTTCAATTTCATCGATAAGTAAAATATCTGGATTTGAAATTAGAGATCGCGCAAGAGACATTTTTTGTTTTTCTCCACCGCTTAATCGATGACTTTCATTTTCAAAGTCTGAAATCTTTAGGTTTAAGTCTAGAAGTTGGTCTGACAATCCTACTTTTGTAAGCATTGATATTAGATACTCGTCTTCAATAAATTCATTTGAGCCTATAAGCATATTTTCTCGAATTGTTCCCGATATGAAAACTGCATCTTGTTCCACTATTGAAAGTGATTTTGGATATTTCACGAAAAAATTTTTTGGGGTTAATCCTTTTATGCGAACCTGACCCTTCAATGGTATTTTTATACCTAAAATTATGTCAAGTAGTGTCGATTTACCCGCGCCTGATTTTCCTGCTATAACTACTTTCTTTCCATCGTCTATGTTCAAGTTGAAATTTTCAAAAATATATTTCACATCATTATATCCGTAACTTATATCTTCAACTGAAATAGTACTTTCAACATTTTGGTATAGATTGTTTGGCACATCATCAGATACCTCAACCGATTCTTCAATTAAATCAACTTCTGAGATTTCGCGTCTAATAGATTCGGAAGTCTTTATATGCAACAAATTTTGTTGAATTCTCAGGAAAATGGGTGCTAGTCGCGTCAAAGCCACAAGATATATTGCCAAAAGCGAAGTACCTTGCACGGCGTCATAATAATAATAACTTCCTGCTGCAACTCCAATGGAGAATACGATTATCAAATTCTCAAATATTGTCTTAGTAATTACAGGAACTATCGTTAGTTTCTCTAAATTTTGACCATATGAATGGCGCGTCGACTTTAACCTGGTAGAAAATTTCTCTGTCATGTTACGTGCAATAAGCAATCTTTTATTTGATAAGGCAAACCGAATTTTCGAATTCAAATAGCCGCCAGTTTCTATCAAATTTTTACCAGTTTCCTGCATGTTCTTGCTATTGAATTTTACAAGAAGCCACATTGCGCTAATTAACGGAATTATTGCTATCAGTGTGAGTTTTACGTTAATTGAGATCAAAAGGATTGAGAAAGAAAAAATCTGGAAAAAATCTGAAGTGATTAGGACGACTGGAATTATAAAATCTAGTCCTATTTTAATATATCCTTCAGATAAGAAATAAACAGCTTTTTCTCTGGATATACCCTTCCAAATTTCACCCTTTGAATGAAGATAATTGGATAAGACCATGTCACTCTTAGATATAGCCCAATCCTGTATCAATTGATTAAGATTTCTTGTTATGTAAATTTGTAATATCGCTTTAAGTAAAACCAAAGTAGTTGCCGTAATACCCATTATTGCGATTTTTTGTTGTAAGTCCATGTTATGGAGTATAGGTACCTTGTTACCGAATATCTCAACATTAGATTTTTGACCTTCGACACCAGACACGGTTATTTTTGCAATTAAACCAAACAGAAGCACAACTAAAAGGTCGAAGACAGATAGAAATGCCAAAAGGACGGATCGGAGAATCAACTTGAATTTAATTGGTTTAGACAACCAGTTATGCCAGTAGTAGTAAATATCGTCTTTGAATTCCATAACAACTATTACAACCTCCTTATTTCAGTCTACACTTAAGGAGTGGAAATCTCGGTACTCTTGCCATTTCATCTCGAAAATGACTTTCTCTGGGATGCGATCGATTCAGTTTGTTCATCTGTCGAAGTAGATTTTCAATTGATTTTAATTGACGATTGTAAATTTCCTTCAAGAATTGAAGACTTCCTTGCAAATCGGTCTTATGCAAAAGTAAAACTCGTCCGCAATAAAGGTATACATGGTTATGGACCTGCCTTGCTGGCAGGAAAAAATTATTGCGATGGAAATTATGTTGCCTTGATGAATTCTGATGATTTAATGGATCCAGAGAGACTAGTAAAGCAATTGTGCGCTTTACGTGACACAAACTCCGATGTGTGTATAACTAAAATGAGGCAAATTTCTAGCTCAGGTAAAACAATTTTGCCCATACTTTCTGACTTTCAAACCAAGGAGTTCTCGCTTCTTTATCTGCTGTTAGGATCTTATGGAGCAAATGCAACTTGGCTTATGACAAGGGACTGGTTCGAGGAAAATTTTGTATTTGACAGTTTTGATTTGCTCGATTGGAGAATTGCACTCAGCGCTTTCCCCGACAGCAAGCTAACTTATATCGACGAACAACTTTACACATACAGAAAACACGACTTGCAAGGTACTAAAAATCGTAATCTTGATGATTTAATCATACCATTACAAGAAGCATTTGAATTGTGGAAAAAATTAGCTGGCGATATGAATACGAACTTATTTGAAATTTATGAATTCAATTTTTTAGCATTAGCTTTCCTTGATCTAGGCTCGATAACCTATGATCAGGTAAAGACTATTGCCTATAAAATTGATTCTTTGAAAGGCAAGATTGATGACGAAATTTTCAACGAGATTCAAAGATTGTTTCACGTTAGAGTAGTTGTCAATATTAGAAATGGTAAAGATTTGATAGATAAACTAAGGATGAGCACGTTTTGCTCAAAGCAATTTATATACGTTGCACTTAGATTTATATATAATTTTATTAGAAAGCTATCATAATGATAGATTTTGTCCTAGTTTCAAAAGACAACTTGGATGACTTTGCCTGTACTTTGAGGTCAATTATTGATCAAAATTTTACAGACTGCCGAGTTATTGTGGTAGATAGTTCATCCAATCAACTTATTCGTGATTACATTTTACAAGAAAGCCCTAAGTTTCAGTTGACCTATATTTTTGAGAAACCTTTGGGAATTTATAACGCAATGAATACTGGTTTAAATATTGCAAGAAATAATTCTTTTGTATGGTTCTTAAATCCTGGAGATTATTTCTCTCCGAAATTCAATAAAGAAACACTTGAAATCATTCTAAAGATTCAAGAGTTAAACTGGATTACTGGGCAAGCAATCGGGAAATCAGTTACAGCGGAAATTTTCCCTACTGAAACAGACAATTTCACCCTAAAATCTTTAGTGAAAGGTGAAACAAAAATAAGCCATCAAGCTTTTTTGGCCAGAAAAGAGTTGATAAAGAATTTTGGTGGCTTCAAATTAGGAAAATATGCTGTATCGGACCTGGAAATAATCTCTAAGATAGTGAGTGAATCTCTTGGTGCATTTATCCGCAATGTTTTTATAGAATTTGATGAAAGTGGATATTCACATGAAAATGCTGCTAAAATTAAAATTAGTACGCTGAAATTGCAGATACGGAACCGATGTTTTTCTTTACCCTATTTTATTAATTCGATTCGTAGTTATGCGAGATATCTTTTGAATTCTTGATTTGCTCTTCTATCCAAAAATAAGTCGAGCTTATACCTTCCTTCAAATCCATCTCGTAATTCCAGCCTAACTCTTTTCGTATCAAATCGTTTGATGAATTTCGACCCCTCACGCCTAACGGACCTTCGATGTGCTTTATTGATATTTTCTTATTTGCTATTTTTGCCGTCAAATTTACTAGTTGATTAATAGTAACCATTTCTTCAGAACCAATATTCACAGGACCTATAAAGTTATCCGAATTCATAAGTCTTCGAACGGCTTCGATGCACTCAGATATAAATAGAAAAGATCTTGTTTGTTCGCCGTCACCCCAAATTTCAATTGTAGATCCTTCTTCGGCTACGGCGACTTTCCTGCAAATGGCAGCAGGTGCTTTCTCGCGTCCGCCATTCCATGTTCCTTCTGGGCCAAAAATATTGTGAAAACGTGCAATTGCAATAGGTATGTTGTGATTGCGGTTGTAAGCCAAAAATAGTCTTTCACTAAATAATTTTTCCCAGCCATATTCTGAGTCTGGAGCAGCTGGATATGCTGAATCTTCTTTGCAATTTGGATTAATTGGATCAAGTTGATTATACTCAGGATAAACACATGCAGAACTACTGTAAAAGATTTTAGTTTTGTTAATCTTTAAATTTTCATTAATGGTTTTCTGTGAATCTAATACATTCAAATTTATAGTAGCCGAATTGTGCATAATGTCTGCATCATTATTTCCAGTAAAAATGAATCCAGCTCCACCCATATCTGCAGCAAATTGATAAATTTCATCAAAAGTAGAGCCGTTATTTGATATATTGGACGATACTGTTGGCAAATGGCGCAAATCGCCTATTACATATTCATCGGCAACAGATTTTGAAAATTCAGGTTCTTTCAAGTCAACCCCACGCACCCAATAACCTTCAGTTTTTAATCTTTTCACCATATGTGAGCCGATGAATCCGCCAGCTCCCAATACTAAAGCAGTTTTAGTCACCAGAATATTTTAGCATTCACAACTTTAACATTCGCCACAAATCAATAACATTTTCTAAATTAGTTATTGATGTGGTTTCCTCGTAACTTAATTCTGGTATTGGCCGAGTTATTACGCAAATATCGATTTTCCGTACAAATTCGCGAAAATTTTCCGCAATAGGAAGTTTAGAGTTACTCAATAAACTCAAATCTGGATCCCAGCCAATTACATTCTCGTTAGTTTTCATCAACTGCTCAAGTATCGCTAGCCCTGGACTTTCTTCCAAAACTGGAGTGTGGGGCTTGTAGCTCAAACCTAGAATACCTACTCGTTTATTCTCTGACTTTGAAGCAATATCAGAAACTATTCGCTTCAAATGATCATCATTTATTTTAGTTACAGTATCTGGCAAAGAATCAGGTATGCCATATTGATTTAAAAGAGCTGATAGGGCATAGGTGTCGCGTGGAAAGCAGGGTCCACCATAAGGTGGACCGTATTTCAAGTATTTAGGACCTATTCGTGAATCCAACCCTATTGCCTCTGTTATGGTGTCAATGTTTAATTTTCCAATTTCATTAGCTAGTTGCCCCAGCATGTTTGCAAAAGAAATTTTCATCGTAACATAATTGTTTACGGCTATTTTTACTAATTCCGCCTCAGTTAAAGTCATGCGTCTAACAGGGGCGCTTCGGGATGTCATTGAACTAATAACTTTTTCAACGACGTCTGCATGACGATCATTACAAGCACCGAGTAGCTGCATGTCCGGGAAGCGCATATTTTGAACGACACTTCCGAGCGCTATGAACTCCGGGTTGTAACATAGACCAAGTTCTTTTCCTAATTTCATTCCTGAAGAATCTTCCAAAACTTTGGAAATCTCACCCTCACAAGATCCGGGCATAACAGTTGAAACTATATTAATTGTTAGATTTTTAGGTTTTTGTTTTAGCAACATTCCAATTGAATCACAGATGCTTAGTATTGCAGTATTTGAAAAGAACCCATTTTTTTCACTTGGGGTAGGTACAATTATAAATATTAACTGTGAATGTTCTACAACCTTTTTAATTTCATCTACAAATTCTAAATTTCCGGAATTATTTCTAAGCAATTCATTTAGATCGGGTTCGCTATATTCAAATTTTCCTAGATTAAGAAATTCAATTAATTTAATTGATGCGTCATATCCCATTGTTCTATGTCCAGCATCAGCCAAAAGTGCCAAAAGTGGCAAACCTAGTTTTCCTAATCCAATTACGCCAACATTCATAATATAAGCCCCTTTTTAAGTAAACCTAATTCCCATTGAACAGTTTTAAATCAGCATTGACCATGATTTCAGCAACTTCGCGCCAAGTATTTTTAGGTTTCCAACCCAGTTTAAGTTCCGCTTTAGTGTAGTCACCAATCAAAGCATCAACTTCGGTAGGTCTTTTGTACTTGTCATCAATCTCTACATATTTCTCAAAATCAAGTCCTGCTAAGCTAAATGCATATTGCGCGAATTCATGAACTGTCGCACCAATTCCTGTTGCAATTACATAATCTGAAGGATTTTCTTGTTGAAGCATTGACCACATCGATTCCACATATTCTTTCGCATATCCCCAATCTCTTACAGCATCTAAATTTCCAAGATACAACTTCTCTGCTTTTCCATTTGCTATTGCTGCAACCGCTCTAGATATCTTTCTAGTGACAAAAGTCTCTCCACGACGTGGAGACTCGTGATTAAATAGAATTCCGTTACATGCGAACAGTTCGTAAGCCTCTCGGTAATTTACCGTTGACCAATATGCCATTAACTTGGAAGCTGCGTAAGGACTGCGTGGCCTAAAATTCGAATTCTCGTTTTGTGGCGGAGGAGTAGATCCAAATAATTCTGAAGTACTTGCTTGATAAAATTTGGTTTCAACTTCGCTAGACCTGATAGCTTCTAAAATTCCAACTGCGCCTACTGCATCAACTTGACCAGTGTACTGAGGCATTGTAAATGAAACTTGTACATGGGATTGCGCTGCCAAATTATATATTTCATTAGGGCGAATCTCCCTAATAAGATTCGTAATTCCGAAACCATCTGTTAAATCTCCATGATGTAAAAAAAGATTAGTGCTCTTGTAATGCGGATCTTGATAGATATGGTCAATTCGAGAAGTATTGAATGTGCTTGATCTTCTTATTAGCCCATGTACTTCATAATCTTTTGAAAGCAATAATTCTGCTAGATATGAGCCGTCTTGTCCTGTGATACCTGTAATTAGAGCAACTTTTCTCATATTCTAACTTTGCCTATCGTTGAGTTTTCTTTGTACCAATCAATAGTGATTCTTAATCCAGAAAGGAGCTGCGTGCTTGGCGCCCAGCCTAGTGATCTAATTTTCGTACTATCAAGCAATTTTTTCGGAGTTCCATTTGGCATGGACTTATTCCAGGTAATCTCCCCTTTAAATCCTGTCTCGTTCTTAATAAGTTCAGCAAGGTTACGAATACTTATTTCTTGGCCACTTCCAATATTCAAAAGGTCGAAGGATAAGTTCGATTTCATGGCTAGAAGAATCGCATCAGATAAGTCATCAACAAAAATGAACTCCCTAAGAGGTTCTCCATCGCCCCATAATTCAACCGTTTTGTACCCTTGCTCAGCAGCGTCGACGAATTTCCTTATCAATCCTGGAATTACGTGTGAATTTTCAACATTAAAATTATCTCCTGGACCGTACACGTTTGTCGGCATAACTGAAAACCAATTGAATTTTAGTTGCTTTCTGACCGATCTACATACTTCCACTCCGGCAATTTTCGCAACCGCATATGCGGAATTAGTTTCCTCAAGTGGTCCTGTCATTAAGAAATCTTCTTTTATTGGCTGTTGAGCAAATTTAGGGTAAATACAACTTGATCCTAAGAAAACGAAGTTCTTGATACCTGCTTCAATTGAGCTATCCATCAAATTTGATTGAATTCGTAAATTCTCTGAAATGAATTTCAATGGTTGGCTAATATTCGCTCCAATGCCACCGACTATTGCAGCCGCATCAATTATCGCATCTGGTTTGTTCATTTTTATGTAATCAAGAGTTGCAGCGCTATCTAACAGATTTAAAGAAGCTCTAGTCGGTGCAAAGACCACATGATTTGCTGATTTTAGTTTTTTAACAAGCGAAGAACCAACTAAACCCGTCCCGCCTGTGACCAATATTTTCACGTGTGAACTCTACTTGCAATATGATTAAATGTGTCTGACAAACTTGATTAAGAATTCTCCGCTTCCCAAGCTCTACGGCCAGCAAGCAATTCTTGTGCGCGTACCAAATCTAGTGCCTCTAAAGTATCCCCACGGCGTAATGTCGCATTTGTTTCGCCATCAGTTACATACATTCCAAAGCGACCATCTTTAACAAGAATATGTTTTCCGGTTGCTGGGTCGACGCCGAAGTCCTTAAGCGGTGGCTTCGCAACACCGCGGCGGCGCTCCTTTGGCTTGGAGTAAATATCAAGCGCTTCATCCAAAGTAATCGCAAAAATCTGATCTTCGGAAGTCAAAGTGCGTGAATCAGTGCCAGCCTTTAAGTACGGACCATAACGACCATTCTGTACAGTTATTTCTTCACCAGCAGAGTTGGTGCCAAGCACGCGTGGAAGTGAGAGAAGTTTTAGCGCATCTTCATAGGTAATGGTATTTAAATCCATCGTAGAAAATAGTGATGCGGTTTTCGGTTTCGGCAAATCATCTTTTTTAATGCGCTTTGGTTTACCGGTCTTCGGATTAATTAATGGTTCTGGTTCTGGCAAAATTTCAGTTACATAAGCACCATAACGACCAGACTTTGCGATGATCGGGAAACCTGTCTCTGGATCAATTCCTAATTCGCGTTCACCAGATGGCTTTGCAAGAAGCTCAATTGCATAAGCCAAATTCATTTCATCCGGTGCGGTGCCTTCTGGAATATTGGCAAACTTGCGATCATCGCCTTGGCCTTGCTGGACATAAGCACCGTAACGACCAACGCGGATTTCAATGTCGTCAGATAACTTCATGGTGTTGATCTGTTGTGCATCAATAACACCTAAATCAGCGGCAAGTTCATTTAAACCTGGCATCCCATCGCGGCCATAGAAGAAATTACGTAACCAATCGATGCGTTCTGCTTCACCGGATGCGATCTTGTCTAGATCTTCTTCCATGGATGCAGTGAATTCATAATCAATAAGTTTTGAGAAGTGTTGTTCTAATAGACCAACTACAGAGAAAGCTAAGAAGGTGGGAACAAGTGCGCGGCCGCGTTTCATTACATAGCCGCGGTCTTGGATGGTTTGAATAATCGATGCGAAGGTAGATGGGCGGCCGATGCCTAGTTCTTCTAGCTTTTTCACAAGAGTAGGTTCGGTATAGCGCGCAGGTGGCTTGGTTTCGTGGCCTTCGGTAAGAAGCTCATTTACCTTTACTTTTTGCCCTTCGGACATAACCGGTAATC
>JACCDN010360914.1_pt1 | contig 17186 bp, 16 predicted proteins | sample 7441691 | NCBI WGS metagenome assembly JACCDN01 (sample SAMN15323439, study PRJNA562643) | freshwater metagenome | isolation source: river surface water | place: USA:Blue River Watershed | collected 2017-08-16
ACTTTGGAGGATTTGCTTGAGGAGATTGTGGGTGAAATTCAAGATGAGCATGATTTTTCGGAAGTGCCGATGGAAGTGGTGGATTACGATAATATTATTGTTTATGGTGATACGGAGCTGGAAGTGGTGAATGATTTCTTCCAAGTGGATTTTTGGGAAGAGGAGCATGATACGGTAAATAGTGCGATTACGGATCATTTGCATCGTTTTCCGCGCGTGGGAGAAATTGTGGATTTTCCGCATGGGACAGTGAAAATTTTGAAGATGAAAAAGAATGTGGTGACGAAAGTACAGATCACAAGAAAACGCTCTTAAGAATTTTTAGTAGTTGGAGACTTGCGATGGCGAAGCTTTTTTGCTATAATGTTGGGAAATAAAAATTAAAAAAGACAAATGAAAAAATTAATTTGCAGTTCTCTAGCTACTTTAATGGTTTTAGCAATGCCGATGACGGCTTTTGCAGCCGACACGAAAGCACCGAGCGATGTGGAAGGTGTACGCGCCCAAGCTTTGAATAAATCGGCAAAGATTAGTTGGGAGGCGGCGACGGATAATGTCGATGTCACTGGATATCAAGTGCATTATGGTCTTTCAGCTGTGGACGATGTAGGCGAAAGCTTTGATGAGATGAAAGATGTTGGGAAAAAGTTGTCTTATACGGTGAGTGGTTTGGATAATGGTAAAGAATATTTCTTTGCGGTAGTAGCCTATGATGCAGAAGGTAATGAAAGCGTTAATTGGTCTTCTCAAGTTTCTGCGACACCTGGTGGTGCAGCGGGCGAAGACGATGAGTCCCCTACTGTGGCGGACGCAGAAGCGGTTGATAAAATTACTGTGAAAGTAGAATTTTCAGAAGCGGTTGTGTTGCCAGATGAAGACGCTGAAGATGCTTTTGCAATTGAAAATGATGAAAGCTTTGAGCCATTGAATGTAGTGGCGGCAGAGTTGGATAGCGAAGATGAAGATGGAAAAACAGTACTTTTGACAACTGATGCGCAAGAAGATGGAGTGGATTACACTTTGACAGTCGGAATTGATATCGAAGATGAAGCTGGAAATCCGATTGTGAGCGGAACTTCTGACACGGCAGCCTTTGTTGGAAGCGATGCGGAACATGTGGAAGCGAAGGAATTTAAAGTATTGAGTGCAGAAGCGGTCGACAATACTCATGTTACTGTTACTTTTAATAAATCTGTTTTCTTAAGTATTGATCCTTCGGAAGATTTCGAAATTGTGGCGAAGGACGAAGAAGCAGTGAAGCTTGAAGTCCTTGGCGTGGAATTGGCGGAAAGTGAAGATGGTATGGAAGATGCTTTAGCGATTATTACAACTAATGAGATGGAAGATCGCCAATATGAAGTGCGTGTGAAAAATGTGATGGATGCTGATGATGTGGAGATTGGTGAAGATGCGGCAGTTTTGTTTAGAGGCGTAGTTGGTGGCGAAGAAATTGAGGACATCATCCCTCCTGATGATGTAGCAAAATTCTTAGCTAAGCAGTTAGTGAATGTGGAAAAAATGTCAGTGAAGTTGACTTGGGAAAAGGTGCAAAGCGAGAATGCTGATGCAGTAAAACAAACTGTCTACACTAGTAAAAATAAAGGTGTGGAATATGAAAAAACTGCCGAATTGGACGCTGATGCCTTGGAATATGAAGTGAATAATTTAGAAGCGGGAGAATATTGGTTCAAGTTGACGCAAACTGACACTGTTGGGAACGAAAGTGAAGGTAAAATTGTCAAAGTTGTTTTGTCTGAAACTGGCCCAGAGCTCATTGGCTTGCTAGCTTTGTCACTTGGATTTGGTCGGATGTTCCGCCGAAAAAAATAATGTCACATTTTAGAAAAATTTAAGAATCGTTTGTTAGGGTGGTGTCATGAAGACATCACCCTTTAAAATTTCGGCGATTTTCTTACGCATTTGGACTGTGACAGTTTTGAGTCTTGGTGTGGGGAGTTTTTTTGCGTGGCGCGAATTGCCATTGGGTGAGTTTAAGATGTGGTTTTTAGATGTGGGTCAGGGTGATAGTGTTTTGATTCAGACGGCGGAAAATCATCAGATTTTGGTCGATGGCGGCGACGGCGAACGGATTATTGAAGAATTATCTGCAGTAATGCCGTTTTTTGATCGTAGCTTAGACATGATTGTATTGACTCATCCACATGAAGATCATGTTGGTGGTTTGGTTGAGGTATTGAAAAAGTATCGCGTGGAGAATGTTTTGTTGACTGGAGTTAATAATAGGAGCGGAATTTATAATGAGTTTTTGAATGAGATAATTGAAGATGATGTGGAATTTTTCATTGCGGATCAATTGATGGATTTTCGTTTTGGCGAAGTACTTTTAGATGTCTTGTATCCTTTTGAACCTTTGCTTTTAGAGGATTTTGATAATTTAAATAATTCTTCGGTTGTAATTATGGTTCATAATGAGGAGGAACGGATTTTACTAACAGGTGATATTGAAGAGGAAATTGAAGACGCCTTATTGGCGAAGCGGGTGGATTTGAGAGCAGATGTTTTGAAATTGGGGCATCATGGGAGTAAAACTTCCTCTAGCTTGAAATTTTTAGCTAAGGTGAGACCAAAAAAAGCGGTAATCCAAGTGGGTGCTGGAAATAGTTATGGACATCCAGATGAGAGAGTTTTGCAAAATTTGGAAGCAGTTGGTGTGAAAGAGATTTCTAGGACGGATTTAGACGGAAGAATTGAACACCCTCCTTAATCCTCAATGATGCGTTCGATATCAGCTCCGAGCGAACGGAGTTTTTGCTCGAGATGTTGATATCCCCGATCAATATAATTGATATTCGAGATAATTGTTTCGCCGGTAGCGATAAGTGCGGCGATGACCATGGCAGCGCCAGCTCGAATGTCGAAGCTGGAAATCGGCATTGCCTTTAGTTTGCGTGGTCCGATGATAATTGCTTGATGAGGATTTAGAAATTCGACATGAGCCCCCATTAGCTCAAGCTCAAAAAGATAGTTAAGGCGTCCTTCAAATAAAGTCTCGAAGACCTTACTGACACCATTGGCTTGGGTAAGGAGAACTGTAAAAGGCGCTTGAAGATCCGTGGGAAATCCAGGATGAACACTGGTACGAAGCATGGCAACAGCTTTGAGTTTGCCTTTTGGGGCGATTATCTGGACTTGATTATGTTTGATAATGATTTCGGCACCAACTTCTTGTAGTTTCTGCCAAACGCTATTTAGATGATCAGGATTAATTCCTTCGAGCGTGACATTTCCTTTAGTAGCGACGGCAGCAACAGCAAATGTGCCGGCTTCAAGATAATCTCCGGTGACTGAATAGGTGCACCCATTAAGTCTGCTGACGCCCGTGATTTTCAAGGTTGTAGTTCCAATACCAGAAATTTTTGCACCCATCTTTTTTAGAAAATTGCAAAGATCCTCAACGTGTGGTTCGCAGGCAGCGAGGTGAATTTCAGTATGACCTTTAGCCATAACTGCAACCATAATGGCATTTTCGGTGGCAGTAACGCTCATTTCCGAGAGAATGACCTTTGAACCGATGAGAGATTTTACTTTTATGTGCAAGCTACTTTCGTCATCAATCGTCTGACAACCAAGTTGTTCAAGAGCTGAGGTGTGAGTAGAGACTGATCGTTTTCCAAGAACACAGCCACCTGGAAAAGCCATTTTTACTTCACCTAAGCGTGGCAATAGAGCACCGAGAATCAGAATGGAGGCGCGCATTTTTTTAACAAGATCTTCTGGAGCGGGCTTTTTTACAAGCTTCTTTGCTTCAATCGTTAAAGTACCATTATTGAATTCCGTTTTTGCCCCAAAATGTTCGATAATTTTGTTGATCGAATGAATGTCAGCGATATCAGGAACATTCTTTAATATAACTGGCTGATCGGTCAGCAATGCGGCGCAAATAATTGGCAAAGCAGCATTCTTGGAACCGCTAATTTTTACGCGACCTGTGAGTTTTTTTCCTCCTCTAACAATGAATTTTGACATTTGTGGAAGATTATAACCTTTTAAAGTGTTGTTGGCCATATTCTTTGGTTTAGAATTGATTTTTAGGCTTATAGATGGTATAATTTGGGGATTTAAAATAAAAATAAAATGCAGGGGAAAAGGTTTTGGTATTTAAAGTCGATTGGCGCTCTTGCTCTGGTTATTTTTGGTGGCCAATTCTTTTTCCAAGTTCAGGATGATTATAGTGTTTTATCGACTTCACTTTTGACACCTTTGAAAGAAATGGCAGAAGAAAGGAGAGAATTGACTAGTGATTTAGTGATTGAGGATGTGCGTTTGAAGTTAATGGCGGAACCGAAAGAGTTTTTTAACTTTTATCGATATAAGGCTGATGTATTGATTAAAAACTTGGGCGGAGCTTTGGAAGATGGTGTCATTACAATAAAAACAGGTAATGATGGTGAAAAGATTGTATTGAAAGAAATCGATCTAGCGAATGGTGGGAATTATTTGTTGGAAGATTTGGAGGTTTTGGTTGATGGAGAATGGAATTCGCAAAAGATAAAGATTGAGGTTTTTTTACACAATAGGCATGAACTAGTGAAAACTAACAATAGTTATGAAACTGAAGTGTATGGTTTTGCTAGTAAAATAGAGATCTCTAAAAAAGCTTTGGAAAAGGCACGATTGAGCGGTTTGGAAATTTGGTATAGCGATAAACTGGAGGCGAGAAAAGAAAATTATCGTGAAAGTTTAGAAGATGGTTTGGTGGAATCTTATAGTGTGATCGAGATGAGTGGAGAGGTTTTGAAAGATGATAATTTCAAAAAACTAAGTGTATTTACTGAAAAGGAAGGGTTTTATTTTTTGAAGGAAGAAGGTTCGGAAAGTGATAAATCTAGAGTTTCGGACATTTTACATTTCACTAATGACGAAATTTTGACTAGAGGAGACTTTGCTGTTTTGTTTTTGGAAGAAATGAGATTGAAAGCAGAGGTTCCGGAAGTGGAATTTTTGAGTGATGTGGGTTTGGATGACGAAAGAGCGGCGGAAATTTATACGATTTATGGATTGGGGATTTTGAAAGATGAAGAAGGCTTTTTGCGACCGGAAAAATTGATGACAAGAGCAGAGGCTTTAGAAGCGATTTTTGATTATTTCGATGTGGAATTTTCGAGTGAAGAAGAAGTGGCGGAATTTAGTGATGTGGAAACTGATAGTCCTTTACAAAATTACTTAGCAACTCTGGTTTCGGATGAAAATTTTTCTTCTTTCGGTGAAGAGTTTCGTCCAGATGATCCGGCGAGTAATAGTTTTATAAAATTTTTGATTAATGAATATCGCTAGGATTTTTCATGTGTATTTTGCTTTCATAATGGTTTTGTCATCCTTTGCGTTGGCGAGTTACCATGGTGATGTATGGCACTATTTTCAAAATGGTTATGTCAGTGTGATTGATGTAATGGATTTACGAGAGACTCATCATGGAGATGAAGGAGAGGAGATGGCGGGGAAAAAGACTTTGGATCGGCGCGGAGAAGAATTGTTAGAGGCTTTTAGTGGTGAGTTGATGCTGAAAGAAAATGTTGATTTTCACTATCTTGGCGAAAATGTGTTTGAAGGTTTATCGATTATGGTTGGTGGGAAAGGTCGATTGGAAGGTTTACGAATTGAAATGAGTGGCGATGATGTAGTGAAAGAGGCTGAGTTAATGATTGGAGATAAAATAGTGAAAGGTAAGGTGGAAAGAGATGCGTTAGTTTTTAATAATCTGAAGATTGAGCTGGAAAGTGTGAAAGAAATGAAAATAAAATTGATGATGAAAGAATCAGCAATGAGTGGTAATCGTGTGGGGCTTCGTATTCCTAGCAGTGCGTTTAAGGTTGCTGGTGGAATGAATTATTATTTTTTCCCGCTGGAAGATCAGGAAAAATTATATTTCTCGATTGTTGGAAAAAAGCAATAAGAGGTATTCTTGATTTCCGCTTTTTCCGGTGATTGGGGATGGGGTTTTTTGGGCGATGTGAAAGTGATTTTCGGTGCACCAAGTGTAGAATTCTGTCAGAAGTGTTTCGGTAATTTGGGGATCTTTGATGACACCGTCTTTTGGAGTGAGTTTAGGCCCAGCTTCAAATTGAGGCTTAAATAAAACGACAATTGGGGTTTCTGCATTTTCTATAAATCTTGAAAGATGAGGTAAAATGAGACGGAGTGAGATATAGGAAAGATCGGCGACGATGAGACTAACTTTTTCAGGCAGAGTTTCGAGCGTGCGAATGTCGGTTGATTCGAGATTGATCACTTGAGGGTTTTTGGCTAATTTTTCGGCTAATTGGCTGTGGCCGACATCAATGGCGTAGACTTTTTTGGCGCCATTTTGAAGTAAATAATCGGTGAATCCGCCGGTGGAAGCGCCGATGTCGGCAGCGACGATATTTGTTGTGTTGATGCGGAATTTTTTGATGGCGTGCTGAAGTTTTTGGGCGCCGCGGCTGACATAATTTTCGGTCGTAAGGATTTCAATGTGTGCGTCAGGAGAGGTGGCGGCGCTGGGTTTGGTTTGCAGTTGACCTCTTACTTTGACAAGGTTTTGGAGAATTAAATCGCGGCCACGGGAGCGGCTTTGGCAAAAACCTTTTTCGTAAAGGAGTTGATCAAGTCGGATTTTTGTTTTCATGAAGAGTTTTAAATAAGATTGGGTAGCCAACTGGGTGCGGGACGAATTGTGGATCGTTTTGGGCGATTTGCTCTTTGAGTTCGGTGATTGAAATCCATTTTAATGCAGTAATTTCACTGGGAGGAAAGGTAAATTGATCAAGGGAAAAATTGCAAGGTAAGAGGTATAAGTCTTTGAATTCGTTATTGATGTAGCGGCCTTGATCGAGAATTGCAGGCTCAAAAAATCGTTGAACGAATTGGAATTCAGTGGCATTTGAGGTAATTCCAAGCTCTTCGTTTAGTTCGCGCAAGGCGGCTTCCAGAGAGGCTTCGCCACTGTCAACATGGCCAGAACATGATACTTCCCAAAGATTTGGATGGGAGTCTTTGTTGGCAGAGCGTTTTTGAATGAGGAGTTCATTGTGATTATTAAAAAGCCACACCTCAATCGCCAAATGATAGTCACCGTCGCGATGAATATCAGCTCGCGATTTGTGAGTGCCTGTTTTTTGGCCATGAATATCCAGAATGTCGATGATTTCCATAGAGAGATTCTAGCATAGGATTTTTTTTCATGTTAGGATGGCGCGGCGTGAATAATTAAACTCCTATTTCTATGGTGCACGATAAAATTGCGGTTCTTTTGAAAGATTTGGCGACTTTAAGAGATAAGTTAAAGGAAGTTAAAAAAGACATGAAGTCGGAAGAGAAGATTGAAACGGAAGATTATTTGTCTTTGAAAAAATCTTTGGCAGATCTGAAAAAACAGGTGAAGGATTTTGAAGATGACTATAATGAAAGTTTGAAGAAGGATAGTTTTTACAATCAGTTGCGGGAAATGAAGTTAAAAGCGGAGGAAGAAATCGCTTTGGCAAATGAAAAATTATTTGCTTTGGTTGAAGAGTTGCCACAGAAATTTTTTGAAATGGATGTGGATTTGGAAGCGGGAAGAGTGAAGGTGCAAATTCAGCCGGAGATGAGGGTTTATCTAAATGGCAAAGAAGAAAAGAAAAGAACTTAAAAAAGGCTGAAAAAGCGATCTGCGGCGTCAAGATCGTCGCTCCCTCCTCATCGTATAAAACGATACGTCTCGTCGGTCGCTCCTTCTTTCCTTGCATCTCATTATTTTCAGCTTTTTTTTAGGTGAGCTTGGGGCGGCGGAATTGGATTGCTTCCATGATGTGATGGGTTTGGATTTTTTCCATCGCGTCGATGTCGGCGATGGTGCGGGCGATTTTGAGAATTTTGAGGTAAGCGCGATTGGAAAGGTTGAATTTTTCGACGGCTTGAAAGAGGAGTTTTTGTGATTCGAGTGAGATCTCGCAGTACATTTTGAGGTCTTCGATGTCGAGTTGATGGTTGAGTTTTCCTCTTTGGAGTTGAATAGTCCGAGCGCGTTCAATGTTTTCGAAGATGCGTTGGGTGGCGGCATGGTCAGGTTTTGTGAGTTTCTGGATTGGGCTGCGGGTGATGTGAACGAAAAGGTCGAAGCGATCGATTAGAGGTCCGGAAAGCTTTTTCTGATATTGAGCAATTTGATGAGGCGTGCAGATACAGCGGATTTTACTGTCGGCAAGATTGCCGCAAGGACAGGGGTTCATAGTGGCTAAAAGAGTAAAATCGCAGGGGAAAGTCGTGGTGGTTTGGTTGCGGCTGATTTTTACTTCACGATCTTCGAGTGGTTGGCGGAGGCCTTCAAGAGTTTTGTGGTTGAATTCAGCGATTTCGTCAAGGAAGAGAATTCCATTGTGGGCGAGGGAAATTTCACCGGGGCGAGGCGGCACTCCCCCACCGATCAAAGTGGAAAATGATGTGCCGTGGTGAACTTCGCGGAAGGGGCGGGATTTGATGAATTGATTCAAACCTCCAAGCAAACCGGCGATGGAAAATATTTTGGTGGTTTGGAGCATTTCTGTTTTCGTGAGAGTAGGTAAAAGTGAGCGAAAACTGCGGCAAAGGACGGTTTTGCCGCAACCGGGACTGCCGTAAAGTAAGGCGTGATGCGAGCCGGCGAGGGCGATTTCCAGAGCACGCTTCCCCTTTTCTAACCCGATTACTTGAGAAAAAGTAATCGGGCGCTGACGCAAGTTGATTCCGACTCTTTTAGTGGGCTCGATAAGCTTTCGTCCGCTGATGTGGTCCAATAACGCTTTTAGATTGGAAACAGGAAGAACCTTTATTTCACTAAATAAGCTGGCCTCCTGAGCGTTGTCCACTGGCAAGAAAATTTGCTTGAAACCTGCTTTTTCAGCGGCTTCGGCGAATAAAATAGCCCCTCTAACTGGTTTTACTTCGCCGTTCAATGCTAATTCACCTACTAAAATCGAGCATTCAACATCATTGAATCGCACTTGACCACTAGCAATCAACAAACTCATAGCAATCGGTAGATCAAATAGCGTACCGTGCTTGCGCAGTTGTGCCGGTGCGAGATTGATAGTTTTACGGATAGGTAAGAATTTCATGCCGGAGTTTTTAATGCTTGAGCGAATGCGCTCTTTTGACTCCTGAACGGAGGTATCGCCTAACCCCACGATATTAAATGCCGGCATACCTTGACTGATGTCCGCTTCAACTTCAATGATTTGGCTATCGAGCCCACTAAAGGAGCAGGAAAAAACTTTTGCTGTCATGCCAGTATGATGACAGTCGATTATTAAATTTTTCTAAAATTTTAGAGGGAAATCTGAAAATTGGTGTCGCCGGCTTGAAAGTAGAGTAAGTTCTCCAGATTAGAGTGGCTTAGGTTAGATGGAATATCGGTCAATTCGCCAAAATCGCCGATCAGCTCGAAGTTTCCGCTCTTTGGATCGTAAGTGGCGAAAAGATAATTGGATTTTTTTAATGAGGTGAAAGTGATTTGATTTAAGCCATTTGTTGTTTCTTGTTCGCGACTAAAATCATTATTTGTTGCGAAAAGAATTTTTTCGTTGTTTAGCCATATAAATTGACCACTTTCGATAGGAGAATTGGGGATAATAATGTCAAAAGTATGAAAGGGCGATTTCAGTCCGGTGATTTTTAAATTGCCTTCAATGGACTGAGCGAGGAAGTTTCCTTGAGGTGAAATGAGCGACTGATTGGCGGTGACGATGTTTTGGCTAAGAGTAATTCTCTTTTTGGTGATGTGGTCCACAAGGTAGTTTTGATCGCTGGTAAGGAGGAGGGTGAAATTTTTATTACTGATGATTTCGTTTGGCGTGATTATTTTGGGAAATACAGCTACTGTGCTGCCGTTTTGATCGGTGAGAGTACGATTGTTGAGCTCCGCCGAAATTGATTTAGTTGAGGGATAATTATCGATGCGAGTTAGTTGTGGCAGTTCCTCAAAATTAAGAGCGATTTCTTGTGATGAAAACGTTTTAATGGAGAGAGGAAGAAGGATGGGTCGAGACTTTTCTTTTTGAATTATTAAAGTGTGATTTCCGATGGGATAGCGGATTTTGCATGGATCTTTGAGGCAATTTTTTGTTTGACTACCCAACTCGTTGACTTGATAAGGCGGCGGGCCTTGGAGGTTTACAGTTCCACTAAAAATGCTCGCCCGGAAGACAAAGATCGCGAATAAAATTGCGAGAACAATGAAAAAGAAAATTAGGCGTTTGAAGTTGGGATTCATAGGTTGAGAGAAGGGATGTGAAGGATGGATTGTAAGTTTCCGTGTGTATTTAATTTTAGGGCAATCGCGTCTATTCTCCAACTGTACTTTCGAAAGCGCGGATGTTGTTTGAAAAATTGATAAATTGCTAAAAGAATTTTACGCACTTTGAAGCGAGTAATTGATTCTTGTGGTGAACCAAAGGTGTCGCTGGTGCGAGTTTTTACTTCGGTAAAGACTATTATTCGGGTGTTTTTTTCAAAGGTTATAAGATCGATTTCGCCTTGTCGGCAATGGAAATTGCGCATTATAAGAATGTGTGATTTATGTAATAAGTAGTTTAAGGCTTTTTCTTCGCCAATTTTGGCAATTTGTTCTCTGAGCATGTTTTGATTGTAGGGGGTGAAGTTAAAATTTTTCTAAAAAATTGAAAGTAAAAATCAGTTGAGCTATAGTCTCGGGCACAAGGGCAATTTGTAACTTTTGTTTATGGCTGAAAGTGGCTCACTAGTGCCGCCTTATAGTTTGGATGCGGAACGCTCTACTTTGGGCTCGCTGTTGATTGATAAGGATTCGATCGTAAAGATTTCTGACTTTTTAATGGCAGATGATTTTTATCATGATGCTCATAAAATGATTTATCAGGCGGTTTTGGATTTGTTTGACCGAAGGTCGCCGATTGATTTGGTGACTTTAACGAGTTTGTTGGAGGATCGTGAACAGCTGAAGTTGGTGGGTGGAGCTTCATATATTGCCTCATTGGCTGGAGATGTGCCTTCGGCTAGTCATATTTTTCAATATGCAACGATTGTGAAGGAGAAGGGAATTTTGCGAAAGTTAGTGATTGCTGGTGATACGATTAAGGGCTTGGGATATCAAGAAGACGAGGAGTTGTCGGAATTGATCGATCAGGCAGAGAAGAGTTTGTTTGGCGTTTCGCAGACATTTATGACGGATAAGTTTGTGCATGTTCGGGATATTTTGACGAAGACTTATGAGAAGATTTCCGATTTGCACGATCCAGAAGCGAAGGAGAAGTATCGTGGGATTTCGACAGGCTTTAAGTCTTTGGATCATATTTTATCGGGATTGCAGCCGGCCGATTTGGTAATTTTGGCGGCGAGGCCTTCGATGGGAAAAACCGCTTTGGCGTTGAATATTTGTCAGCATGTGGCGAAAGCTGGATATAGCGTAGGTGTGATTTCGCTGGAAATGTCCAAAGAGCAATTGGTGGAGCGGATGTTTTGTAGTTTGTTGTCGGTGGATTCGTGGAAGATGCGTACGGGTCAGTTGAGCGATGAAGATTTCGGGCGAATTGGGAAGGTGATGGATGAGATGAATTCAATGAAGATTTTTATTGATGATTCGTTGGGGAATTCAATTGGGGAATTGAAAGCGAAGGCAAGAAGATTAAAAATGGAGCATGGGCTGGATATGCTGATGGTGGATTACTTGCAGTTGATGAGCGGTAGTGCGAAATATAGTCAGAATCGAGTGCAGGAAATTTCAGATATTTCGCGCGCCTTGAAGTCGTTAGCACGGGATTTGAGGATTCCGATTTTGGCTTTATCTCAGTTGTCACGGGCGGTGGAAATGCGTCCGAATAAAACGCCTCAATTGTCTGATTTGCGTGAATCGGGTGCGATTGAGCAAGATGCCGATGTGGTTTTGATGATGTATCGTGAGGATTATTATGAAGAAGATACTGAGCGGAAAGGGATTACGGACATTTACATTCGTAAGCATCGTAATGGTCCAATCGGGCATATTGAGCTGGCTTTCCACAAATCACAGTTAAAATTTGTGGAGCTGGAAAAAAATAGGCGGATAGAAGAGTATGCTATATAATTGATTTATGACTGAGGGACACAGTGAATATCATGATCGGTTGCAAAAGTTAAAGCTGATTGAAGAAGGCGGTGTCAGTGCCTATCCTGAGCGATTTAGGATAAGTTCGAAGGTTGCAGAAAGCTTGGAGGCAGCGGAGGGTTTGGATTTGCGTGAAGTGAAGGAGATAGTGGAAAATGGTGTGAAAGAGGATTTTCGTTTGGCTGGAAGACTGATGTCTTTCCGTCAACATGGGAAAATCAGTTTTGCGCATCTGCAAGATTTTTCTGGGAAGATGCAGATTTGTTTTATGGAAGATGTTTTGGGTAAGGATCTTTATAAATCTCTGAGAAGGTTTGATACGGCGGATCATGTGGGGGTGGTTGGCGAGTTGTTTCGAACGAATCACGGGGAAGTGACTTTGATGGTGAAAGAGTTTGTATTGCTATCAAAAACTTTACGGCCGTTGCCAGAAAAATGGCATGGTTTAAAGGATAAGGAAACGATGTATCGCCAAAGATATCTAGAAACAACGACGAATCGTGAAACGATGAATCGATTTATTTTCCGCAGTGATCTTGTGCGGATTTTGCGGGAATTTTATTGGGCGGAAGGTTTTATTGAGATTGAGACGCCGGTTCTAGAAACTATTTCTTCGGGCGCAACGGCTTCGCCATTTATGACTCATCATAATGCTTTGGATATTGATGTTTATTTGAGGATTGCTGGCGGTGAGTTATGGCAGAAAATGGCCTTAGTGGGAGGTTTTGAAAAGACTTTTGAAGTAGCGCGAGTGTTTAGGAATGAAGGGATTGATCCGAGTCATTTACAGGAATTTACGATGGTGGAGCATTATGCCGCATATTGGAATTATGAGGATAATATGGATTTTACTGAAAGGATGTTTCAGTTTCTGTTTGAGAGATTGGGGTTACCAACGAAAGTGAAAATTATGGATCGTGAAGGTGAACTACGGGAAGTCGATTTTAAAGCGCCTTGGCCGCGAGTGAAATTTACGGATTTGATTAAAAAGGATTGCGGTATTGATGTTTTGGAGCACGATGAAGAGAGTTTGAAGAAGGCGATTAAGGAGAAGAAGATTGCTGTAGAGGGCTTGGAGGAATTAGGATATGGCAATTTGGTGGATCATCTTTATAAAAAGGTGTCGCGGCCGAAACTAATTGAACCGACTTTTGTGATTCAACATCCGGTGGATATGAAGCCTTTGGCGCGCAGAAGTGATGAGGATCCACGGCTAGCTGACACTTTTCAGCTATTGGTGAATACTTGGGAAGTGATTAATGCTTATGGGGAGATTGTCGATCCGCGTGATCAGAGAGCGCGTTTTGAGGCGCAATCTTTGGCGAAAGCTGGTGGTGACGCAGAGGCGATGATGATGAATGAGGAATATTTATTGGCGATGGAGCATGGGATGCCTTGTATGTCAGGTTGGGGCATGGGGATTGATCGTTTGGTGACTTTGCTGACGGGGCAGGATAATTTGAAGGATTGCGTGATGTTTCCTTTGATGAAGCCTCTGGATGAGATAGTAAAGAAGCAGGAAAATTTGATGAAAAAGATGAAAGAAAAAATTAAAAAATCTAAGAAATAATTTATGGATAAGATTGCAATTTTGGATTTTGGAGGACAATACGCTCATCTGATTGCCAATAGGATTCGTCGATTGGGTGTTTATAGTGAGATTTTTGATGGCGAAACTCCAGCGAAAGACTTATTAGGCTATAAAGGTTTTATTTTGTCGGGTGGGCCGGCGAGCGTGAATGCTGTAGGGAGTGCAACTTGTGATCTAGGAATTTTCGAAATGGGTGTACCGATTTTGGCGATTTGTTATGGGCATCAATTGGTGGGCAAGGTGCTTGGAGGTGAAGTTGAAAAAGGAAAAGTGCGAGAATATGGCAAGGCTCAATTGAGATTATCTAGTAAGCCAGGGATTTTGGGAGATTTAGAAATGGAAGAAACGGTTTGGATGAGCCATTTTGACCAAGTGGTGAAGGCGCCGGAAGGGTTCAAGGTAGTAGGTTCGACTGAGGACTGTCCAATTGCGGCAATGGTGAATGAGGAAAAGGAAATTTACTGCGTTCAATTCCATCCAGAAGTAACGCATACGCCATGCGGAATGAAAATTTTGACGGATTTTGTGGCGCTGACGGGAGCAAAACGCGATTGGGATTTGGATCTTTATATCGAGCGAATTGTGGCGGAGATTCAAGAAAAGGTTGGTGAGCGAAAAGTGTTTTTAATGATTAGTGGTGGCGTGGATAGTACGGTGGCGTTTTTGCTGCTAAAGAAAGCTTTGGGTAACGATCGTGTTTATGGGCTTTTGGTCGATACCGGTTTGATGCGGATGAATGAAGCAGCGGAAGTTACGGAGGCGTTGAAACGAGTTGGCGTAGATAATTTGCATGTTTATGATGCCGAGAAGGAGTACTTGGAAGCTTTGCGTGAGGTTTATGAGCCGGAAGCGAAAAGACAGATTATTGGTGATTTGTTTTTGGATATTAAGGATAGAGTTTGCGCGGATTTGGGATTGGACTCCGAAGAATGGATTTTGGGGCAAGGCACGATTTATCCAGATACGATTGAGACGGGCGAGAGTAAGCACGCTGACAAGATTAAAACGCATCACAACCGCGTAGATAAGATTCAGGAGCTTTGTCGTCAAGGAAAGGTGATTGAACCTTTAAATCAATTGTATAAGGATGAAGTGAGGGCGGTGGGTGAGAAGTTGGGCTTAGAAAAGAAGATGGTAGAAAGACATCCATTTCCGGGTCCAGGTTTGGGTGTGAGAATTCTGTGTAGTAAAGGTGAAGATTATCCGAGTAATTTGGAAGAGGTTGAAAAAAATGCCGGAGTTTTAGCAGGAGAACTGGGTCTTGAAGTGAAGGTTTTACCTATAAAAAGTGTGGGAGTTCAGGGGGATGAACGCACATACCGACACCCGGCTGTGGTCTATGGAAAGACAAAAGATTGGGATGGCCTAGACAGGTTGTCTACCCGTTTGACTAATCAAGTCCCGGAAGTGAATAGGGTGCTTTTGAGCTTATACCCTAATGATTTAAAGGTTTTGAGTAGTCGAAATTGTTGGATTGATAAGGCGCGAGTTTTGACTACCCAACATGCCGATAAGATAGTTATGGACTTTGTTTGCGAGCACGGTCTTGACAAAAACATTTGGCAGTTTCCGACGGTATTAATTCCAGTTGGTGTGGACGGTGGGGAAGAGGCAATTGTACTGCGGCCGGTGGAGAGCTTAGAAGCAATGACGGCAAATTTTTATCGCATGGATTTTGATTTGTTGGAGCAGTTGGTAGAGAAGCTAAAAATGGTACCAAATGTTTCGGCGGTGTTTTATGATATTACGAATAAGCCGCCGGGGACTATTGAGTGGGAGTAAGGGAATGCCGAAAAAGGCGATCTGCGGCGTCAACTTCGTCGCTCCTTCCTCACCGTATTAGCACATACGCCTCCTTCAGTCGCTCCTTGTTTCCTTGCAGCTCATCCTTTTTCGGCATTCCCAGCCCGAAGGGAGACTTTTGCGGGCATGGCGATTTTGAGGGCAAAATTTTTCTGGATGTAGGATTGAAAAGTAGCGGGGTCTTCGGTGGTTAGGAATTTGCGCGTGCCGCCGGTGGTGAGTTTTTCCGCGATTTCTGGATGACGAAGGAGGTACGATTCAAGACTTTCGGCAGCGGATTGGCCGGATTCAATAATTTGGACGCGCTTGCCGATGATTCTTTGAAATTGCTTACGCATGATGGGGTAATGTGTACAACCGAGAATTAATGTGTCAATATTGGCATTTTTCAATGAGCGGAGGTATTTTTTGAGGATTGAGGTTGCTTCGGGCTTGGTATGCCAACCTTCTTCAATAAAAGGTACAAGCAGTGGGCAAGCCTTCGAAGTGATATGAATGTCGGGGTTAATTTTGGCGATTTCTTGATTATAGACGCCGGAATTGACGGTCGCTTTAGTGCCAACAAGACCGATGCGACCGGTTTTGGTGATGGCGGCAGCTTTTTCGACGGTGGGAATTAAAACACCGAGAATTTTGCGATTCTTTTCGTCTGCGCCATTGAGGTATTTTTTTTGAAGACTGCTAAGTGCATTGGCTGAAGCGGTATTGCAAGCGATGATGACAAGTTTCACACCACGATCGAAAAGGTGGTTGACGGCTTGTTCGGTGAATTGGAGGATGGTTTCGGCGCTGTGGTTTCCATAAGGCGCGCGGGCATTATCGCCAAAATAAATATAATCATATTGGGGAAATCGTTCTAAAAACGGCTTTAGAACTGTGATGCCACCATAACCTGAATCAAAAAGTCCAATCATATGCAAAGCTTAGATTGAAGAACTGGCCGCGGTCAACTATAATTCAACTAATTTATATGAAAGACTACAGGAGTTTAATTATTTTCGTGTGCGTTGGTGGGCTGATTGGACTGTTTTTAACTTTCCATTTTCGGACAGCTTTACCAGTAGAAAGCACTGTACCAATTGATGAGCTAGAAGCGAGAGAGGCGTTACTGAAGCAGTTTTTGGACGAACAATCTTATTTACAAAGCAGGATCGTAACTTTGCGTAAACAGATTGAGGATGCTCAAGGGAAAATTGAAGCTTCGAGTGAAGATGTCAATCTAAGCCTTCTGGAAAACTTGAAGAGTGATATTGGGCTCACGGAAGTGTCAGGAGAGGGGCTGGAAATTTCGTTGAATGACAGCCCTTTTGCGGCGAAGGTAGACATAGAAGATAGCGAGAAATATCGTGTTCAAGCTTCGGATTTACGTGATTTAGTGAATTTACTTAATGCCGCATCTTCAACGGCGATTGCGATCAATAATCAAAGAGTGATTTCTAATTCAACGATTTCAACAGTTGGAAGCACGATCTTGATCAATAATACCCATACCGCACCACCATTCACGATTAGCGCCGTGGGAGACGCTGATTTGATGCTAGAAAGGGTTTTGAATAAGGGGCTTCTGCCCTCTCTTTATGCGAAAAAGGCTGACACTAATTTAACCTTCAATATTGTAAAGAAGGGACGGGTGAATGTACCTATTTATAATGGCGATTTAAAGGTGGAATATTTAAATTTGGTAGAATGAAAAATTGGAAAAAAATATCGATACTTTTA
>JACCDN010033912.1_pt1 | contig 17180 bp, 15 predicted proteins | sample 7441691 | NCBI WGS metagenome assembly JACCDN01 (sample SAMN15323439, study PRJNA562643) | freshwater metagenome | isolation source: river surface water | place: USA:Blue River Watershed | collected 2017-08-16
CAATGCCTAGTGCTTATAACCCACGGGCTTTTTTTACTTTGGTGTGTATATTGTGTATGTAAGTAATCTTATTGTTACCTTCTTGGCGGCTTTATCGATATAAATTTCATTGTTAAGAAAATTTATGGCTAAATTGGTTAGCTATATGTTTTATAAAGAATAAAATAAGAAAATGCAGCTTTTAGATAATATCAATCATCTTTTAGGGGACGATCTCAAGCAGTCCATTAAGCCTGACTCGAGGCTAAAGATTGCTGCATCATGTTTTTCAATTTACGCATACGAGGCGTTGAAGCAGGAACTGGAAAAAGTAGACGAACTCCAATTCATCTTTACTGCTCCAACATTCGTACCTGATGAAGTTACAGACAAGGTAACAAAGGAGCGTAGGGAGTTTCACATTCCTAAGCTAAATCGTGAAAAAAGTCTCTATGGTACTGAGTTTGAAATCCAACTACGGAACAAGCTAAACCAACGTGCTATTGCAAAAGAATGTGCGGATTGGTTGAGACGTAAAGCTACCTTCAAATCAAATAAATCTAAAGCGCCAATGCAACAGTTTGCCTGCATTCAGTCAGAAGATGCAGACACGGCATACATGCCATTGCACGGTTTTACCGCAGTGGATTTGGGCTACCAGCAGGGTAATGCCGTATCAAATCTTGTGAACAAGATGGATGATGCAGCTTTTACCAATACTTATTTGACGCTGTTTGAGCAGATTTGGAGCGATCAAGAAAAGGTTACAGATGTAACAGAGCAAATCTGTGAACACATAGCATCCGTATATCAAGAAAACTCACCTGAGCGCATCTATTTCTTGATGCTCCATAACATTTTCAATGAGTTTTTAGTGGAGATTGATGAAGATGTATTACCAAATGACAGGACGGGCTATCAAGAAACATTAATTTGGAATAAGTTATTCAACTACCAAAAAGATGCGGTTACTGGAATCATCAATAAGCTAGAGACGTACAACGGCTGCATTCTTGCGGATAGCGTTGGTTTGGGTAAAACCTTTACAGCTTTAGCCGTGGTGAAGTACTACGAGTTGAGAAATAAGTCAGTATTAGTTTTGTGCCCGAAAAAGCTAGCTGACAACTGGTTGAATTACAACCGTAACCTCAAGACAAACATCTTTGCGAGTGACCGGTTTAACTATGATGTGCTTGCACATACTGACTTGAACAGAACTTCAGGCGAGTCATTTGGAACTCCACTCAACCGCATTAACTGGGGCAACTACGATCTTGTTGTGATAGATGAATCACACAACTTCAGGAATAACGATGCATACAAGGGTAAAGAAACTCGTTACCAGAGGCTAATGAACCAAGTCATACGCGAAGGCGTTAAGACAAAGGTGTTGATGTTGTCTGCTACGCCTGTAAATAATCGCTTCAATGATTTACGTAACCAATTAGCTTTGGCATATGAAGGCGACTCAGAAAGTCTAACTAAGAGACTACGAACTTCTAAATCAGTTGAGGATATTTTCCGCAATGCTCAATTAGCTTTCAATAAGTGGGCGAAGTTGCCACCTGAAGAAAGAACGGCTCGTGCTATCCTTGATTCACTGGACTTTGACTTTTTTGAGTTGCTGGATAGTGTGACTATTGCAAGGTCACGTAAGCACATCCAAACTTTCTATGACACTAAAGATATTGGCAGATTTCCTGATCGCTTGAAGCCGTTGTCATTTCACTGTCAACTTACAGATCGCAAAGATGTGATGAGTTTTAATCAAATCTTTGAACAGTTATCGTTATTGAAGCTAGCCGTCTATGCGCCTATCAGCTACATTCTTCCAAGTCGCTTGAAGAGGTACGAGGACCTGTATGACACGCAAGTAGAGGGCGGTAAAGGTAAGCTGAGACAACTTGACCGTGAAAAAAGTCTTCAAGCATTGATGACTACCAACTTGCTCAAGCGCCTAGAAAGTTCAGTAGATGCGTTCCGTTTAACGCTGTCTGGTCTTCGCGAAAGCCACAAGAGAACCTTAGAAAAGATTGAAGAGTTTAATAGAAGCGGTAAAGCTACATCAGTCACAGATTGGACTGATGATGTAGAAGACTTAGAGGGTGATGAAGATGATCTGCCAGTCTCAAGCAATGAAATTGGCGGAAAGGTGAAAATCAATCTTGCAGACATGGACTTGCCTTCATGGTCGCATGAGCTTAGTGCTGATTTAGAAATCATTGAAGCACTACTTCAGTCAATGCAAAAAATCACGCCTGATGCTGATGCTAAATTGCAGCATCTAAAAAAATTGATTGCTGATAAGATTAGTAACCCAATCAATGCTGGCAACAAAAAAGTCTTGATCTTCACTGCTTTTGCCGACACTGCGAACTACCTATATGCAAATTTGGCTGATGAATTGCATAAAGCCTATGGGTTACATACTGGCAGAGTAACTGGTAAAGATGCACCCAAATCAACTATTGGCAAGAGTTACGACTTTCAAGAATTGCTTACATTGTTCTCACCTAGATCAAAAGAAAAGGCAGTCGTGTTGCCTAATGAGCATGCTGAGCTTGATGTTCTGATTGGTACGGATTGCATCTCAGAAGGTCAAAATCTTCAAGATTGCGACTATCTGGTGAATTACGACATTCACTGGAATCCTGTACGCATCATTCAGCGGTTTGGGCGTGTTGATCGTATTGGCTCACAAAACACCTCTATACAACTGGTGAACTACTGGCCTGATATTTCATTAGATGAGTACATCAATCTGAAGGAACGTGTTGAAAGTCGCATGATGATTGCGGACGTAACTGCTACGGGTGATGACAATGTACTAAGTTCACAAGCAAATGATGTTGCTTACCGCAAAGAGCAATTACGTAAGCTGCAAGAAGAAGTGATTGAGCTTGAAGATTTGAAGACCGGTATATCCATTACAGATCTTGGCTTGAATGATTTCAGGATGGATTTGCTTAACTACGTCAAAGCTAACGGTGATCTTGCATCATTGCCAAATGGTATGCATGCCGTTATTCCAGCCAGCCCAGACAAAGGACTGCCAGCAGGTGCAATTTTCACGCTACGCAATCGCAATGATGGTGTGAACGTCAACCAGCATAATAGATTGCACCCTTACTACCTTGTATATGTTGATGTAGATGGTAATGTGGTTGCAAATCACACTGAAGTGAAACCTCTACTTGATTTGGTGCGAGCTAACTGTAAAGGGCGATCACAGCCGCTGCTAGATATATGCAAGCAATTCAATAAAGAAACTGCTGATGGCAAAAAAATGGGCATTTACTCTGAGCTTCTGAATTCTGCTATCAAGAGCATGATTGATGTGAAAGAGGAGAAGGATTTAGATAGCCTATTTACATCAGGCAAAACTACAGCCCTTGTGAATGCTATTGCAGGTCTTGATGAGTTTGAGCTGGTGTCATTTATTGTGGTGCAAGGCTAACCATGAACGCAGTCTTGTTTGATTACCCTAAGAAGGCTTACTTTGGAAAGACTATTCCCAAGACCAAGTTTTATGAACACGGTAATGTATCAAGCAAGCTTAAAGACTTGTTTGTTAAACAGGTAGACCAGATCACATGGTTGTACAAGTTAGCGCCTGAAACAATCAACGTACCAGCCACAAAAGATGTTCCTGAAATTCAGGTGTTTGAGATTGCGCTAAAAGGTGATGACATAAGTGAAGATGTTTTATTCTGCATTGATAAGGCAGTGCAATTTCCAGTCATCTTTGAAATCAAATCAGAATCAGGCATAAGAACAGTATGTGCCTTAAAAACAAGATCAATTGCTGATGGTTGGAAGATAAGTTACTACATGCAATCCAAGGTTTTTCCAATAAATGCTAGTCGCATTTCACTGGATGTTGGTTTGAGCTTAAATTCAATATATGAGCAAATAATCCGTGCAGTTTCTGTTACCAAGGTGCTGCAAGGGGAATCTTTGGAAGACTATGTAGGGCGTGGCGCGGCGATCAAAACCAAGGCTATCTTGATTGATGGGTTAAAGAAGAAAGTTCAAGCAGAAAAACAATTTAACAGAAAAGTGGAGTTGAATTCAAAGCTGCGTATCATGGTTGAAGAACTCAACCACTTGCTTGGTTAAAAGGTTAAAAATGGAAAAAATGAAAATGCATTCAGCGGAAATTGTTTCTAATAATATTAAAAAGATTGAGGAGATATTCCCTGGATGTATCACTGAATCAAGAGCGGCAAATGGAGATTTAATCAAATCTGTAGATTTTGATTTGTTGCGTCAAGAATTAATAAACGTTCTTGTTGAAGGAGTTCTGGAAAAATATCAGATTAACTGGCCAGGGAAGATGGAGTCACTTTTGCTGGCAAATCAATCCACGAATCAAACTCTCAGGCCGTTAATTTCTGATAGCGTTAACTTTGAAACGACCAAAAATATTTATATTGAGGGTGATAATTTAGAGGTGTTAAAGCTTCTTCAGGAATCATATCTCAATAAAATTAAATGCATATATATTGATCCACCATATAACACTGGCAATGATCTAATATACGAAGATACTTTTAAAGTGGGGGTTGATGAATACCTTATAAAAACAGACCAGAAAAATTCTAGTGGTAAAAAAATGACTGCGAATACTGAGTCAAATGGAAGATTTCACTCTGATTGGTTGAGTATGATTTATCCAAGACTTAAACTTTCAAGAAACTTATTGAGAGAGGATGGCGTTATTTTTATCTCCATTGATGACAATGAGTCCCATAATTTGAAAAAGTTATTGGATGAGATTTTTGGTGAATCTTGCTTTGTTGCAGATATTTGTGTAATCAATAACTTAAAAGGGCGAAATGATAAAAAATACATAGCTACTGCAAATGAGCGGATGCTTATGTATGTAAAAAGTGATAACTTTAATGAATATGGTTTAGATTTGCCGCAAGATATTGAATCAGAATATAAATTCTCTGATGATCTTGGGAAATACAGGTTGATTGAATTGCGTAAAAGAGGTGGTGGTGACACTCGTGCAGATCGTCCTAATATGTACTATTCATTCTTCATAGACCCTAATAGTGGAAAAGTTTCCCTAAATAAATCTGATGTTTACAGTTTGGAAGCGACACCTACTAAGTCTGACGGAGTTGATGGTCGCTGGAGATGGGGTAGGGATACTTCTGCTAAATACCTTGACTTATTAATAGGAAAAAAAGTTGTTGGCAAGGAAAAATACAATGTTTATGAGAAAGATTATTTGGAATCAGATGGTGTGGTTCGTAGAATTAAGCCAAAATCAGTAATGATTGGTGCTGATTACTCTACTGATAGCGCAACTAAGCAGTACAAATCAATCATGGGAAAGATTGAGTTCAGTAATCCTAAGCCTGTTCAGCTGATTGAAGATTTAATAACGTACGCTTTACAACCGCACGACTCAGATATTGTTTTAGATTTTTTCTCAGGATCTGCGACTACTGCTCATGCTGTAATGTCAAGAAATTCAAAAGATGGTGGCAACAGGAGATTCATATTGGTTCAAGCCCCTGAGGAATGTGATGTAAACAGTTCAAATTACAAAGAAGGCTTTCAAAAAATTTCAGATATAGGTAAAGAGCGTATTAGGCGTGTCTGTGATGACCTAAATAAATCTGCTTTTGGAAATCATACAGCTGATTTTGGTTTTAGATCTCTTGTTGTAGACAGCACTAACATGAATGATGTTTATTACAACCCTGATGTGGCATCTCAAGACTTACTTGGCGATCAGACAGACAATGTTAAGGCAGATAGAACTCCTGAAGATTTGCTATTCCAAGTGCTGATTGATTGGGGTGTTGATTTGTCCTTGCCAATTCAACAAGAGATCATCCAAGGTAAAGACGTTTATCTCGTAGATAAAAACGCATTAGCCGCTTGCTTTGACAATAAAGGTGGCGTGGACGAAGAGTTTGTGAAAGAGTTAGCCAAGAAACAACCATTACGTGTTGTGTTCCGTGATGCAGGCTTCAAGTCAGATAGTGTGAAAATCAATGTGGAACAAATCTTCAAATTGGTTTCACCAAGCACTGAAGTGAAGTGCATCTAAGGCTTGACAATGAAACTCAAGTTCAAAGTTCAGCAATACCAATCGCAAGCAGTGCAGGCTGTTACGGATTGCTTTGCAGGCCAATCACCTACAAGTGCTGTCCAGTATCGTGTTGATCCTGGCAAGGCACGCAATGCTACTGAAGCCATGTTTGATGCTGGTTTTAGAAACTCAGATTTCACTATCAGCAACAGTAAGATATTTGAAAACATTGCACAAGTGCAGCGCAGTCAAAACTTGCCTGTTTCTCCAAACCTTGTCAGCACCAAGGTGTGTCAGGTGAACCTTGATGTTGAGATGGAGACTGGTACAGGAAAAACTTACTGCTACATAAAGACCATATTTCAACTAAACAAGCTCTATGGCTGGAGTAAGTTCATCATCGTTGTTCCTAGTATTGCGATTCGCGAAGGTGTTTACAAGTCACTTCAAATCACAGCTGATCATTTCCTAGAAAGTTATGGGAAGAAGGCTCGCTTCTTCATCTACAACTCAAAACAGTTACATAACCTTGAGAGCTATTCTTCAGATGCAGGAATCAACATCATGGTTATCAACGTTCAAGCCTTCAATGTGACTGGTAAGGATGCACGTAGGATTTATGAAGAACTAGATGACTTCCAGTCACGCAGGCCTATTGATGTGATCAAAGGCAACAAGCCAATCATGATCTTGGATGAGCCGCAGAAGATGGAAGGCGCAAAGACGCTGGATTCATTGAGGGAATTCAATCCATTATTCATGCTGCGCTACTCAGCTACACACAAGACTACCCATAACAAGATTCATCGCCTTGATGCGCTGGATGCGTACAACCAAAAGCTAGTAAAGAAGATTGCAGTACGTGGTATTTCTGTTAAAGGCTTGTCAGGTAGTAACAGCTACCTTTATCTTGAGGGAATTCAGGTCAGTGCTAGCAAGCCACCCGAAGCTCGTATTGAATTTGAGGTTAAGCAGAACAATGGCAACAAGCGAGTCGTACGCAAGCTCTCAAAAGGTCAGAATCTCTACGATGAATCAAATGGCATGGAGCAGTACCGTGATGGCTATGTAATTGCTGACATAAACGCAAACACTGACACTGTTAGCTTCACGAATGGCGTTGAGCTTGTAGCTGGTGAAGCAGTTGGCGATGTGAATGAATTATCATTGCGCCGCATTCAAATACGGGAAGCAATCAAAGCGCACTTTGAAAAAGAGCAAGCCTTATTCAATCAAGGCATCAAAGTACTTAGCCTTTTCTTTATTGACGAGGTTGTTAAGTACCGTGATTACAGCCAAGAGGATGAGCAAGGCGAATACGCACGTATTTTTGAGGAAGAGTACAACAACGCACTGAACGAAGTCCTCACGCTAGAAGATACCGCTTACAACAAGTACTTGCGTGGCATACAGGCTAGCCAGACGCATAGCGGTTACTTCTCAATTGATAAGAAGACCAAGCGACTTGTTGACCCTGAAACTGGCAAGAAATCAACTGAAACAGATGATGTGGATGCGTATGACCTTATCCTTAAGGACAAGGAGCGTTTGCTTTCATTTGCAGAGCCAGTTCGCTTTATCTTTTCGCATTCAGCTCTTCGCGAAGGTTGGGACAATCCAAACGTATTTGTGATTTGCACACTGAAGCACAGCGATAACACTATCTCTCGCAGGCAAGAAGTTGGACGTGGTTTGCGCTTGTCAGTGAATCAGCTTGGCGATCGTATGGACAACCCAGTCACCGTGCATCAGGTAAACGTGCTTACGGTTGTTGCGAGCGAAAGCTATAAGGACTTCGTTACAGCGTTACAGCGTGATATTAGCGAGTCTCTTTCTGAGCGTCCTAGGGTTGCGAGTGAATCCTACTTTTCAGGAAAAGTTCTCAAGACTGACGCTGGCGATGTGACTGTGACACCTCAGATTGCAAAGCAAATCTACAAGTATCTTGTCAAAAACGACTACACGGATGATTTGGACAGAATTGCTGAGAAATACCACGAAGACAAACGTAATGGTTCAGTGGCAGAGCTCCCCCCAGAATTGAAGCTTTATGCAGAGCATATCTTCTCACTCATTGAAACTGTCTTTAATGATGCGCAGTTACCAATGCCTGAGAACGATCGTGGTGCGAAGATCAACCCCTTGAATTCCAACTTTGAAAAGAAAGAGTTCAAAGAGCTTTGGAATCGCATTAATCGTAAAGCAGCATACAGCGTACATTTTGATAGCAAAGAATTGGTTGCAAAGTGCATTGCGACATTGGATGCGGAGATGCGTGTTACACCATTGCAGTACACCATACATCGTGGGGAGCAAGCTGATACGGCAACCTATGACGATGTGAAGAGTGGTGATGCTTTCAAGCTCGTTGAGACTGAAACAGCTAGTGAGCGTGTTTCTGCTCATTCGTCTGTAAAGTATGACTTAGTTGGAAAGATTGCTGAAGCAACTCAACTAACTCGTTCAACTATCGTGGCTATTCTGGGCGGGGTCGCAAAGCCTGTTTTTGCTCAATTCAGAACTAATCCTGAGAGTTTTATTGCTGAAAGTAGTCGCCTCATCAACGAGCAAAAGGCTACTTGCATCATTGAGCATTTGGCATATGACCCAATTGCTGAAACACATGACATTGATATTTTCACAAGCACACAGTCAAAACAGGACTTTTCAAAGGCTGGAGATAAGCTAAAGCGTCATATCTATGACTATGTAGTGACTGACTCCAATGTTGAGCGTAACTTCGTAAAAGAGCTTGATACCAGCGAAGAAGTGGTTGTGTATGCCAAGCTGCCGCGTGGATTTCAAATTCCTACGCCAGTTGGCTCCTATAACCCTGATTGGGCTATTTCATTCAAACGCGGGAATGTGAAACATGTTTATTTTGTGGCTGAAACAAAAGGATCAATGTCTTCAATGCAGTTAAGTGAGATTGAACAGTCTAAGATTCAGTGTGCAAGGAAGTTTTTTGAAGAAATTAATAAGTCCATTAAAGTAGACAAGGTACGCTATGACGTGGTTGACAGCTATAGTAAGCTCATGGACTTAGTAATCTAATTTATCTGTGCTTTTCTAGACCAGGTAAGCCACCGCTTGCAGCAGGTTTACCCTATTTTTGTGTCTGCATTGAAAAACTTTCAATTTGTTCTGATAAATTATTTTTATTTGACTCATTTCGAAGGCCGCTTCGTTTTTAGAACTTCAATTACAGTGTTTGAATTTGTGTACAAAGATAAATCTTGTAAATACAACCTTATTGTTTTATCAAGTAATCTGATTTTTTTTATGCGACCTTTGCGATTATCCTGAGTTAAGAGTGCAGACATTCTTTCAAGTAAATTCTGGTCTCTAATTTTAATTAAATGATTATTTGACTCAAGAATTTTTTTAAATATTCGATGTTGCTTGGAGCCATAGTAAGTATTTGGTTCGGGTATGTGTTTAATTAGTTCTATGTGTGTGCGTTGTGCACAATCGATTGTTGTTAGTTTACTTAAAAAACTTTTCTTGGAAAAAGATTCTTGATTAATCGCTGTTATCAATTTTTTTAAATATTTAAATTTAGGTAATTGTTGATAACTGAGATCTTCAGTCTCAATGCCAATAAACTCTATTTTGGTATCCAACTTATCTGATACATAGTCGTGAATTAATAAATTTTTTGATTTTTCAAGTTTATTTCTTTTTTCATGATTAATTTTTTGCGACATTGGGGATTTGTCCTTTTCTAATTTAATCTTCAAAAAACTTCTTGGGTGTATAGCCTGAGGGTAATCCCATCATCATGCGTGGTTTAAAGTTTGGATTACGTTTATTAGCATCTACCTTCTCTCTTGCTAGCGTAAAGCGAGTTTGGCGGTCAGGTTCAATAAAGTAGGCAACGCACACACCTTCAGTAATCCGTTCAGTTAGTTCATCTTGTTCGAGGCATAGGTAGACTTCTTGGTTACAGGTATCACAGTATTTAACTCCTGCTTTGATAGTCGGGTTTAACTCAAACCAGTCTTTAGAGCATTCGTAAGCCATGGGGCAGTTCAAGAATTTCTGAGTCATATAGCCTCTTCAGGTTCTAGTGGGTACGCTTCGTCATAACTTAAAACTTGCTCACTAGTTAAAATCCCCTTTGTGAAATTCAGTGATAGGTATTTTTCATATTTATTATGCAAACCCCTTAGGAGTAATTCGCCTTGTGGGAAGTTGACAGCACCTATAAACCAGTCAGCAAATAAGCCATCTTCACTAGCCTCGGGGAATACGTCCTCAAGAGTAGCTTTAACAGCTACAGGTTCACGCTTCACTTCATAGTAGAAGTCATCACGTTCAGGGTCGTATCTAAGCTGTTGGATTTCATGTACTTCGTTGACGTGTGGAATGTGGGCATATAAGTCCACCAAATACAGCTTCCCATTTTTAATGCTCCATGTTCCGTTATAGCCTCGCCAACAGAACGAGCCTAGGGGTAAGAACTTTGGTAGGTTAGGGTGTGAGCGAAGTGGTTGGTGGTAACTTTGGAGTTCTTCGCCCTTGTAAAAGAACGTTTCACGATTTTGATGTGTCATAAGCAGTGTTCCCTAAACGAGTTTTTTAAATGTTTGATACGTTTCTTCATCGAATATGACTAGCCGAGCTAGTGCGGGCAATTTCTCTGACCAATCTTGCAGGGTCTTAATAATGATTTCAGCAGCTTCTTTAGTTGGGTAGCTGTATGAGCCTGTTGATATGGCTGGTAGTGCAATGGTTTGAATATTAAATTTTCCGCACTGAGCTAAGACATTGGTTATAGTGGTTTTGAGGAGTTCAGCCGGGTTCTTATTATGGAAGTATTTGGGGCCTACAGCGTGTATGACGTATTTATTGGGAAGGTTAAATGCTGGGGATGTAAGGGTTTCACCTGTGTTGATAGGTGCGTAGGGTTCGCAATAGCGTTCTAGTTCTTTTCCTGCAGCTTTATGAATAGCTCCCGCTACGCCACCTCCTCGCATAAGCATAGGGTTTGCAGCATTAACGATTGCATCGCAGTCAGGTTGGTTCGTAATGTCACCTAGGTGAATCTCAATTTTCAGAAAAAGCCTTTCCCCTGAGCATCAATGCCCAGATTTTCTTTTAAAGTTGGGGTGGTTACGGTAATCTATAAAGATTCAAAATAAGTTTAGTTGCTACCTTTTAAAACTTCCACTTTATTTTTTTAAATAAATATCGCATCTGTAAGTTCAGTTGTTAAGCTCTGATAGCTTTGAATCATTCGGACAAGGTGAAGTCTGGCTAATTCCGATTTTTCGTATGCATCGATATCATCAAAATCCTGGTCTTCAAGGTCGTTAATGCCATTAATAAATGTTTTATCAATTTCTCTTTTTTGGATGTCAATATGCTCGCCGGCGGCTGTTCCTGAAAGAAAGTTGATGGCTTGTAGAAATTCATGGCCTATATCTTCGGGCTTTAGTTCTGTAATATTTGAATAGGCGTTAATGTCGCTGAATATTTGGTCATCACTCACCCTGTCCATTTCATTGGTAAGAAATTCGGGCAGGTCTTTGAGTTTTTGAGTGATGTTCGTGCCATTCTCAAGCGTTGCTGCTACGGTTATTACTTTGATTTCATCTTTTATTGTTTGATTCATGGTGATACCTTTCATTAAATTAGGGTTGTGTAGGTGGAATCCAAAGACGGACTCCTTGGTATTGAGTGTTCCAAAGCCTTTTTCTTGTCCAACCCATCTGCCTCAGGGCGATTCCAACTAATTGAGCATGTGGACGGTCTCTGTATTTACCATCTAACCTTGAAACCAGTTCTTGCATAGACCAGGGTTTATTTTTTAATGCATAGGGTAGGGACTGCATTAGCTCGGTAATTTGTTCTATTAGAGGCTTATATCTAGGTACCTGTTGTTGAGGCACCTCTTTGGGTGTGTTCTGCTCTATAACGTTTTGACGTAGGTTATCTATGTATTCTTTTAAGTAGGCTGACATGTCACTGGTGGCCTTTCATGGATAAAAATTTATTACCCTTAATTAGGAGGGGGTAGCAGTACGTATTGAATAGAAAAAGACACTGTTTTATTAAAAATGAGCCTATCCCTACCCCTAAATAAGGGAATAAAGTAGTTGTCATTTGTATTAGTACACTCATCATGCTGCTTGCTTCACGTGAGGATTGATGTAGTAGTTGGTCTTTGGTCTACCGCCCGTGGACTTATCTTCAATACCTCGAATCCAGTTCATATCAGACAAAATCGTTAGTGCTGAGTTGATATCATCACCTGTTTTTAGATCAGCCCATTCTTTGGTCAAGATGTCGGACTTGGTGAATCCGCTTTTAAGCTTCCCTGTTTTGATTTTGTTAGATAAAGCCACTGCACTTTGTAGCGCTCGGTTTGTAGCAGTGTGATACATCCTTCTTGCGTGGGCTTCAAGGTAGTTAATCCATAACAGTGTTCTTTGAGTGGCTCTTTTACTAATCGGGCCTTTACTACCCTCACACAGGTGCAGTGCTAGGGCAATTTTGGGGAATAAAGAGCGATATTTACCGAGATGCGCAAGTGTGACGGGGTGTTCTTCGGTATTTGGGTCCCGCAACCGTTTTTCTAGGTTTGCTCTCCAGGCCTCGAATATTGCTTGTGCTTCTTCATCGAATGATAGGTAGTATTTGCCATCATGAGTCATTTGAGCTTGCACTGATGCGGGGTTTAGCTTTGCAAAGCTTTCAATTAGATCTTCGTAGTGATTGGCTGCCTCAAGGTTGGTGTAACGGTCCACATGTACGTACTCTGATGGCATATCAGGGAATGTAACAAACTGGAATCTGGCGATTAACCCATCATCTTCCATGCCTCCATGAACCACATTACTAACAATGTTTTTGATGACATTGGGCTGAGTTGTTCCTAAAACACTTATATTGACGTTGTTGGCTCGTACGTGACCTCGTCCAATGCGATCAGTTGCATAAGAATCATTACCACTCCATGCCGTTAGATATAGCCCACGAGCCTCTTTTTGATTTTCTTTATTAAGTGAGTGCAGCCATCCAACAAGCTCATCACGAAACATTAAGAACCCGTTTGGGTTATGCGATGCAATTTCAATCATCTTTTCATAGGTTGCATCGTTAACTAAAAACCTAGTCATGCCTGGAGCTGTCGGCTCGATTAGTTGTGTAGACGATATCTTCTTCTTGATGGCTTCTTTCAATTCATGCTCGTAGATGCCTTTTTCAATTTCATATTGAGCAATGGATTGTTTGAAATCATTGGCAGCGTCTCTATCCAGTTTTTTAAGTGGATCTATTGTTTCCGCCAATGGTGCTGACTTCATAGAGCTAGGTGGCGCAATCAACATCCCCCATGCGCCGCAAGGTGTTGTCCATGGATTTTTGTCATAAGGTTTACAGTTAATCCTTGAACCAAGGGCGGCTTGCATAGTAACCATCATCCCAATACCAGCAAAGTCTGGTGGGCAACTCATCCTTTCAGCGATATCAGTTACATACTCAAATAATTTTGATGGAAAAAATCTACTATCGAAAGCAGGTACTGGCGGCAAGCTATTTTTAATGTCTTCTGGTTTTGGCCAGTAAGGGTCATTGGCAACTAAATCTTCATCTGGTATGAATGTTTCATTCTCATAAATTTCAAGAGGTGGTATTTCAGATGGTACGGCAAGTTGATTGGTTTGATAGCGTCGGGCTCTATCTAACACTACATCTTCATCCAGTGGTGGATCCATGTGGTTATTGCTATATGCAACTACCAAGGTTTCGATTTCAGATTGAGAAATCCCTTTATTCCTAAGATGTGCAGCGTATTTGAGTATAAAGTTTTCTCGACCTTCGCCATCCTTGATTAATTCTGGAAATATGAATGCAGTGTGCTGTGGAGTAAATGCAGCCAGCTCATTGGGTATATGAATTACTCGGCTTAAAACAACATCAACATCTAAAACTTCACCAGTAAACCTGTATTCGATCGATGAAGTAACTGGGGTATATATAGGCTGTTCACCACGGTATACGCTTTCATCAAACTTGATTGAGTTCATGCCGAACTTTTGGAGTAGTTCTAGCTGTAGCTGTTCAGCAAGTTTGATTCCTTCATCTCTAGATACATATCTCGTTAAAGCGATAATAGCCCTAGCTCTCGGTAAATCTTCGGTGTGGCTTGCAGTTGTATACCCAAAACCTTTAAAGGTATTTAGTTGCGTCATTACTTCAGTAAATACCTCTGGTGACTCAAATCCGTCGAAATCGAAGGCTAAGAAATTCCTAGGTTGTGTGTAACTACCTAAGCGCCAATGATTAACTCCAGGATACCTGTCAGGCTTCTGTGTATGAGGTCCGCTTAAAAATGCCGAGCAAATATAAGTCTTGCCCTTTGTATCGGATTTATCAGCTAGCACTGCTTCCTGAAAATCATCAAAAGAACTTGCGGTAAGCTGGGTAGGGCAGTTATCAAATGTATTTAAACCACGGGAATATTTAATTTCCATGCTCACCCCCATTTTTGTACAACTGATTAAGCTCAGTCATGCACTGTTCTAATGTTGGTAGTTCAATACCAAATTTTGCGTGCTCAATTAGTTTTGCCAGTAGTTGGCCTTCGTGAGTATTAAGGTCAAATAAAGGAGCGTAGATGACCCTGCAATTACTAGTAAACGCATAATTAAAATCAACACCTTCATAACCAGCTTTTTTAATTTCTAGGATGACTTCATGAATCTTGACTGGTGCATCAGGATCTTTCCATGTGTCAGCATCATCTACTTCGTATATAAAAGGAATGTTCCCCCAAAAACAAATATCATTTGAGGTGGTCATGCGTTCCCCCCGCTAATTTGCTTTTCAAGCCAATCATCAATACTGGTACTTAACCAGCCTGTGCTTCTGGATGTTAACTTGGTACCACGCGGGAATTTATTTAAACGTATCAGTTTATAAATTGTGGAAGGCTTTAACCCAGTTATATCGCTAACCTCAGCGATTCTGTACATTCTTTTTATTGGCATTACTTACTCCTATTGTTTAGGTAAAGTCACATAACTTCACCAATAGGAGCATTGGAAATCACACTTTCACATTTGCCGGGAAATATTATTGCTTTTTTTGCTAAGGGCGTTTTTAACAGATCTGACTGTGATGGTTTTTTGTCGTCTTGGATCTTTAGGGTCTATGTAAGAGAATGTTTCATCATCGTATTTCTCATGGGCGCCATTACTTATTTCTGAGCGTAGTTTGCTTATTATTTCGTTTTGGTTGAGTCCAGGGAGTTGTCTTTTAATTTCTAAAGCTCTTCTGATGATTGGGTTAGGGACTCTCTTTGTAGATGCTTTTGCAGATTGTGATTTTGATATTTCATCAAGCCTTGCTTCTGCTGCTCGTAATAGTTCATCGACGGCTTCGGGGATGTTCCCATTAATCTTCAGTAGTGCGTTATGTATTCGATTTAATACTGGGTCAGTATTTTTTCTGTTCTGTAGTTCTTGGGTTGTTAGACACGCGAGATTTATTGCCTCTTGATGCTGCCATCTAAGGTGAATACCTTTTATGTTTCTTATGTATGCGAAGCTCAGAGATAAGAGTTTTTCAGATGCGGCTATGCGATCTTTCGTTGAAAACTGCCTATTCTCAATTGTTCTTAGGTATGAGTTAAGCTTTGCCCAAGCATAATTTTTAATTTTCATTAGGCTGCTAACAAGCTAGTAACGTTGTTAAATTTTGTTGCGTCTGCTTTTTGATCGCACCAATCGGCAAACCACTGCATCATGTTTTTTCTCATATCCATAAAATCAGATCTTAGGTACGCCCTTCTTACTTGACTTTGTTCAAGATGATCTAGTTGTCGCTCAATAGCATCACTATTAAAAGCATTTTCGTTCAACACGTCGGTAATTAGCGACCTCATTCCGTGAGCGGTTACTTTGAATCCTAGCCGGTGTAGGGCCAAACGAATAGTATTTTCAGCCATGAAACCATGCTTGCCACTGCTGGGGAATACATAACTGTCATCATTTCGATGCGAAATAGGGTGAAGTGCTTTAAGTGCCTTAATTGCTTGTGTTGGCAGAGGTACTTTATGTGACCTTTTGCTTTTCATTCGCTCTGGCGGTACCGTCCAAAATTGGTTTTCAAAATCAATCTCATGCCATTTTGCTCCGCGAATAGAGTTATCTCTCAATCCGGTGTAAAGAGCCAACAGAAGCGCAGTTTTTGTTTTGACATCAAGAATTTGTTCTTCTCCAGTTTTTCTTAGCCCATTAATTAGGTCTCCGACTTGATCTTGGCGAAGTGCTTCAAAATGCTTTACTTGCGGCTTTTTTAGATATGGGTGTGTGACCAAGTCACGTGCTGGGTTCTGCTTTACTTTATTGATTGCCTTCGCAAATGCAAATATTTGAGATGCAACTGCGGCGGCTCTTCTTGCTGACTCTTTTATCCCTGAGTCGTAGTGCTTTTTAAGTTCTTTTAGAAGGGCATCCTCAGTTATCGCGTCTACAGGAACACCATTAAATTTGGGGTTCAATAACCTTCTGATCAAGCCTTCATTTCGCTCGTAGTAATGAGATGACCAACTGTCTTTGTGATGAGTTAACCAATCAATTGCCACCCGCCCAAATGTGGTGGCATCCTTTTGAGCTTGTGAAACTTTTTGACGTTGTTTTTGAGCGCTGAGATTAATGCCTTCTCTTGTTTGAGATTTCAGTTCGTTGGTTTTATGTCTTGCAGCTTGTAGGCTTACTTTAGGGTAGGGACCTAAGCTGAATGATTGCTCTTTGCCATTTAGACTGTATCGCAATATCCAAATGCGACTTCCGTCTGGTCGTATGCGTAGGCGTAGCCCGCCCCCGTCAGATAAGTAATACATTTTTGTTCTTTGTTTAGCGTTTCTGCACGCTAACTCTGATAAAAGTTTCTCTGCCATAATCGTCTCCAGTACCCGTTATGGTACCCGTTTTAATGAGAGCATTCAATGAACTTTGGTAACTCTTAGTAAATAAAAAGTACCCGTATTTAAAGGCTTTCAGGGCGTTTGATGAACTTCTGTAGTCATTGGTAATCAGTAATATGGCGCATCTCGTCTCCGCCAAAAAAACTAACCCCGAGCATTTGCTTGGGGTTTTTTATTATTGATCTTGACTCAGTTAAAGTATCCCTAATA
>JACCDN011156882.1_pt1 | contig 17176 bp, 14 predicted proteins | sample 7441691 | NCBI WGS metagenome assembly JACCDN01 (sample SAMN15323439, study PRJNA562643) | freshwater metagenome | isolation source: river surface water | place: USA:Blue River Watershed | collected 2017-08-16
ATGTCAGTACTAGTAAATAAGCAATCTAAGATCATTGTACAGGGTTTCACAGGTACAGAAGGAAGTTTTCATGCCACTCAAATGATTGAGTATGGAACACAAGTAGTAGGTGGAGTTACCCCTGGTAAAGGTGGTACAACCCATTTAGACCGCCCAGTTTTTAATACAGTAGCTGACGCTGTTAAAGCAACTGGTGCAGATGTGAGTATCATTTTTGTACCTCCAGCATTTGCTGCAGATGCTATTATGGAAGCTGCAGACGCAGGTATTGCTTTAGTTGTATGTATTACGGAAGGTATTCCAGTTCAAGATATGGTTAAGGCAAAAAATTTCTTAGCTGGTAAAAGCACAAGATTAATAGGTCCAAACTGTCCTGGTGTCATTACTGCAGAAGAAGCAAAAGTTGGTATCATGCCAGGCTTTATTTTCAAGAAAGGAACAATTGGTATCGTATCAAAGAGTGGTACATTGACCTATGAAGCAGCAGATCAGGTGGTGAAAGCAGGATTAGGTATTACTACTGCCATTGGTATTGGTGGTGACCCAATCATTGGAACAACTACTAAAGAAGCAGTTGAATTATTAATGAATGACCCAGCTACAGAAGGTATCATTATGATTGGTGAGATAGGTGGAAGTATGGAAGCAGATGCAGCAAATTGGATCAAAGACAATATGAGAAAACCAGTAGTAGGATTCATCGCAGGTCAAACAGCGCCTCCAGGACGTCGTATGGGTCACGCAGGTGCAATCATTGGTGGTGCAGATGATACAGCTGAAGCAAAGATGAAAATTATGGCTGCATGTGGAATCCACGTTTGTGCGAGTCCAGCAGATATTGGTAAAACAATGGCTGCTGCATTAAAGAAATAAATCAAATCTTTTGAATAAAGGAATCCCTTAGTATACCTATGCTAAGGGATTTTTTATTGTAATTTTGAACCATGAAAATGAACTGGTATGTTTTCGTCACCTTCGTATTATGTTGTATTTTATTAAGTAAAATCGCAACTGCACAACAAAAGCCTTTAAGTATACATTTTAATGCCCCTAAACAAATGCATCAAGGTGAATCTGTCAAGCTGAAAGTACAAGTAAGCCATCAAATAAAAACTGAACAAACTGGGCATCTTCAACTTGCTTTGTTGAATGCAGCTACAAAAAAATCAGTAGATGGGTGGTTCTTAAATTTTTTTCCTTTTCAGTACTTTACAACTATAGCAAATGAAGCTTTTGAAACTGAATTTCCTTTTACAGTACCCAATGATTTTAAAGGCAACTTTATTATTGAATTAGTTGCACAAGTGAATACGAATAAAGATAGTATTCGTATTACTATACCCACGATTATTAAGCAATAATATTGGAGCAGCAATATCCACATAAAGCACTAGACTATATCATTGTTGGCCAAGGGATAGTGGGCACATGGTTAAGCTACTATGCAATGCAAGCTGGTAAAAATTTTGTAGTAATTAATGAAAGTAGTATACCTGCAGCATCTAAAGTAGCAAGTGGTGTGATTAATCCAGTTACAGGAAGACGCATCGTACAAACCTGGATGATTGAAACCTTTCTACCCTTTGCACTAAAAGCATATAGCGAATTAGGTACTAAAATCAATAAAGTAATTATTAAAGAAGCGCCTGTAGTATTGATACACCCTTCTTTACAAATGCAAGAAAGTTTTAACTACCGTTTAGAACACGAGAATGTATACTTACAAAAAAATAATAAAGCCGATTTCGAAGCATTCATGCACACACCATTTGGAACAGGACAAATCAATCAAAGTGTCTGGATAGATCTAAACACAATGATAGAAGGATGGGCAGAAAAATTGATAACAAATAAGCAATACATTGAAGCGAAATTCAATATTATCGATTTAAAAATCACCAATGAAGGAATTGAATGGAAAGGTATCAAAGCAAAACGCATCTTGTTCAGCGATGGTTTAAGTAGTATGCAAAATCCCTTTTTTAAAGCACTACCTTTTGCACCGAATAAAGGTGAAGCATTGATCGTTGAAATTAAAGACCTACCAAATCAAGCTATCTATAAACATAATTTATCTATCGTGCCTTGGAAGAATCAACTATTTTGGGTCGGATCAAATTATGAATGGAATTATAATGACACAATACCAAGTCCTACTTTTAGAACAAAAATGGAAACTGCATTAAACCAACTTTTAAAAGTACCTTTTACAATTGTAGACCATCTGGTTGGTATCCGTCCTGCAAATCAAGAGCGCAGACCCTTTGTAGGATTGCATCCCACATATTCATGCATTGGAATTTGTAATGGCATGGGTACCAAAGGCTGTTCCCTTGCGCCCTATTTTGCACATGCCTTAATCACACACTGCGAAAATGGCACGCCCATACACCCAGAAGCAAGTTTGGAAAGATTTAATCTCATTCTAAAAAATCAGAAATGATTGAAACTTCAAAGTCTAATAAATTATCTTTATATCAAAGCAAAATCTATGTCAGCTCCAACCAATCGTTATTATAATATCCCAATTGCCTACAGGAAAATGGAAAACCTACATATTGTTTTTTGGATATTCAAAGATATTGGCTGGTGTATGAACTTTAAATGGCTCGGCATTTTAATGATTATGCCAACGATGTTTATTTCTATTGTCATTGCATGGAGAACAAGAAAAATTGTTTCGGAACTTTGTCATAACCTAGCTATCACTGTTTGGATTTCTGCTAACTCATTTTGGATGTGTACAGAATTTTTTGGCATTGACCATATAGCAATTGGTTTTGGTTTAGACGTAAAACATTTGGCCATGATCCCTTTTATCATTGGTGTATTTATCTTAGGCTACTATTATATCTGGTACAAACCAAGACATAAAGAAGATCCACTAACCCTATAGGTATTTCTTTAGTCGGTAGGATTGAATAAAAGTAACCAAGCCTAAAATCGAAATGGATAAAAACGCCCATCTTAGTCCAAGTGCTCCAGACAAAAATCCAACAATTGGCGGACCAATTAAAAATCCGAAGAAACCAATTGAAGATACAGAGGCCAAAGCAATACTAGCTTGTCCTGGCTCAGCAGACTTTCCCACACTACCATAAATTGTTGGTATCACAGAGGATACACCAAATCCCACGAACATAAATCCTATAGTACTCGTAAAGATAGATGGGTAAATAATAGCAATGACTAATCCAATTGTAACCAATAAACCACTTAACATCAATTGTTTTCTTGGGCCCCAATAATTAATTAGTGCATCTGCAAACATCCTGCCAGTAGTCATACAAGCCATAAAACTAATATATCCAATCGTTCTTTGGCTTTCTGAAACTTTAACTACAGTTTGGTAAAATACTCCACTCCAATCAAACATCATTCCTTCACAAATCATATTACTTAAAGCGATCAATCCAAATTGAAACATTAAAGGTGTTGGTTTAGTCCACATTTTTTTAAGTGATTGCTTATTCGATGCACTATGTAAAAGATGCTTATGGGTTGTGATCAGAAAAAAATAACCTATACTAAGGATCACCACAAACTGCATCAACGGTGACATGGAATTTGAAATAAAATAACTACCTACCAAGCCACCAACAAAACCAGCCAAACTCCAAAATCCATGAAAAGTAGAGATGATACTTTTCTCAAATAATTTAGCCAATTCAACGGCCTGAGTATTGACTGACACATTGAATAGATTACCAATCATTCCAAAAACAAATAAGGCAATCGCAAGGTGCCAAACAACAGTCTCAGCAGCCCATCCAATATTGACTAAGGCTAATGGATATAAAATAGAAGCAATTTTAAGCATTTTATTACTGCCATGCCTAGCAGTTAAACTTCCAGATATAGGAATACCTAAAAAAGAACCCAATGGTAAAAATAAAAGCATAGCCCCAAACTGAGCATCAGATAATCCAAGTGCCAATTTGATATCCGGAATTCTACTCGCCCAACTCGCAAAACAGATTCCAGTATAGAAAAAATAACCCGATAAAATAATACGCCTGTACTGTTTAGATATACTTGTTTCACTCATGGCTCAAAGATCGGTATTTTATAGGATTTGGGCTATATTTGCAGACCATTCATTTTAATAACAATCTATGTATCGTACACACCATTGTGGTCAGCTAAATATTCAATTTGTTAATCAGGAAGTAACCCTTGCTGGTTGGGTACAAACAATTCGTAAATTCGGTGCCATCACTTTTGTAGACCTAAGAGACCGTTATGGTATTACACAGCTATTATTGGGTGAAGCATTACAAGCACAATTAGATGCTCAACCATTGGGACGTGAGTTTGTATTACAAGCAAAAGGGAAAGTCATTGAACGTTCTAGTAAAAATACAAATATCCCTACAGGTGAAATTGAAATCAACGTCACTGAATTCAAGATATTAAATGCTTCGATTGTACCTCCATTCACAATTCAAGATGATACAGATGGTGGAGATGACATTAGAATGAAATACCGTTTCTTGGATCTAAGAAGAAACGCCGTTAAAAAGAATATTGAACTAAGATATAGTGTAAACCGTGCTACCCGTAACTACTTACATGAAAAAGGATTCATGGATATTGAAACGCCTTTTTTGATCAAGTCTACCCCAGAAGGAGCGCGTGATTTTGTGGTACCAAGTAGAATGAACCCTGGTGAATTTTATGCCCTACCTCAGTCTCCACAAACATTTAAGCAATTATTGATGGTAAGTGGATACGATCGTTACTACCAAATTGTAAAATGTTTTAGAGACGAAGATTTAAGAGCAGATCGACAACCTGAATTTACACAGATCGACTGCGAGATGAGCTTTGTAGAGCAAGAAGATATTTTAAACATGTTTGAAGGTTTGATTAAGAGCATCTTTAAGGATGTTAAAAATATAGATTACACAGAAGCCGTTCAAAGAATGACTTGGGAAGATGCAATGTGGCATTATGGTAATGACAAACCAGATATTCGCTTTGGAATGGAACTATGTAATTTGAAAAAGCCAGCACATGTGTTTTCAGATAAAGTAGATCAAGCAGCTTTAATCAACGGAGTTGATTTTAAAGTATTTGATGAAGCAGAAACTGTGATTGCAATTGCAGCTCCAGGATGTAGTGAATTCACTCGTAAACAAACAGACGAATTAACGGAGTGGGTAAAGCGTCCTCAAATTGGCATGAAAGGAATGGTATTTATCAAATGTAATACGGACGGTACTTATAAAAGCAGTGTTGATAAATTTTATTCAGAGGATAAATTAAAAGCAATTGCTACTGCTTGCAAAGCAAAAGCAGGTGATTTAATTTTAATTTTAGCAGGTGCGGAAGAAAAAACACGTAAAGCCATCAGTGAATTACGTTTGGAATTAGGCAAGCAATTAGGCTTCCGAAAAGAAGATGAGTTTAAGTTATTATGGGTGATGGACTTCCCATTATTTGAATATGACGAAGAAGGCAACCGTTGGGTAGCAAGACACCATCCTTTCACTTCTCCAAAACCGGATCATATTGACATCATGATCAACAATGCACCAGAGATTAAAGATGCCGCTAAATATTTAGAACATCCTTATGCTAATATCAAAGCCAACGCTTATGATATGGTTTTAAACGGTAATGAAATTGGTGGTGGGTCTATCCGTATCTTCCAAAGAAACTTACAAGAAAAAATGTTTGCAGCCTTAGGAATGTCAACTGAAGAAGCACAACACAAATTTGGTTTTTTATTAGGTGCTTTTGAATATGGTGCACCACCACATGGCGGAATCGCTTTTGGATTTGATCGACTTTGTGCATTATTAGGTGGCAGTGAAAGTATCAGAGACTTTATTGCTTTCCCTAAGAACAATAGTGGTCGTGATGTCATGTTAGATGCACCAAGTAGTATTGATGATAAGCAATTCGATGAATTGCATATCAAACTAAATTTAAAGTAGTCCCATGCAAAAACCTTCAAAACTATACATCGTTCTCTCTTACATATTGCTTCCTATTGCTTTGTTCTTTGGATTTATGGACAGCCTCCTGCTTATTTCTGCACTTGCAAATCCGGGTGCCTTGATCTTAGTATTTGCTATGGCATGTATTGTGATTTACAGTTTTACTAGCTTCAAATTTTTAAAATTAGGTATTGAGAGAGAGCAAACTCAAACCACTAAACTAAAAGACTGGATCAAAGTAAATGCTTATGTAAGTTTATTTATGTTTAGTTTGATCTTTTTAAATGCGGTGAGTATATTGATATCCAACGACGTAACATTGATTGGATTTATAGATGAATTTTTAGCACAACAAACTGGCTTACCTCCAGAATTCAATAGCCAATTTGTACTGAAGATCATGCGCACCGCTTCCTACTTTCTATTTGTCATTGGGGCAGTAGGTATATTGCATATCCGCATGACACTAAGATTAGTGAAGGAATACGACTACTTATTTGAATAGCATGGTGTAAATTGATACCAATGAACCAACACATTCCTTTAGCTGAAAGATTAAGACCGCAAACACTTGCCGACTTAATTGGACAAGAGCATTTGTCAGGTGAAAATAGTGTTTTACAAAAAGCCATTCAAAAAGGGAAAGTGCCGTCTATGATTTTATGGGGGCCTCCTGGCGTAGGTAAAACTACTCTTGCAAATATTATCGCCACTACATTTAATAGCGCCTATTATCAGCTTAGTGCAATTAGTAGTGGCGTAAAAGAGCTTAGAGAAGTCATTGAAGAAGCTAAATTTAAGGATGGTGCTATTCTATTCATAGATGAAATACATAGATTCAATAAAGGCCAACAAGACGCCTTACTAGGTGCAGTAGAAAAAGGAATCATCACTTTAATTGGTGCGACTACAGAAAATCCAAGCTTCGAAGTCAATAGCGCCTTATTAAGTCGTTGCCAAGTTTTTATTTTAAAAGCATTAGACAAAACAGCGCTCACCAAAATAGTAAATCAAGCAGTAGAGAAAGATCCACTTTTTAAACAGCATGATATTGAGATAAAAGAAACAGAGGCTTTGTTTCAACTTTCTGGAGGTGATGGCAGAAAGCTGCTCAACTTACTAGAACTTTCCGTAGAGGCATTGATTGGAACGAATAAAAGCAATGAGCCACTCCTTCTCACCAATGATTGGGTAATGCAAGTAGCTCAAACCAATATAGCCTTGTATGATAAAAACGGAGAGCAGCATTATGATATCATATCCGCCTTCATTAAAAGCATGCGTGGATCAGACCCTAATGGTGCAATTTATTGGTTATCTAGGATGATAGCAGGAGGCGAAGATGTAAAATTCATCGCAAGACGTATGTTGATTTTTGCAAGCGAAGATATTGGCAATGCCAATCCAAATGCATTGCTACTTGCTAATAACTGTTTTGATGCCGTTAATAAAATTGGTTATCCAGAAAGCAGAATCATCCTTTCGCAATGTGCCATCTATCTAGCTAGTTCTGTAAAAAGTAATGCTGCTTATGAAGCCATTAACAATGGATTGGCATTGGTACAAAAAACCGGCAACCTTCCTGTACCCTTACATTTACGCAATGCCCCTACTAAATTAATGAAGGATTTGTCTTACGGAAAAGACTACCAATATTCCCATCTTGGCGAAAACAATTTCCTAGAACAAGAATACCTGCCCGATGAAATTAAAGGCACTGCCTTATACCAGCCTCAAAAAAATGCAAGAGAAGAAGAACTAAAAAAATTCTTACACGAACGATGGCGTGGTAAGTATGGCTATTAGGATTTAATTTTCTCTGGAACTGCACGACCTACAATACCTGAGGCTGCACCTCTATCTCCACCTTCGTGGTATTCAGCATCTTCATTCACATCCCATAGGTCAAACAACTCTTGGCCTGCAATAATGTTTTTAGCTGCTAACATAGCTGTCATCATGCTATGATCTTGATTGTTGTATTTGTGCATACCGTTACGCCCTACTAGATACAATCCTTTGTATGCCTTCAATGCTTCACGAATGACATTTAAATGATCCTTGTATTCATGATCGTAGACCGGATAAGCCTTAGGCTGTCTTACCACATAACCATCTACTACAGCAGAAGGTTTAGTTAAACCAATTTGATCAATCTCTTTAGTACCTAATGCAATTAAGGCCTCATTGCTGCTTGTCCATAAGCCATCTCCTTCAAAACAGAAGTACTCCAATCCATAGCAAGCCATTTCAGGATCTGGCACCATGTATGGACTCCAAGACTTAAAGTTTTGAATACGACCTACTTTAACATTTGGCTCATGTATATAAATCCAGTTATCACTAAATGCATCTTGATCTTTACAAATCAACACTACAGTTAAGAAGTCTCTATATTTTAATTGACTTGCCGCATGTAATACAGGCGCGCTAAATGCAGGTGTTACTGCTGGAATTAACTCCCGCATTGGAGCCGACGACAGTACATAATCAAAGCCTTCTAATACCGCACCAGTTGTAGTATATACTTTCCAAGTCTCCCCTGTTTTCTCGATTTTGTTCACCCCAGTATTCATCTCAATCTTCACCCCTAGGGCCTTGCTCTTCACCACGCACTCTTCCCACATCATTCCGGGACCACGCTTTGGATAACGGAAAGAATCAATCAATGTTTTGATCACATCACCCTTACTTTTTTTACCTGATGGTTTAAATAATGCGTTCCAAACTGCACTACTTAGAGACAAACCTTTTATACGCTGTGCCGCCCAGTCTGCAGAGATTTCTTTACAAGGAATCCCCCACACTTTCTCTGTGTAAGTTTTAAAGAAGATATTGAACAAACGCTTTCCAAATTGATTGGTCACCCAATCCTCAAAGTTTTGTGGATCTTTGATTGGAAATAATTTTGCTTTTAAATAACTCATTACACATAAAAAACTTTCAAAAATACCCAATTTCATTAAAGCCTCGAATGCAGCTAATGGGTATGAGAAAAACTTTTTATTGTAAAATATTCTTGAACTTCTTGGGCGCTCTAATAATTCATCAGATAAAATTTCTGTCCAAAAATCTTCCACTTCTTTTGATTTGGAAAAAAAGCGGTGACCTCCAATATCAAAATGGTACCCTTTATATGATTCAGTGCGTGAAATCCCCCCCACATATTGAGGATCTTTTTCAAATACAGTTACATCTTGTGCGGCTTTGCCTAATAAATAAGCAGCGGTTAATCCTGCTGGACCAGCTCCAATAATGGCTACTTTTTTGCTCATAGAGGGATATAATTTGGGCAAAATTGCAAAATAAAATCGGGATTGCCATCATTAATCAATAATGAGTTTGTTTTATCCCCTATTTTTGTGTCTATGTCAAACTGTTCGAACATAATATGGGTCACTAAACCCTTCTCAGCACTTTCAGTAGACGAGCTTTATGCTATCCTTAGACTTAGATCTGAAGTGTTTGTAGTGGAGCAAAACTGTGTTTTTTTAGACATGGATAACAATGACCAAATTGCTTACCATACCATGGGCTGGATTGGTGATGAACTGGTTGCTTCTACTAGACTATTTGATGTAGATCAAAGTTATAAAGGATACCAAAGTATTGGAAGAGTTGTAGGCTCCCCAAAACATAGAGGTATCGGTGCCGGTAAAGCTTTAATGCAATATTCAATAGCTGAATGTGAAAGACTTTTTGGGAAAGGTCCTATTAAAATAGGTGCACAATTGTACCTAAAAAAATTCTACGAAGAACAAGGTTTTGAAAAATCAGGAGACATGTATTACGAAGATGATATTGAACATATTCCAATGATCAGAAAATAAATCTACTTCATCTCAATTTCTAAATACTGTGCAGTATGTGTTTTTGATTTTTTTATCATCTGTTCCGGCGTTCCTGTAAATTGTACCATACCACCAGCTGATCCACCTTCAGGCCCCATATCAATAATATGATCGGCCATTTTAATGACATCCATATTGTGTTCAATAACTAATACAGTATTACCTCTATCTACCAAACGATTTAATACACCTATTAATAATTGTATGTCTTGAAAATGCAGTCCTGTGGTTGGCTCATCTAAAATATAAAAAGTCTTACCTGTATCTTTTTTACCTAATTCTGTGGCCAACTTGATTCGTTGTGCTTCTCCTCCACTTAAAGTCACAGCTGATTGTCCTAATGTGATATAACCTAAGCCAACTTCTTGTAGCACTTTTACTTTTCTATAAATAAACGGCACAGCTTGAAAGAATTCACAAGCTTCTTCTACAGTCATATTCAAGACATCACTGATCGATTTTCCTTTATACCTAATCTCTAGTGTTTCTCTATTATATCTTTTGCCAGCACATTTTTCACAATGCACATACACATCTGGTAAAAAATTCATTTCTATCACACGCATACCACCTCCCTCACAAACCTCACATCTTCCTCCTTTTACATTAAACGAAAAACGTCCTGCTTGATACCCTCTAATTTTCGCTTCAGGTACTGCAGCAAATAAAGTTCTAATATCTGTGAAGAATCCGCAATAAGTGGCAGGATTACTTCTTGGCGTTCGCCCAATAGGAGATTGATCTATCTCTATCACTTTATCAATATATTCCAAACCTGTTACCGATGCATAAGGCATGGGTTTTGTCTTACTATTGTAACAATGTTGAGATAGTATTGGATATAAGGTTTCATTGATTAAGGTGGACTTGCCTGATCCACTCACACCAGTCACTAAGATCAAACTCCCTAATGGAAAACTCGCATTCACTTTTTTTAACGTATTACCTGTTGCCCCTTTTATTTCTATAAAGTGTCCATTTCCTTTTCGACGTTCGGCAGGGAGCGCAATTGATTTTTTACCTGCTAAATACAAAGCAGTATCTGATTTTAATTTCAAAAATGATCTAGGGGAGCCTGCTGCAACTACATGTCCGCCATGAATTCCAGCCCTTGGACCAATGTCCACTAAGTAGTCAGAAGCCATCATAATATCCTTATCATGTTCCACCACTAACACTGTATTTCCTATATCCCTCAGCTGCTTTAAAGCCACAATCAATCGCTGGTTATCTCGCTGGTGTAACCCAATAGAAGGCTCATCTAAAATATAAGTGATGCCTTGAAGTTGTGAACCAATTTGTGTTGCCAAACGAATACGTTGTGATTCACCACCACTCAAAGACTTAGATGGTCTACTTAAAGACAAATAAGACAAGCCCACATTCATTAAGAACTCAATACGGTCATTTATTTCTTTTAAGATACCACTTGCAATTTGAGTATCCTTTTTATCTAATTTTTTAGGTAGTTCTAAAAACCATGCTTGCAAATCATTTAAATGCATTTCATTTAAAGCTGCAATATTCAATTCATTCACCTTAAACCAAAGGCTTTCTTTTTTTAATCTAGCGCCATTACATGCAGAACATGTATTTAGTTCCATGAAGCTTTCTACCCAACCCTTTAAATGATCAGTACTTTGCGAAGATGTGAACCATCTTTTCAACATTGGCACAATTCCTTCGTAACTGCCAGTATAAGTATCAGGTATGTTTTCGTCATTTAAATCCAACCCTAAAGTGGAACTAATATTCTTATCACCAAATAAAAGCAAACCCAATTGTTCTTTTGACAAACTATCAAGTGACTTATCCAAATTTATTTTATGTTTTCTTGCAAATTGTTTAACCTGAGTAAACACGCTTGCTTCACGCGCTTCCCCTAAAGGAACAATTCCACCCGCATTCACACTCAACGACTTATCTGGCATGATCGAATCCATGTCAATCGCATACACATTACCAAGCCCTTTACAAGTTGGACAAGCACCATAAGGCGAGTTAAAAGAAAAACTATTGGGAGAAGGTTTCTCATAACTTAAACCAGTATCCAAACACATCAATTGTTTTGAATATTGTACTATTTTTTCTTTCCCTTCTTCCAAAACAAATAATAAATCCTTACCCATTTTTAAACTCTGTTGAACACTATCTGCCAACCTCGTTTTCATTGAGTCATTCACAGGTATTCTATCTACCACAATTTCAATGTCGTGAATCTTATATCTATCTACTTGGAATTTCGGTCTTAGCTCAATGACTTCTCCATCCACTCTTGCTTTCACAAATCCTTTCTTTCGAATCTCTTCAAACAATTCTCTATAATGTCCCTTTCTACCTCTTACAACTGGAGCTAATAAATTTATTTTTTTATCCTTGAACTTCTTTTGAATATCTTGAATGATTTCTGCTTCAGAAAACTGAACCATCTGCTTACCCGTTTCATAACTATATGCCTTACCCACCCTCGCATATAATAAACGCAAAAAATCATATAATTCAGTTACTGTTCCTACTGTAGACCTTGGATTTTTATTGGTTGTTTTTTGTTCAATGGCAATCACAGGTGACAAACCGGTAATTTGATCTACATCTGGACGTTCCATATCTCCCATAAATTGTCTTGCATAAGCGCTGAAACTCTCCATATATCGGCGCTGACCTTCATTATAAATGGTATCGAATGCTAAGGAAGATTTACCACTACCACTCACTCCTGTAAAAACAACTAACTGATTTTTGGGGATAGTAAGATCAAAATTCTTTAAATTATGCTCTCTAGCACCTATTACTTCAATATTATCTTTGGCTTTATTCATGGGTTTGTGCAAAGTTATAACAACCATTCCTATAATTAGTTGACTATGCGCTGAAACATTTTGTAAATTTGCGCAGTAAAAGTCAATAGAAATATGTTTCAAAATGCACCCTCGATATATATAAAAGCCAGAAACCTAACCCTGTTGGGTGCAGTACTACTCATTAGTGCCAGCGCTTACTTTAGCAGGGAAACTGTTTTTCTTTTGTTTAATATGGATGGTGGGGCAAAAACTGATCTTTTTTTTAAATGGGCAACATGGGGTGCAGAGGGTTGGGTGTGGATCCCCTATTTTATGCTTTTATTTGGCTGGTTTAAAAAAGATGCCAAATTCATTTTAGGTAATTTTTTATTATCTACCTTGATCACACAAATTCCTAAAAATTATATTTGGGATGCAGTAAGTAGGCCTGTAGCAAGTGGTATTCCCTCAAGTGAAATACATACAGTTCATGGAGTAGTTATGCATTCATGGAATAGTTTTCCTTCTGGACATACCGCAACAGCCTTTACATTATTTTTATTAACTACTTATTTATTTCCAACAAAATGGGTCTTCGTCATAGGGGCAATCTATGCGATAATTTGTGCCTATTCAAGAGTGTATTTAGGACAGCATTTCCCAATGGATATAGGCGGAGGTATGATAGTGGCTGTAATCAGTTTGCAATTAAGTATCGTAATAAGTCAAAAATATTCAAATAGAACCTCAAATGAAAAATCAACTAATAAATCTTTTTAGAAAAGGATTAATTTTAATTGTATTGAATGTCGCCGGTATAATTTCCATATTCGCCCAAGACACCACACAGCAAATTAACTTATCAACAAAGAATGATCCAAGTCAATATAAAAAACCTTATGTTATATTGATTTCAGCGGACGGATTCAGGGCAGATTTTACTGAAAAATATGATGCTAAATTTTTACAAACTATTAGCAAAAAAGGTGTACGTGCAAAATATATGCAACCAGCTTACCCATCAGTAACCTTCCCAAATCACTATACCATAGTAACTGGATTGTACCCATCACATCATGGACTTGTAGACAATACATATATAGATGTACCTTCTGGATTGCAATATAGCATGGGGAATAAAAAAATGGTGAGTGAAGGAAAATGGTATGGAGGAACACCTCTCTGGGTTTTGGCAGAGCAACAAAAAATGCTTTCTGCAAGTTTTTTTTGGGTAGCATCTGAAGCAGATATCCAAGGAATCAAACCAACCTATCATTATATCTACAATGATAAGACTTCGATAGGGACAAGAATTCAAGCTGTAAAAGATTGGTTGAGTTTGCCAGAAGATAGACGCCCACACATGATTACATTTTACTTTCCTGATGTAGACCATGATGCACATACCTATGGCCCAGAAGATCCAAGAGTTAAACATTCGGTTCAATTTGTAGACAGCAGCATTAATTCATTACAAAAAGCTTTAGCTCCATTAAACCTTCCAATTAATTATATTTTTGTCTCAGACCATGGCATGAGCACAGTCGATATTGACAATACGATTGACTTACCCGCTTCAGTAGATAAAAATTATTTTAATGTCCCTTGGGGAGATGCATTGTTACACTTGTATGCTAAAGACACAAACAAAATTGAATCTACCTACCAAGCATTAAAACTTGATACTCGTTTTACAACTTATAAATTAGATGAAACTCCAGACTACTGGCATTATAAAAAATCAGATGATTGGCATAACCGACTTGGCGATCTTATTTTAGTTCCTAAATCTGTCCATCAAGTTTTTAACCTTGGTACGCGTAAACCTACACCAGGCAAACATGGCTTTGATAATAAAACAACAGAAATGCGTGCAAGTTTTATGGCATGGGGTCCCGCTTTCAAAAAAGGACTTTTAATAAATGGTTTTGAAAACGTACACATTTATCCATTGGTTAGTCATATTTTAGGACTACAATATGACGAAAAAAGTATAGATGGAAAATTTAAAGTGCTGAAGCGGGTATTAAAAAAATAACTAATTACACTTATTCTTTGATACATCGTACTGAAATTCCACCAGCCATTAGAAACCCAGTACTTTCTACAAAATTACCATCATTATAACTCAAATACCGAATATAATTAGTTGATCCAGCTGAAGTAGAAGTCCAAAAATGACCACGTAAAAACATGGCACTTGAAGAACCTGCATCACCCATATACCCTCCAGGTAATGCTGAAAAATTGGTTGTATTTGTAGCGTTTGTATTTGGCGTGTACCAGTTTGCTGTACCAGTTTCTTTTAAATCTCCTCCATTTGCGTTCCCTCCTATTGTTGCAGCCAATATTTCAAAATCGGTTCTAGTTGGCACTCTAAATCCTATTGGGCATATTCCTCTACTATCATTTACTGCATAACCATTATATAATTTACCATAAGTAGCCTTATTTGCGATTGCGTAATTATAGTAACACCAAGCTGGAGTGGTTACTGTTCTGGTAAATGCACTATTTGCTCCTTCAATAGGAGTGCCATTTCTATAGGTAGCAACATCCAGATTTCTTTTCATCCAAATTTGTGATCCTATAACAACTGTTTCGGGACTAGGACTATACATTAAAAAGCCTTGCGGAACTACTTGTGCAATCACTAATTCTTGTAATGAAGCAGCTAATACTATAATAATAACCATTTTTTTCATTTAAATTTTGAATTAATTTCTTAATCGTTTTTAAAATTACTTTCTGTTGTAATTACAGTATAAATTGAATCTTTAAAAATGCACAATGCTTGTTGTAAAATGTGGCAGTAAGAAAAATTTTAATTTTTTATACAGCGGACTGCAAAACCAAAATTTTTAGGACTATACACGCGCCCAAATGTTGCTGAATTATAATAAAGTGAAAACCGATATGCCGCAGTATTATCAGTATATACAGTTGTGGTCCAATACCCTGCATTATTTCCTATACCAGCATATGCTGCACCATCCTTCCATCCACTTGGTAAAGCACTAAATTCATATGAATCTGTAGCATCTGTATTTGGACTAGTCCAATGTGTTGTTCCAATTTCTTTTAATTTTCCACCAGCTATAGTTTGATTATTAACAATGACTGTTTTGGTATATCCCCCTGTGGCTAAAAAATTGGTTAATATAACAAAATCATCATGTGAAGGTACTCTCCAACCAATTGGACAAACACCTCTACTATCATTTACAGCATACCAGTTGTATAATTTGCCATATACTGCTGCATTAGAAGGAGTATTATTATAAATTGCATAAGCTCCTGTTGTAACTGTTCCAAAGTTACTTATATTGTCAATTGGATCTCCATTGGTATAGTTCACTGTATTTAAATTATTTTTCATCCAAATCTGTGTCCCTATCACTACCGACTCAACAGACATAACCAGAAAACCTTGAGGTACAACTTGAGCATGCAATTCATTTAGCATTAAAATAAATATGCTTAATAAAATCTTTTTTTTATTCATTTAAAAATTTTGAACTATGGTTGAATAAAATGTTGTACCATCATAAATTAAAGTAACTATATCTAATTTAGTAGCAGTATTTGTAAGATTTGGCACATATCCGCCAGCCCATTTCCATGCTGCAGGAAATGTGACATCTTTTGAACCCGTAGCATCTTGAACAAATTTTATTAAGTAAGTCCCAACAACAGCATTACTCAATGTAAGTGTAGATATATTTATTACCATATTAACTGTGAAAACATTTCCCCCACTTAAATCGATCGTTGTGCTCGGAGTAGCAGTTATTGCTGAGGGCATTGTAAGCCTAAATCTTTTTGCCGTAATATCACCTGTTGCATTTACTGAAGTTGTTGCTATACTTGTTGCAGATGCATCACCCAAAGTTGGAGTGACAAGAGTGGGAGAAATTAAATTAGCTTTCAAATCGAGATTAGTCGTGGTAGCATAACCACTTAAGTCTTGATCCCCTGTATTTGATCCCGATAAAGTAGTTACTCCTAGTTTAGATTTGATAGTAGCAGAAGTTTCATCTCCCGTATTTATTCCTGTTGTATTGGATAAAACGCCTGATAACATCGCATCGGTTACGTAGTTCTTATTCGTACTAGCAGCGATATCTGCTGTGGTTGCATCGGCACCTGCTGTAACTAAACCTTTTGAGTCGTAAGTAATTTTAGTTTTGCTTGCTCCAGTAATTGCTGCGTTTGGAACCTGATAATCTACTCCAGGTATAGCTGCAAGCATTGCATTAGTGATTGCTCCATTAGCGATAGTTGTAGAAAAAGTACCAGTGCCAGATCCAGTCACTACACCAGTTAAAGTAATAGTTTGATCTCCTGTATTTGACCCAGTGATAGCTGCTAGTTTAGTTTTCTCTGCTGTGGTATAATCATTTGTGGAAAGTTCCTTACCTGCCACTTTATCTACTTTTAATGCTAAACTGTTTGTTACATCTGAAGCATTTGCTTTTAAATTAAGATTAGTAATAGTAGCATACCCACTTAAGTCTTGATCCCCTGTATTTGATCCACTTAGTGTAGTTACTCCTAGTTTAGATTTTATAGTTGCAGCGGTTTCATCTCCGGTGTTAAC
>JACCDN010818826.1_pt1 | contig 17173 bp, 14 predicted proteins | sample 7441691 | NCBI WGS metagenome assembly JACCDN01 (sample SAMN15323439, study PRJNA562643) | freshwater metagenome | isolation source: river surface water | place: USA:Blue River Watershed | collected 2017-08-16
GGACCAGGCTCTACCCTTAAACCAGGTGAGGTAAAATATAGAGTAACTGACGGAACGTTCTTGTCGCCAACAGATTATGCTTTCTATGAAAATGATTTTGTTTTCATAGATCGTAACAATGTTGTGCCGGTAAATACCTGGTCACAATATGAGGTAAGGCGCATGAATCATTGGATGGCAGCAACCAACGATTCCGGTGAGCCTAGTTGGCAACATGAATTTCTCAAATTAGATTGCAATGAATATTATCATGCGCCTGCCAGTGCCTACGTTCCGAGTGATTTGTATTAATTTTTATAGATAAATAGTATACTAGTTACCATGAAACGCCTGTTTACAAAAATAGTTCTCCTCTCGGTGATAGCCCTCTTCGTTTTTTCACCCATGGTAAATATTATCGGTATTCGCGGCATGGGTGTAACGGATGTATATGCAGAGGGAACTTCTGGATTAGATAAACAGGGTCTACCCAATCCGTGTGCCGCTGTTGGTGTATTTGACCTGCTCACAGGCGATGGGGGTGATATAGCTTGTAACATAGATGTTTTCTTTATTCGTGTTGTTTGGTACGGTGGAACAAGTGTAATTGCGGGTTTGGTGGGAGGTGCCTTTGATTTCTTTCTTTTTTATACTGGACAATCGACAACTTACTCCAAGGTAGACTTTATTTTAGTGGGTTGGGGAATTGTGCGCGATCTTTCTAATATTGTTCTAATTGCGGGACTGCTCTTCATCGCTATTAGTATGATGTTGAATAATAAATTAGGCGATTGGAAAAAAATGCTTACCAAGTTGATTATTGCGGCATTATTTATTAATTTCAGTTTATTTCTTACACAAATTATTGTAGACGCGTCTCACGTACTTGCCCGTGTTTTCTACAACGCGATTGTGGTTAATACTGATCGTACAGAAAAGGCGCGTTTCATGGGGCAAAAGTATTTAGCTCTTTCTGATATCTTGCTCAACCAGATGGATCCACAAAGATTGGTAAGTGGTGAGGTGAAGGATCAAAATAGTGATTCGAAGCTGTTTTACTTTACCGTGTACATTATTGGGGGATTGATTAACATTATGATGATTGGTGTTTTTACCAGTATATTGTTTCTGATGATTGGGCGAACCATACAGTTGATGTTTTCTATGATTTTGTCCCCCTTTGCTTTTGCGAGTAGCCTCCTTCCTCAACTAAAAGGACAAAAATATGTGAGTTGGGAAAAGTGGTTTGATGATTTATTGAAATCTGCTTTTATGTTGCCGGTGTTCATGTTTTTCATGTATTTGATAGCGCTTTTCATTAATTTGAGTGACGATGCCCGTGTTGCAACTGCGCTCGCATCTGATAATTTAACCGGGATAGAGCTTATTATAAATATTGTTATCCCAATACTTCTTATTCTGGGATTGGTATATGCAGCAAAAGATGCCGCCAAGGGTATGGCATCAAGTATCACCAGTAAGGTTGCGGGTGGCGTAGAAAGTGCAACTAAGTGGGCGCTGGGAAGTGCAGCAGCACTTGCTATTGGTGCGACTGCAGTTGCTACGGGTGGTGCAACATCGGCACTCGGATCTAGCCTTGCCAAGCGTGGTGCAGCTAAGATTGCTACCGGACGTGGGGCCTTGGCTGCGGCAGGAACTCCACAGGCACGCGCACGTGCAAAAGAAACAATTAATGCAGGTAAGCGACAACTTGCAAGAGGAAAGTGGATAGAAGAAAATGTAAAAAGCAATGCTACTGACATACGCAAATATGGGTTCAATGTTGCTGGTCAACGAGTTGATTTGGCTACGGCAGCAGATAAGATCCTTGGTATTAACATTGGTAAAGCAAGTTCCGATACCAGTACGAGGGCAAGTAGGTTAAAGGCGATACAAGAAAATTATATTAAGCGTACTCAAGAAAAAGTTGCAATAGGAACGGCGGATATTAAAGAAAGATATGAAGATAAAAAAGGCGAACAAGATAAGTTAAAAGATATAATTAAAAAGATGGATGAAAAATCTGAAAAAGAATTTAATAAATGGGTTGCAACACGTGAATCTGGCATTGCTTGGCTTAATTGGACCCCACAACAAATCGCTCGAGATAAGGCGCTTAAGAAAAAAAGTCTTAAAGCTGATTTATTAGACCCAACAGTCAGAACCAGTGAGACTATCATTGAAGATGAAGATGGTAATCAAATTACGAATACAGATTCGGGTGATATAGCTAAATACGGTTCAGTTAAAACATATGCACAAGTTTCTGATGAACTAACTGCTGTTAAAACAGAAATTAAGGACATTGGAAAAGAATTAGTTCAAGAAAGTAAGAATATTATCGAGGAAACTCTTAAGGGTATAGAAGGTGCGTTTCAGGGTCTCGGACCAGAGATGCGCGCAGTTCTGAGTGAGGGTATGATTCGTACAGGGAAATTTGGCGCATCGAACGCGATAAGTGATAAAGTTACTGGTCAGTCCGAGGAAGAGCTCGCCGCCATTAGAGATAAGCTCTACAAATCCTTAAAACTCTAAAATAAACTATATGTTACCCCTCAAAACACAAGAACTCATCAACGAGCAAATAGCCACACTTCCTGAATATATGCAGGAGGCCTTGAAGAATGTTGCGTGGCAATCAGAATTACAAAAGATTGCTGCAAAATATCGCCTAGATCTTGATATGGCAAATCGTTTTATAGTGGAAACCTCACTTCTATTGATTGGTGTCGGGAATGCTGTGCAGTACGGTCAAAACTTGATCACAGAAATGGGGTTAGATGAAACACTAGTCAAAAAGATGGCGCCAGAAATAGAAGAACGTGTATTTGCGCCATTGCAAAAATATGTGCTGGACAATAATCAGGCCGAAATACAAATGTTGCAAGAGCAGGTAGAAATTTTACAACAACTCGCAGAATCAGATGTGGATATATTTAATGACGAAGAGGATAGCGCGTTCGTTGATACAGAGAGTACTCTTGGTGAAAATACTATAGGCACTATTTCGAAAATACAAAGTGACCCTTATCACGAGCCAGTTGATCCGAATGATTTGGTAATGTAATTCTGAATTTTGATAAAAGTTATGCTATACTGTATCTGTTATGGCAATGCGTTTTGAAGTACCACAGTTTATCGATGTCAAAGATAAAATCTTTGGGCCTTTTACGTTTTCACAGTTTTTGTATATGGTGGGTGGTGGTGGCTTGGCGTATATTGCCGTAAAGGCAATACCCACTTTTTTGAAGTATCCCATTGCATTAGCATTACTCTTGTTGGGACTTGCCTTGGCATTTTATAAAATAAACGGCAGACCTTTTTCGGTTGTTTTGCAAGCATTTTTTACCTACATTTTAAGTGCCAAGCTGTATTTGTGGCGTCAACGAAAACAACAAAGCCCAGAAGAGCTTGCTCAAAAATTGGCCACAGTAAAAAAACAAGAAATAAAAGAGCAGAAAATAGCGGTTGTTCCAGAGGCGCCAATAACACGTTCTCGTTTGAAAGATTTGGCGTGGAATTTGGATATTATGGATTCACGAACCAATCTCAGAAATTATGAGGAAAAAAAAGAAAAAGCAGTATAATAGATATTGTAGTTTATGCCCGCATCAGTTCAAGCACAACAATTTGTTCCTATAAAAGAAATTCGCGATGGTGTCGTCGTGTTAAAGAATGGCGGACTCCGCGGTGTGTTATTGGTAGGTGCCGTGAATCTTGCCCTGAAATCTGCTGACGAGCAAGAAGCAACGGTATTTCAGTTTCAGAACTTTCTTAATACCCTGGATTTTTCTACAGAAATTGTTATACAATCACGACGCCTCGATATCCGCCCCTATCTCCAAACACTGAACGAGCGGGTATTACAACAAAAAGAAGAGCTCCTCCGCATACAAACAAAAATGTATATAGAATATATTCGTTGGTTCGCAGAGGAATACGATATTATGCGTAAACACTTTTTTGTGGTGGTGCCCTATTCATCAGCTATTGGCGAATCACAAAAACGTAGTTTTATCGACAAGATATTTGGATCTATGAAATCAAAGAAAAAGAAAACCGCCGAAACCTTAACCGATCAGGCGTTTGAGGAAAAGCGGTCACAGTTGGAACAACGTCTACTGGTTGTAAAACAGGGACTGATGACCATGGGTTTGAAAGTTGACGTTTTGGATACAGAGGCTTTGATTGATATGTATTATTCGCTCTATAATCCAGGAGATACCCAAAAGGCGATAACGGGCGCCTTAAATAATCAAGAACCTGCATAATTATATGGGAATATTTTCTACACTATTTGGAAAAAAGAAAACCACAACAACCAATATGCCAGAGCATATGCGGGGAGATGTTGGTATACAGGAAACCTTGGTGCCGGAGGAAATTTATCAGGCAGCGACCTTTGAATTGCAAGATATTTTGGCACCCTCTGCGGTTGAGGTGAGTTCTAATTTAATGAAAATTGGCGATAAATATGCCAAGTCTTTTTTTGTAATCTCTTATCCGCGCTTTTTGACGGCAGGGTGGTTGTCTGAAATAGTAAACTTGCCCAATCTGTTTGATGTGGGTATTCATGTGCATCCCATTGCAACAGAAAAGGCACTGCGACAATTTCGAAAAAAAGTAGCCGAAGTGGAAAGTCAAATTCGTGCCCAACAAGAACGTGGTATGGTGCGCGATCCAAAACTCGATAGTGCGTTCAGCGACCTCGAACGTTTGCGTGACCAGTTGCAACAATCAGAAGAGCGCATGTTCAGCGTAGGACTCTACTTGACCGTATATGCTCAATCAGAAGAAGAGCTTTTCAGAACAGAAAATGAAATACGCTCTATCATGGAATCTCGCCTCGTGTATATCAAGCCCGCCCTCTTTCAGCAGCAACAGGCCTTCATGTCTACCTCGCCCTTGGGTGATGATCAAATGCTAATAGATTTGGATATGAACTCGGGACCTCTTTCTTCATTTTTTCCCTTTATTTCATCTGATCTTACTGACGATAAAGGTATTCTGTATGGTATAAACAGACATAATAACGGGTTGATTATTTTTGATCGGTATTCGCTCCCTAACTATAATTCAGTTGTCTTTGCAAGTTCGGGTGCGGGTAAGTCCTATGCAACCAAGCTAGAAATCTTGCGCACCATGATGTTTGATACCGAGGTAATTGTTATTGACCCCGAGCGCGAATATGAATATCTCGCCGAGGCGGTTGGTGGGCGTTATTTTAATATTTCGCTTTCTTCAGAACACCACATTAATCCTTTTGATCTGCCAATTCCACAAATAGACGAGGATCCAGCGGATGTACTGCGCTCTAATATTATTCACCTTGTCGGGTTATTCCGTATTATTTTGGGCGGACTCAGTCCCGAAGAAGACGCTATTGTCGATCGCGCTATTAATGAAACGTATGCCTTAAAAGATATAACCCCACAGTCTGACTTTTCAAAAATAGAACCACCATTGATGTCTGATTTTGAAATGGTGCTGTCCAGTATCGAGGGTAGTGAATCATTGCTCCAGCGTTTAACCAAATATACGGTGGGTACGTGGGCTGGGTTTATTAATCAGCCGAGTAATGTAGACATTAATAAAAAGCTTGTAGTATTTTCTATTCGCGATATGGAGGACGAATTAAAACCTGCGGCTATGTATATTATTACGCACTTTATTTGGAATGCCGTCCGTAAAAATTTGCGCAAGCGTTTATTGGTAGTAGATGAGGCGTGGTGGATGATGAAATCAGACGACACAGCTTCGTTTTTGTTTAGTATTGCCAAGCGTGGGCGTAAATATTTCTTGGGACTTTCAACAATTACTCAGGATGTGAATGATTTTTTGAAATCAAAATACGGTGCGCCTATTATTACTAACTCTTCTTTGCAGTTACTTCTCAAACAATCACCGAGCTCTATTGATGAACTTCAAAAGACGTTTAACCTTACCAATGAAGAAAAGTATCTACTTATAGAATCAAATGTAGGAGAGGGTATTTTCTTTGCTGGGCGTCAGCGTGCTGCGATCAAAATTATTGCTTCTCATACTGAAGATCAGATTATTACCACCGACCCACAACAACTCCTGCGCGTACAGAAGGCCAAACAAGAGTTCGCAGAGGCTCAAATGGAAGGTGGTGATATGGCAAATTAAGAGTAGTAGTGGATAGATTTTGTTGCTATACTAAGCTTTATGAAACAGTTAGGATTCAAATATCTTTTTGTGTGGGCAATGGTTCTTGTAAGTTCGCTATGCGCGCCCAATATTCTCTATGCACAGCAGGAAATTGTACCCCAAGATATTGGTATACAGGTTACCCCCAATAATCCAGCACCCCTAGAAGAGGTGGAGCTCCGATTAGAAAGTTTTAGCACCAATATACATACAGCATATATTTCGTGGTTTATAAATGCTAAACAAGTGCAGGCGGGCGTTGGCATGAGTTCATATTCGTTTACTATGGGTCCGTCTGGATCGGTATATGATATTGAGGTGCGAATCAGAACGAGTCTTTTAAATGAAATTAGCAAACGCATGCGTCTCAGCCCTTTGGACATCGATTTACTCTGGGAAACGACCGATGTATATACACCTCCTTTTTATCGGGGCAAGGCATTACCCAGCTCAGAATCAACAGTACGGGTCGTTGCTACACCTCATAATATTGCAGTAACACCTCAGCGCTTCGTATATTCATGGAAATACAATGGTGCGACTGATCAAAAAGCATCAGGATTTCAAAAAAAAGACTTTCTTGTAAAAAATGATTTTTTCAGTAGTCGTTTCGTTGTTGATGTAGATGTACAATCGCAAGATGGACGCTATTCGGCAAGTAAATCATTGATTATACCGCGATTTGAGCCACAGATACTTTTTGAATTAAAAGAATTTGGTAGCGTTTCTCGCTATCCAGAAAAAAATACACCAATAATTTTGGGAGATGGGGCAAGTAGTTTGATTGCTCATCCGCTCTTCTTTTCGACACGTGATGGTGAGGCAGGTATGAATATACAGTGGAATATTGCAGGAAGTCCATATTTCGTGGAAGAAGGAACCCTACCTAAAAATTATATACCCTTGGTGCCCCAGGCAGGCGCTACGGGCTCTTCAATGATTAAAGTCAACGCACGCCACAACGAGCGTACCCTACAAAAGACCGACGCAGAAACTACTGTTCTTTTTAGAAATTAGGTTATAATACTCTATAGATGAATTATAAAGAGAAATACTAGATATTATTTGGCTAAAAACATTTTATGACATATTTTACATCATCATTAAAAAATCTTCTCAAGGCGATACAAAGCATTGCTCTGATGCTCTCCCTGCTTGTCCTTATTGGGATAAGTGTTTTTGGTACAACCGCTACAGCATTTGCCCAGAATTCACCGACCCCCACAGGGCCGTGTACTATTTTGAAAGATAAAACTCGATTTTATATTCCAAATCCAGGGTCCCATATACATACTAATATTATGGATTATGGCTGGTTTAATCGTAAAGATAGAAAGATTGCATATTTGGATATCTATACAGAAAATTGTATTGGTAAAAAAGTAAAAGTCGGTATTACGTCACAGCGCACCGCGGGCGCGATATTGGACGTTGCTCGTATGAGTGCTTCTGGAAGCGATGAATTTCTTATAGAAGATGACGGGAGTGGAAATGGGAAAGGTTCTTTGAGACTATCATTTTTAATAAGTGAAGAAAAATGTAGAGAATTAACTACTCAAGAAATACAAGGTAATATAGCCCAATTTTTAAAAGTTATGAATGACCACAAGGCAGAGGTGATTGAAATTGCAAAAAAGTTCGATCCTGGTTTTGATGAAAATACATTTAATCAATTCGGGCCATCGTACATGGAAGGTACCATACTACCTTTTTTATTAGGGGTTGCGGATATTCAGTATGGCAATGGATTTGATATTTCGCCAGTTGATTTATTTATTAATGGCGCACCATATAAAACATATACATGGACTACGTCATCTTTTGGCCTTGAAGATATTGAATCATTCGTTGTTGGTCCGGGACAGCAGATATGGGGGAACACTCAATCAAATCCGGCCGTAGGAATTGCAGTGAATGAAATTGCAACACGTGAAAATATACAATTCATCAGTTCGTGTGATTATGAGGCGTCAGTGCGCCCCGCAGAATCAAGTATCCTTGGATCGGTTGCGGGAAAAATTAAAGTTGGGCGTGTTCAATATCAATGTTTTGATGACGAGCCATTAACGGGAATTCTAGGTGGGAATCCCTTTGCGACTGATAGGCAGTGTAGTGATGGAAATGACGAAGAGTTCGTTCGTCCAATGCAGTGGACTTTTGACAGAGAGCCACTAAGTAATTTAGCTAATAGTACGGGACTGGACTCAGATTCTCCTTGTTTAGATCAATTTGGGGATATTATACCCGGCTGTCAGGAACTCCTTGCGCCCCTTCCTGGATTTGGCCGTACCATAGATGACAGTTTATCTATTGGTAAATATGTTAACACTGCCTTTCAAATGGTTATGGGGTTTTTGGGACTTGCGGCAGTTATAAAAATAATTATGGGCGGTATTAAATACATGACCTCTGATACTCTATGAGCAAACAAGACGGTAAAAATGAAATCATAACAGGACTCGGTGCACTACTAGTACTTGTTTTTGGGTATTTATTATTAAATACGATTAACCCTGATATTTTGAATTTGAATTTCGGACTCAGAACTATAGAGTTAACCATCGATGCAACAGTTGATAATACTATTGCCGAACAAAATACCTCGAGTCAGGGTAAAAATTATAAAATGCTTGGCACGTTCAATGATCCACAACCAAGTGTGGGGAGTTCAAAACTTGTAGAGGCAAATGCCCTTCTTAAAACTGACAAGGCAGAAGTTGTGCGTGTTGTTGCGGATGTTGGAGGCGCGACTGATACTCGTGGTACGATGTATTTTCATCTTAGTAACGGCATGATTGCATCAGCGCCGATGGGCAATGGCGCTCGGGGTGTTGCTGAGGAGGGCAAGGGAGTAAGTGGTGACAAAAAGACTCCTAAGGGAAAATTTGTTATTGGTGGAAAATCTGGAAATATAAAGGCAGCTTTTAGTTTTTCTAAAAATCAAGAAACGGCCATTTTAAATAAACAGGGAACTAATATGGGCGCACTCTTTTTAGGACTTAATATTGATCCAGCCGGTGACTATCGGGGCATTGGAATACATGGTTTTGCTAGCGGTAATGTTCAAAGCACTGCAGGATGTCTCAGTCTTGCTAATGGCGATCTGTTGTTGGTTGCTCGATATATTAATGCGGGAACACCTATTAGCATAGAATAAGTAATAATTCTCTATGAGCAAACAAGACGGTAAAAATGAAATCATAACAGGACTCGGTGCACTACTAGTACTTGTTTTTGGGTATTTATTATTAAATACGATTAACCCTGATATTTTGAATTTGAATTTTGGTATTGCAAAAGTAAATCTTGAGCTCGAGGGAGGATCCACAGAATCCAGTCAACACTACTCGACACAAAATAGTAGTGGCGAAACGGGCGCAGGATGTAGGGCACTCGATACTGCGCTATTGGGGGGAGAAACATTTAACAGTAATGCTAAACGTTTAGAGGCGCTCAAGATTAAAGAGGGCAAAGGTGGTTCTGGGTTCTATAAAATAGCACCTGGCTTTTCAAAAATATCCAGTGAAACAGCAGTAATTCCTGCCATGAGGAAAATAGTCACTCAAGGGCCCTTTAAAGGTGATGATGAAATGTTGAAATATATTTATCAACAAGCCAAGAAAAATGACGTGGAAACATTTCTTGCACTCTCTATGTGGAAACGTGAATCAGGATATGGGAATGCAGGTGTTGCAGCAAATGCCCACAATATAGGCAATCTTCGTCCAGGATCCAGCTGGAAAGGGAAATTATATCAATCAACCAGCGGTGGAAAATATAGAAACTATAAAGAAACATTCGGGCCAGATTCTTGGAAGGAAGGTATTAAAGATTATTTTGCACTTATTGGGAAATATACCAAAGAGGGTAATGATACCGTAGAAGAAATTATTGTTAAATATGCACCTTGTAGCGATAAAAATGATACGTTGCATTATATTACGGGTGTGCGTGATGACCTGAATAAGGCCAAGATAGAATTACAATAGATTGTATCTATGCTATTATAGAGTCTATGAGACGTGGATTTTTTATATTGTTAGTATTGGTGGGACTTTTTATTATTGGTGCCTTTGTCTATATTGGTTTTTTTGCACCGAAAAATGGAGAGGGCGAACGGAGAACCTTCCTCGGCCTTGAACTTCCCTTTGGTGATCCGCGCCCCCCTATTGTTGACGAGGGGACGGTTGACGAAGGGCCTTTTCCTGATGATAGTGCAGGAGGTGAAGATATACCTGCGGGTGCAACAAAACGCGAAAAGCTTTTTAATATCAGTAACCAGCCTATTGCGGGGTTTGCTTTGTATACCCGCCCCAAAGATGTTCTGAGTACCGCAACACAAATAATAGAAGTTGCCGATCCAGCAACAGGAGAAATTATTACTGAGGAAATAAAAAAAGATATTGTAAAAACAATACGAAGTCCGCGTGTGCGCTATGTTGATAGTATTTTCGGTAATATCTATGAAACAGAATTTACCGATTGGATACAGGAAAAGTATATAGCAAAAACAGGAATGGTGGATATTGGTCAGGCTTTATTTGGCGGAGAAGATACAGTAATTTTGCGTTATTATGATCTTTTAAATGCGCGAGTTGAAACACAGCGTGGACGTCTGGTATCTACGCTCGGCACAGTAACTTGTCCACAAACATTTGATCAGCGCCTGACCATTGGTGCAACGGGTCGAACAGTAGAAGAATTACAAGTATTCTTGCAAACACTCCTTAATAAAACGACACAACTACAGCCGGGTATTTTTGACACAGCTACACAGGCCCTCGTTCAGGATTTTCAAAAGAGTTTGGGTATGAAGCCCGATGGAATTGTTGGTGCAAAAACAAATCAAGAACTAACCAAAATATGTATAGACCAAGAACGTGAGCGACGTTTATCGCAGGTTGCTACGCGAGATTCTTTACCGTACCTGTTTTCCAAAAGCTTTTTTGCTGATCCTATTATTGACGTAGTGATGTCGCCAGATATGACTAATATGTTTACCTTAATAAAAGCAGCCTCAAGTGTTTCCGGAGTACTCAGTACGCGCGAGGGGACGAATACGCGACAAATATATAATATGCCTTTTTCTGATTGGATCATTGAATGGCCATCCGCCGGAGTTATTACGTTGACCACAAAGGCCTCAGGACTCGTTCCTGGGTATATGTATAGCATTGACGTGGCTACAGGTAGTTTCCAAAAGGTTATGGGTGGCTATAATGGATTGACCACCCGCATGAGCCCAAATGGTACGCGTGTGTTATTCCAGTACACGGATAGCGATAACACTATTCAGGTCGGTATTTTTGATATACAAAAACAAAGTATTAAAACACTTCCTATAAAAACCCTCCCAGAAAAGTGTGTTTGGACAAAGGATTCTATTACTCTGTACTGTGGTATCCCTGAATTTTTTCCGCTGGATGCGGTATATCCCGACGAATGGTATCAACATTTGATTCAGTTTGATGATGCATTATGGAAAATAAACACACTTACCAATGAATCGGTGCTGGTAAATACTTTGGCTGATTTTCCAGATAATGCCGATATTACTTCACCGCAACTGACCCCCGAAGAAGACTTCTTCTTGTTTATAGATAATGATACAAAAGAGCTCTGGGGCTATGAATTATAAATTATTTTTTGTTAAGTATTTTAAACAATTTTTCAGCATGCTCTACAAAGTTTAAGGGATCCTCGGTTGCATGTTCTGGCCACACCCATACATGGGCGTGAGGAACTTCTTCGCCGGCAACATTAATTCTGATACATTCTGTATGAAAAGCCTCTCTTTGTGCGTTAGCTACTGTGTGTACTAACTCAAAATAGGAGGCAATATTGGGAGACGCTGTACGGTCAGTTGGTAGGTCCCAAACCCAGCGAAATACTTTCTTGGGCACAACCTGGCAATGTCCTGCATTACGGGGATGAATGTCTAAAAAAACAATAAAATCAGCATCCTCGTATACAATATGTGCTGAAATGTCTCGATCAATAATTTTTTGAAAAATGGTTTTTTCGTTCATATTTTTAAAATGGTAGTATATACTCATGAATATATAAATAATATGAAGACAGTATATCATATCGCTCCTGATACAAATGAAAAAGTTTCTTTAGAAGGGTATTCTCCATTGATGCAGAAATTGCTCCATCAGCGAGGCATTTTTGATATACAGCATGCTGAAAGTTTTTGTAAACCTGATTATAAAAAGATCAGCGATCCCTACATGCTTCACGATATGGGAAAGGCGCTCGAGCGCATATATCTTGCTCTGAAAAATAAAGAAAAGATTACGATATATGCAGATTACGACGCAGATGGCATTCCTGCTGCGGTAATTTTATATGATACTTTTATAAAAATAGGACATAGTAACATAGAGGTATATATTCCTCATCGCCATGACGAGGGTTTTGGTTTGCATATTCCTGCACTTACTAAAATTGCAGAGGGTGGAACCAGTCTTATTATTACCGTTGATCTGGGAACGAGTGCGGTTGCTGAAGTACTTCATGCCCAAATGCTCGGCATAGATAGCATAATTACTGATCATCACTTACCCGGAGAAACATTACCCAATGCGATTGCCCTCGTAAATCCAAAGTTAGGCAAATATCCCGATCCTATGTTGTGTGCCTCGGCAGTTGCATTTCAGTTAGTGCGAGGATTACTCCATGAGCTGAGTGTTAGAGAACCTATTTTGGGCATAGCACTCCCACTTGCGGGATATGAAAAGTGGCTTTTGGATTTGGTTGGTATTGCAACTATTTCTGACATGGTACCACTACGTAATGAAAATAGAATCTTTGCGTATTATGGTTTGAAAGTGCTCCGCAAGACAAAACGACTGGGCTTGCGTACACTCATACAAAAACTCGGTATTACTCTTCCGTATATTACCGAAACTGACATAGGCTTTTCTCTGACACCGCGTATTAATGCGGCGTCGCGCATGGATCATCCTATGCGCGCATTTGAATTACTAATAGCAACAGATCCTGTGGTGGCGCAGAACACGGCAACGTATCTCATGAAAAAAAATGAAGAACGCAAAACTCAGGTAGCAACCAGTATGCGTGCCCTCCATAAAAAGTTAGGACAAGTAACATTGCGCGATATTTTGGTTACGGGTGATTCAACGTGGGGACATGGCATACTTGGCCTTATTGCGGGAAAAGTTACTGAACATTATAAGGTGAGTACTTTTGTTTATACGGAACACCACGACGGCACCCTGAAGGGGTCATGTCGTGGATACGGATCAGTTGATGTTACACAACTAATGGCGTTGTTGCCAGCAGATACCTTTGTGCAATTTGGGGGCCATGCTGGTGCTGGGGGATTTACTATTGCGCGCGACAAAATTCATTTTTTAGAAGATTTGCTCTGTGATGCCCTTCTTCAATTACGTACTAGTGCTAGTGAAGGTAATACTGATGAATCAATAATTACGCAATCTATAGCCGTAGATGCACTCGTATGTCCTGATGATATTACTGAGAGCTTATATAGAGACACGAGGCAGCTTGCCCCGTTTGGTATGGATAATCCAGAACCAGTATTCGGCATGAAGGGAATAGTAGAGCAGGTAAAATCCTTTGGTAAGGGCAATGCACATCTAGAAATAGTATTTCAAAAATCTCACGGCAGAGTGGTGCGTGGCATTGCGTGGTATACCGCTCCAGAAAGTCTTTCATATATACCAGAGCTCGGACAAGAGGCAATACTCATAGGTACCCTTGAAGAGTCGCGTTTTATGGGAAAAAAAGAATTGCGTCTTAAAATACTTGATTTGGTACAGAGTCTCAATGAGTGAAAAACTTTTCCACAGGGATGTCTTTGCAAAGGTTTACGTTTTTACGTATACTTTTTATGAGTATGACATAGACACGTGCAGTGTTTATTCATACTTGTGATGACTGTTTTTTGCCGCAACGCCATGCGGTCCTGCACACACATTATACAAAACACGTACTCTCTCTTTCCAACGAGTACGTGTTTTGTGCTTTCTGGTATACTTATAGAATAGTTATTATATGCAACATAATCTTGATAAAGATCTTATTATATTTACTGATGGCTCTTCGCGTGGGAATCCTGGACCGGGTGGCTATGCGGCACTGGTCTTGTATCCCAAATTAGATGAAGCAGTTGAATTGGGGGGTGCCAAGCCGCAGACCACCAATAACGAAATGGAATTAACAGCAATTATCGCGGGTCTTTCGTATGTGATGAGCAATACAGAAAAGATACATATATACACAGATTCTCAGTATGCAATGAATGGCATAGAGTCGTGGATGTATGGATGGCAAAAAAATAATTGGCAGAAAAAAAATGGCGACCCCATTATGCATCCGAGACTCTGGCAACAAATGTTTGAACTCGTTACTGAGCGTAAAAAAAATAGGGGAGAAATAGTCTGGCATCATGTATCGGGTCACGTGGGAATTCCTGCTAACGAGCGGGTAGATCAGATAGCAAATGCCTTTGCCGAGGGCAAGAATTTTGCATTATATAGAGGTACCTTGCTTCAGTATCCCACCGCACATATTCTGGATATTCCGAGTGATGCCGAGCTTGTAGATATACGTGCTGATAAAAAAGCCAACAACCCTAAAAGTGCCACTAAAAATCAAAAAGCATATTCGTATCTTTCATATCTTAATAACACCTTGGAACGACACAGTACATGGGCACAGTGCGAAACGCGTGTACGAGGTACCAATGCAAAGTTCCGCAAAGCAATTTCACCAGAACATGAACAAGAGATTTTAAAAGAGTGGGGATTAAAGTAAATTAAAACATGTGTTACTATATAAAATATATGGAATCATCAAATCTCAAAATAGACTATCCCGAGGGCAAGCTTTCTGAGTTTGAAGAGTTAATGAAAGAATACAAATTAGATGAAGCAAGTGATACATTTTTTGATCGGTTGGGCACGGTATCTGTTGCGTTGATTGGACTCCTCGCCGCCTTTGCATGGGATCATGTCGCGAAAGAACTCTTTATGACATTTTTTCCTAAAACCTCATCGCTGGGAATGCATGTGCTTTACGCAATTACATTAACGCTATTGGTCGTAGTTGTTTCATTGAATTTACCGTCTGTGCGTCATTATATGAAATTCAAAAAAGCCATAAAAGAAATGGGGAAGAAGAAGGAGGAGGGGGGTAGCAAGTAATAATATATATGATAAGTTTAAATGAAATTCGTAGAAGGGCAGATATCTTTTCAAAAGAATGGGATAGGGAATGCAATGAAGATGCCGAAGCAAAAAGTTTTTGGGATGGTTTTTTCGATGTGTTTGGTATATCGCGACGACGCGTAGCAACATTTGAATTTCAAGTGAAAAAACAAGATGGATCTGCTGGATATGTAGATGTTTTTTGGAAGGGGGTACTCTTGGCTGAACATAAATCACGAGGCAAGAGTCTGGATAAGGCGTTTATACAGGCTAAAGATTATTTTCCTGGACTTAAAGATCAGGAACTTCCCCGATATATTATTGTTTCTGATTTCGAAAAGTTTCGTGTATATGATTTGGAGCAACAAATAGAAAAAGAGTTTTTACTTAAAAATCTTTCACAGCATATAGAACTTTTTGATTTCATATCTGGATATACATCAGAAATTAATTATGAACAAGAGGAAGAGGTGAGCATACGCGCCGCACGTTTGATGGCAGAATTTCATAACGAGATAGCAAAAACAGGTTACAGCGGGCACGACCTAGAAGTTTTTATGATTCGTGTATTGTTCTGTTTATTTGCTGATGATACCAGAATTTTTGAAAAGAGTTTTTTCAGAAATTATATAGAAAAAAGAATACAACCAGATGGCTCAGATTTGGGAATGCATCTTGCACAGATATTTGATGTATTAAATAGGCCTCATGAAAAACGACAAACAACACTCGATGAGCAACTACAAAAATTTCCATATATAAACGGTGGAATTTTTGCTGAAGCTATCGCGCCCGTTTCATTAGACGCAACGGCATATATAAAGCTCATAAAATGTTGCGAGTCTGATTGGTCGGGAATTTCTGCATCTATTTTTGGATCATTATTTCAGGGTGTTATGGACGAGCAAGAACGTCGTCAGCTGGGCGCCCACTACACTTCTGAAAAAAATATTTTAAAGGTTATTCGTCCGCTTTTTCTTGACGAGCTGTATATTGAATTTGATCAGGTAAAGTATGATGAAAAGAAGTTAAACTTGTTTCATACAAAACTGAGCCGCCTTACGTTTCTCGATCCTGCATGTGGTTGTGGTAATTTTTTGGTTACCGCATATCGTGAATTACGAAGATTAGAACTTGAAATACTTATTTATAAAAAGAAAAATAATCAAATGACGCTTTTGCAAACAGAGGAGCTTTCAAAAATAAATATCAATCAGTTTTATGGTATTGAAATAGAGGAATTTCCTGCATTAGTTGCACGTACTGCAATGTATTTGGTAGATCACCAAATGAATATGGAATTAGAAAAAGAATTTGGACTCTATCAAGTGCGCATTCCCTTGCGCGAGCCTGCAACTATTATGCATGCCAATGCGCTGGGTGTTGATTGGGAGGAGTTGGTCCCAAAAGAAAAACTTTCCTATATTTTGGGCAATCCGCCGTTTGTTGGTGCTCAGATTATGAGCAAGAGTCAAAAAGAAATCCTACTAAACGTATTTCAGGGTTCAAAAAATGTAGGAAATTTGGATTTTATGACGGCGTGGTATGAAAAAGCATCACACTATATGCAGGGTACAACAATTAAAACAGCATTCGTGTCTACTAACAGTATTTGTCAGGGTGAGCAGGTGGGAATTTTATGGAAAAGACTGAAAGAAAAATATGGCATCGTGATACATTTTGCCCATCAAACATTCAAGTGGAATAACGATGCCCCAGGGGTTGCTGCGGTATATTGTGTGATTGTTGGTTTTGCAACTTTTGATACGCCAAAAAAGTATCTTTTTGAATATGAAACAATCAAAAGCGAGCCAAAAGAAAAAGAA
>JACCDN010047160.1_pt1 | contig 17171 bp, 17 predicted proteins | sample 7441691 | NCBI WGS metagenome assembly JACCDN01 (sample SAMN15323439, study PRJNA562643) | freshwater metagenome | isolation source: river surface water | place: USA:Blue River Watershed | collected 2017-08-16
AAAAAATCCAAAAATTGGCTTAAGTATTGTATTGTCTCTGAAGCCAATCTGGCAATAGGCCATACCGCTTCATCCATGCCTAAGAGATCTTCTCCACGAAAACACTTTTCCCTACCTTCAGGGATCTTCACCATGATCGGTTGCTTTTCTCTTATATACAACGTAGGAGGACACAATTTTTTCCCATAAGATTGACATAGGCTCCATACATGTCGATTGGTGCACTCTAGAAGCACAGCACCCGTTTCGGACATTAAATTAAATTTCCACTGCCTTTTACCATCACAGACTACTTCACTACCATAGGCTGGATTTAATTCTCTTACCATTTGTTGAAATAGTTGGTGCGCAGCTTGGCAAGCCCTATCGAGATTGGTTTCAGCTATTGATGAGCCCTCACCTTCAACTATATCAATGGGTAGAGAAATCAAATCAAGCGTCGTTTCCCCCTGTGCTGCTAAAAGAGCACAAGCACTTCCCCTGTCTCCACCAACTCTCCCATAAATAAGAACGTTCACCATTGAATTACACCTCAAAAATTCAATAGTAAATAGTACGTAGATCAAAAAAATAAATCGATGAGATTTTAAAAAATAAAAAGAGATAGTAACTAGACTTAGAATTTAAAGAAAAAGGGCACTCTAGAGTGCCCCTTGAACGAAGGAGGTTCTTTTAAATGTTTTAAGCTTTGATCGTACGTGGAGATGTACAAGACCTGCGAGGTGACGAACAAGTCATCCCACTTGGCACCTTTGCTGTATGAATTACGCATGAAATAATCGCAAACATCTTCAACCAATTTGTTTCAGTATTTCTTGACGTACAATCTGAAATAGCTTTTTTTCCACAGCCTGTTGGAGAAGTGCTTTCTCGATCACAAACTCGGGAAGTCTCTTTTGCCGTACCTGTAGGAGCTTTTATTACAGGAGGAGGCAGAAGAGCTTTTTTCATCTCTTTTACACCAGAAGTTACACCAACTAGTGCCACTTTTGGAGAGGAGAAGCCTTCTAATGATACAAGGTCTAGCGTGACAGCTTCTCGCACCATGATTACCGCAGGAACACTTACAGGAAGTTCAACTCCCCTAGTTGTTTCTACTAGAGGAAATTCTAGCATCGCAGCTATATGCCGGCGAACAGGGAAGATCGTATCTTCCATTTTTTTAAATTCTTTGAAGGAGACTACCGAAATTCTTATCTCTACACAATTTTCACAAAGAGTCTCTTTTTTACAAACAATCTCTTTAGTTCCTAAACAAGGAGTCACTTTACCTAGAGGAAACCGCTCTTGGTAGGCTCGCCATATTCCCCAAATCTGAGGATCTCTGCATTTAAGAAATACGCTTTGATTGCCCGCACCTACTCGAAAGCTCCAAGCGCGTTCATAGACAACTATATTTTTTTCTCCTAGTCGACTAACTGCTTTCACAACTAATACATTTGCAGATGCAGCAGCTTGCAGTAAAATACGGTCTACACCCACAGCCTCGGATTTCGTTACAGGGACTAACCGGGGCTCCCCATCTTTTCCTTTAGATAATAAAGGAGCCTCTCGACTTACATGAATTACATCAAGAATCCCTCTTTGTTCTAACAAAAGAGCTGATGTATCGTTATAAATAAGGAAATTAAAACTTAATGGTGACATAAACACTCCAAAAGTATAATTACGCCAACTATTATTGATCATAAGAAGAAAAAAATCGATAGGATTTTTTCCAATAGACCAAGTTAGTCAATTATCAAGCAGATAAGAGAGAAAAAAACTCTGAAAGCCCTATTCTCTAGGGCTAGGAGGAAGCGGTGTGCTTAAGCTTAAGTCCTCTTCTTCAGGTGGCGGATCTTGAGCTAAGGCTCTAACCGCTGCGGCGGCGGCAGACACAGGAGGATCCCCAGCTGCTGCGGCAGGCGCAGCACGATGCCGGCGAAATAAGATATCCAGCCCACTAGGTCCAGTAGGTGGAGCCCTTTCTCTAGCCACAGCAGCAGGAGGGGTTCTTCCCCGTCTCAAACTCAAACAAAGCTCTATCGCACCTAAAAAAGCTCTATTAACCCGTTGTTCCCCACCAAACGGAGCAGCAAAAGACATTGACTCAGGAAGAGCCACTCCCCTCAAGCGAAGTATGCTTAACCTATCGCTAAGAGAAGTTAATCGACGCAATTCTACCAGAACACCTCGTCTCTCTAGAGGATTCGGAAAGCGCTCTCTATGGGCAAGACACATCTCCCATACAAGAGCTGTTTTGCACTGCAAAAATATGGTTCTAGCCGGCCAATCGATCTGGCGGTTCCATTCATTCAGAGGAGTTACTAAAACCTCCCTATCTAGATCTCTTGTCATTTGCTGTAAAACAACAGATACAGTTCTTGCCGCCCCTTCATAAACTGCCTGTTTTAAATCTCGCATGGGTATTCGCTCTTCTCCCGTAGGAACGGGCAAAGAAACCTCCACCGGTAAGACATCAAGCGCCTCGCTTCTCCGTATGGGAAGGGTAAACCACTCATCGGAAAGCTCAGGTCTTCTGAGATCTCTTCCAATGATTAACGCACTAAAATTGACAGGGATTGACATCATAAAAACAACCATTATTAATTATTATAGGGATTATAATAACAAAATTTTACAAAAACAACAAACCATATTATATTTTTAAAATAATTATTATTAATAATAATTAAAGGTCATCAGGGTTTACATCATCCATAGGCTCGAAAGGAGGCGGATTGCGGATGATCATCCTTTTAGAAGTCACCACCCCATCGCGGATGTAAAAATAGTAACGGCGCTCTTCCACTACCCTTTGCTCTAGAGGGCCCAGGGTAAAGCGCTCAGAATACTCATAAATGGTAAGACCATTGGTCTTATGATAAGTATTTATAGGATCTCCATACTTTTTACGAAGATCAAGCTCTGTTGTCCCCACATCGACTTCTTGAAATGTCTCCATCGTCATGATGCGGCGATTATAAAAACTGCACGAAAGAAGAGAAAAATTAAAACCACAGGCGAGAAGAAGTGTTATAAAAGAGCTTCGTAAGTTTTTAAAGGGGCACATCATTTTCCAGGGCTTTATCAAGAAAAGACTCCTGTCATAGAGTGCTTCTCTACACATTTCATCGCTCTTAAATTAAAAATACTGCGAAGGCCCTCTTCGGTAAGAAATTCCCCTGTCCACAAAAGCGTTGTATCATTTTCAAAACGGATCGATTCAAAACCCTCAAATCCATGCTCACCACGAGGAAATTCCATACAGACCCCTTTGTCCTCTAGCATGCCCATCCCTTGCGCTTTTCCCCAAAGCTCGTTTTCTAATGTCACCATAAACTGTTTCTTAATGACTGTGGAAAAGGTGTAGCGATTGACAATCGGTTGCGTATAGCCCAGGACTTGATAATCGGCATTCCACTGCATCCGTTCGTCTTCTGGATCTTGTGTTTTTGAAGAGACAGAAAGGCGCATCCATAAAGTTAACGGCTCTTCTAACATGCTTAAAGTGAGAAGGCCTTTGCCCACCCATAACCCTTTCTGGAAAAGCGCTTCTTTCATGAAAATGTAAACCTTCTGGCGTAAATACTTTGCAAAACCCCTAAGGAAGCCATCGTCGATACAACCGACGATCCTCCATAAGAGACTAAAATAAGAGGTACGCCCGTAATGGGGAGAAATCCACACATCATCCCTATGTTGATGATTACGTGCATGGCAACATAAACAGCCATTCCAAGTGCAAGCAACTTCCCAAACGGGTCTCTTGCTACTCCTGTTACTTGAAAACTGCAATAAATTAAACCAAAAAAAAGAAAGAGGAGAAAAAAAGCCCCGACAATCCCAAACTGCTCTGTAAAGGCCGGAAATACCGAGTCGGTATACGCATAAGGGAGCCACTGATGACCTGTAAATTCGCTTTTTCCAAAGCCGCTCCCAAACATTTTACCAAGGGCAATCGCTATCTGTCCGGCTCTTTGGTGATAGGTGTTTGGATTGAGCCTCTCGTATTGATACTCCTTCATGAAATTTGTAAAAAAAGGTCTCATCTCCTCATGAGATAAAACCCCCATAAACACTAAAAGGACAAACCCAAATGCAAAGGTCGCCCCAATCAACATGATGCGCAGCATCATTTTATTCACTCTACAGAAGTAAAAAATGGCGAGAGCCATCGAAAACAGAATAAGAGCTGTCCCTAAATCAGGCTGTTTTAAAATCAAAACAAACGGCAAAAGCACAATCCCAAGCCCCTGCATACAGACACTCGGCGCTTGAATTTGAGACATTTTATTTTCTAAAAACCAGCTTAGAGTCAAGACAACGACAAACTTTGCATACTCAGAGGGCTGCACATCAAAGGGGATCAGAGGAAAGCGGTACCAACGACGCACATTGTGAATAGGCGTTGTAAAATAAAGACCTATCAAGAGCACGATAATTAGAGCGTAAGCAAACCACGTCCACTCACGAAGCAACCGATAGTCAAAGCAGATCAAGAAAACATAAATAAAAGAGCCGACCGCAAAAGCAAAGAGCTGATTTTTTACCATGGGAGAAAAAAACATCTGTGTGGCAAAGGAGCTACACTCCTCAGTTGTGGAGCTAATCACTAAAATGGAGACGAGCATGAGGGTGAGTAAAATCGGTATCACCCGAAAATCCATACGTCGTAAGTAAGCCGGATCCCACATGTTTCTCAGAATAATCTTCCTCTAATAACTTCGCAAGGTGTTATACTGGTGGCATTATGTTTAAGGAAGTCTTTTTAGAAGTTATCGACTCAACGCACCTCTTCGCCCTACGTAAAATTTCTGAAAAACCTAAAGAGTCGTTTTTTTTCTACGCGGGCACACAAACAGGCGGCATTGGTCGCAAAGGACATCCCTGGATCGCCTCTGGTAAAGAGAATCTCCTGGGCACTTTTCTCTTCCCCCTCCCCCATCTCAAAGAGATGCACAACCTAGCGCAGTTACTCGCCTGCTCTATCATCACCATCCTAGAAAAAGAGCCCCTCGAACCTCTTTTCAAATGGCCCAACGACATCCTCCTCTCTTACAAAAAAGTCTCGGGCATTCTTTGCGACATTAAAGACAACTACGCAGCTTTAAGCCTGGGCTTAAACGTGAACATGACTAAAGAGACCCTCGATCTAATCCCGATTCCTGCAACCTCACTTCTCGAAGAGACGCAATCTCTCTTCTCCCTAGATGAGCTTCGCCACTCACTTATCCAAACTTTCACCCACGACCTTACCCTCTTCTTCGACAAAGGCTTCTCCCCCTTCTTCCCCGCCTTTGCCTCCAAGCTCGCCTTCCTAGGCAAAAAAGTCCGCGTAAGCGAAACCTTTGGCACCATCGTAGGCCTCAACCCCGACGGCCGCCTCATCCTCCAAGACCACACCCAGCGTCATCTCATCTCTACCGGATCTCTAGAGTTGTTGTAGGAAGAAAACAGGGGTTCTTTTAATGAAAAATAAACCCCACATTTTATTGAAAACTCCACGACTTGTTCTTCGTCTTCCTCATGAAAGTGATAGCGTTGAATTTCAAGCTTTTGATGAGCGAAATACAGATCATCTCTCTTCATGGAGGTCAGGAAATCAAGAGCAGAAAAAAGATTATAAAGCGCAACTAATACAATGGGAACAAGAGTTTAAAGAAGATAAATCTATCCGTTTCTTACTATTTCTTCAGGAAAACCCTGAAGGCGCCCTCATTGGTTTCTGCAATTTTTCTCAAATTTTTCGAGGTCCATTTCAAGCCTGTTATTTGGGATATCATATCGATGCCGCTTTTCAAGGGAAAGGCCTCATGTCAGAAGCATTGACAAAAGCTCTGGAATATATGTTTCAAATACAAAATCTCCACCGAATCATGGCCAATTACATGCCCTCCAACGAGAGAAGTGCTCGATTGCTGCACAAGCTTGGATTCGTAGTGGAAGGCCGTGCCAAAAAATATCTCCTTATTAACGGGCAATGGGAAGATCACATCTTAACTTCCTTGACAAATGAAAATTGGATTCCTTAACTCTTACGCACTGAACACAAGAAGAGAGAAATAAGCTAAAGCTCGAACAGCAAAAAACAGATTGATGAGAAGCACTAAGGAAAAAAGATAGCCATACCGTTTTTTACTTAAGAACATTTTCCTATCTCTCAACATAGAAGAAAGCGGATAGCTAAACATTAGTAGAGCTACTAAGAAGCCAAGGACACTCAGACCTTTCAACCAAAAAGGACTCATCTTAAGAACGGTTCCCTTTAACCAAAGCATAGCTATAATTTAGAGCAAGCATACTAACAAACAACACAAACAAAAAGAGAACCGAGGTAAAATAGACGTTCAATTTCTTACTTTTACTGTCGAAGAGTGAGATACGGCGCACGATCCAAAAAAGTGGAAGATTACAAACACAAAGGGTTGCCAGAAAACCTAAAAGACCTAGACCTTTAGATAATATCCATTCCATTCTAAAATAGTCGCACAAAAACCAGATTGAGGCAATCCAGGATTTATAAAGGAGCAATTATGCTAGACAACGTTCATCAATATCCTTTGGAAGCAGATAAAACTTTGCTTTATTTACAGCAAAACCTGGAGAATACCAATTCTTTATCTACGAAAATTTATCAACAGACTCCTTTCGAAAAAGGATCTTTTTACACTCTTCTTGGGGAGCATATTTCTCCCGATCAACTCTATGAATTCATGCACGGAGGAGTTGGAGCGAAAATTAGAAATGCGGTACTTGATGTAGTAAAAAAAGAATTGCAAGAACATCCTGACTTAATTTGTGTCTTTGACAACATAAACGGACCTTCTTATGAAGAAGCTCTCAAGCAAGGAAAGCTGTTAGAGGTTGACGTCCAATGTGGCGAGGAGATTTACTCTATTGTTACCAAAAAAACTAGCTCCGATAAGCTTCTTAAGCTATGTTTTTCTTATTCCAATGCCTGTTGGCATTCTTTATGTGTGTTAAGTAAAGCTTCGCCCATAATACGCGAAAATCGCTCTATTACTGAAGCAGATCTTATTTCTATCGCACAAGAAGCTTATTTAGTGATTGCGGGAGCGTACGACGGAGAAAGCTTTGTTTTTTGGAAAAGAAAAGCTCTCTAAGAAACCTGACCTCCGAAAAGGTGAAGCCCGTTTTTTCCTAAGTTTTGTTTTTCTTAGCGACGAATTGACTCACTGCATTTTTATAATCAACTGGTTGCTTTTTGTGGACCTGAAAAGAAACATCTTCGAAAATGATTTCTGTTTCTGATCGATCTGAGAAAAACATTTTATGAGAATAGGTTTGGTTATCCTCGAGGGCTTCGAATTCATCTCCAAGGATTCGGAAAGGCTTTTTCTCAAATAGCTCTAAATCTATCTTATGTATTCTAAGATAGGTGAGGATCAAAGAAAAATAGCCTATTTGCAGATCGCCACATAACAGTTCAAATACAGCCACGTTTTCTTTTTTATTGAAACTAACCTTTTCTATAATCGCATCGTGTAAACTGATGCTTTTAGAAAGAATTTTTAAAGGAAAGGGCATTGCCATGAAAATCTTATCAAGATAGTCGTTATACTCTTCGATTTTTTGATCAATTACCGTTTCTGGTAAATTCCCTCGAAACCAATCTTCCGTAAAATATTTCATTGGCCTCCTGGCACTTCCCACCCGTGTTCCAACAACCATTTTTTTTCCCAATTTGTCAGTTGTCTTCCTCCATGTTTCCAGGTGCCATCGTAATTTAAAGCATGATCTTCTCCATCAAGGTGGACATGGTCTTTTTCAAAACGTCCTCTTCCTTTATCAACCCGCTCAACTGAATCTGGTGCTTGATCTCTTTCAACCTCTTTTTGTAATTTACTAGAACTATCTGGCGTGTCTTTTTTTGTTGTGTTTTTCTGCATTCGGTTAAGTGCGCGTTCGTTTTGCGTTCTAGTGTATTCCAGGTTACTTCTTTCCTCTATACTCAGCCCATCCCAATCTATTCTCTCGTAATTCAAGTGATTGACATGGTTTAATCCGTTACTATTTAATGCTTTATTCGCTTTATCTAATGCTTCATAGGCAGCCCATGTTGCAAAACCAACACCTATGGCTTTACAAACTTCCACAAGACCAACTCCCACAGGAATCACCACTACAAACTGCCCATTAGGATCTATATATTTGTAAGGATTGTTAAATAAGTATACATATAGGTTTTCACTATCAAAACTTCCCAGTGGATCGGGGGACGTCCATCGTTTTAAAGATGGATCATAATAACGTTCTCCAAAATAAACTAGGTCTATCTCTGAATCATAATGCTTGCCAGAGAATACCCACGGAGTAATTTTTGCTTTTTCTTTCAAATCACCACCAAATGGATCTGACAGAAGAAAATCAAAAACTTCCTTACTTTTAACATCTATTAATTTAGTAATGTTTCCTTGTAGATCGTGAATAGGCGCATAGGTGCCTTCTGGAGTTTCGATAGAAACTGCTCTTATGACTTGAGGGTGAAATGTGCGCCCCGGAACCCGAAATTGTTGAATTCTACCATCTTCTGCAAAGACGGCTATTTCGTTCCCACCTAAATAAATATAATTTTCTCTATATTTTCTTTCCCCGCAAATAATGGTTTTAGAAAGCCTTCTATTAAAAAAATCATAATCTAAAATAATTTTCGCATCTTCTGTAACGACTTTAACTAATCTATTTAAAGGGTCGTAATAAAAATAAAATCTGCCAGAAGGACCCTCTTTTTTTATTAGATTTCCCTGTATATCATATTCACATTTATATTCTCGATATTCCTTAAGCTGGTGGTTTTCGCCTACAACCGCATTCAATGGGTTATACAAAGAGTCGTACGAATCATGTAAGATAAGCTGTGACTTATCATCATACTTATAATTCCACTTTTCTCCATCATAGCTATATTGGATAACATTTCCTTCATTATCGAATGTAACGTCTTCCAAACTATAAGGACTACGGCAAAAAAAGGCTTTCTCAGAAAAAGTAGCTTTAACGTTTCCTAGGTCGCCTATTAAATTTTCACTGAAAAAATCATTTCTTTCATAAGAATGCTGGTACAGCAACTCACCGGTAACCGATAGTCTTTTTATTTCAAGAAGGTTTTCTGTATCATATGTGTATTGAATACCTCCCACTTGGCTTACCCAAATTAGGAGCGGTCTTTTTTGATCGTCGTAGCTAATTGTGACAGTTTGATTATTTGGAAATATTTCACGTGTTAAATTCCCCTGCGTGTCATATTCTCTATAGATCGATTGATTTTTTACTTTATCTTCAGCCCGAATCAAATTTCCGTCATTATCATACGACAGTTCATAATAAACAGTTCTATCTGAAGACTCGAGGGAACTTAGTTGCCCTAATAAATTTTTCCTACTTATGATTTCTACTTCTTGAGCTAAAATAAAACAGGGAACAATTAATAACAAAGTTTGCCAGAACAAGAGACACTTCCTTTAGAAATTTGAATGTTTGAAGACTACAGGAGTTTATTTTTTTTTACAACATCTCAGAGACTGCACTAAACTTTTTAAGAGTTGCCTCTTTTAAATTATATATATATAAGGAAGTTTTATGAAACATTTCCGCAGCTACGCTCAAAGTTTTTTCTCTAGCTATTACCATTTGCTTTTGGTTGCCTTGGTGGCACTGTTCGTTTTCCGACCCTTTACCCATATACCTCTTTACGTAGGGATCTGGAAACTTTGCTTATCTTTTGTGATCCTCTTTTCTATTTTCAACATTCACCACAAACCGATCGTTAAAAAGATTGCTTCTTGTTTAGCGGTTCCAGCTGTTATTTGTTCCTGGCTTGATTTGGCTTACCCAAACCCGGTGTTCTTTATTAGTAACGCCTTTGTGACCTCTATTTTCTTATTTCTTTGCACTGTGTCGATCCTCTGCGACGTTGTGCTTAGGGCAAAAGTTACTTTAGAAACGCTTCGCGGAGTTATCTGCGCCTATTTTATGATCGCGTTTGCTTTCGCCTATTCCTACTACCTCGTTGAATTTATCGATCCAAACTCATTTCATCTAACAGGTCCCTCCACCTCCATTTACGATTATGCGTATTACTTCTCCCGCTTTCTCTACTTTAGTTTTGGCACGCTTTTAGCCATTGGCTATGGCGATATCACCGCCTTAAAAAGCGTAGGGCAAACCCTTGCTATCTTAGAGGGGCTCATAGGGCAATTCTACATTGCCATCTTAGTTGCCCGTATCGTCTCTGTCTACGCTCACTCCTCGAACAAACAAATCTACGAGATCTTCTCAGAACCCGCCTCCAAGCACTCCAAAAACCACCCCTAAAAAGATAATTAATTTTGCGAGAATAGCGCCACTGGAAGCTCGCTTCCAGTGGCGCCTCCCCCGGCAACAACGTTGCCGCCATTTTGTTAATTCTGTCCCCAAAGGGGACAGCCGATGGCGAGATATCGGAAAGAGAAATCGCTTTTTATCCCGAGGAGGCTGTCTTTCAGACGCGACGAGGGAAGGCAAGCCGCGGCTGTTGCCGTGGCTTATGGTAAAAAGTGATTTATCGAACCGAGATTCCGCCCAATGGGAGTGCAGAGGGCTATGCGGGGACCGCAGCCCTTTGCATAAAAAGATCTATTTTTTTAAACGAGTTAGCAGCAGCCAGACTTTACAATCTCTATCAATTATGGGGAGGGGTGTTTGGAGAGGAGGTTGTCGGAGGGGGTGACGATGAGGTGCGGATGTACGCGTGCTCGGAGGATTTGTTGGATCGCACTTAATGTCGAGCCAATCGAGCTATAGCACGTGGTGCAGTTCCCCTCATACTCGATAACGACTTCGATAAGAGATTTAAGCTCTTTGACTTTTACACCCCCATCATCTAACTCCACATACGGGCGAATGTCTCGCTCAATGACTTCAGAGAGAAGAGCGATCCGCTCTATATCAGTGAACGTCTCCCACGGGGGATATTCCCCTACTTGAAGATGGCTAAAATCGATGGGTGTCACCACATACCCCTCTTCGAGAGGGATCCCCTCGCAAAGATGAAGCGCGTCATGGAGGGCCTCTAAGACAAGATCAAGGTTTGCAAGAGTTTCGTCAGGGAATGCAGCATTTTTGGGATTGTCGCGCACATGGGTGTCGATAAGTTCTTTGGATACTCGTTTAGCCTGGTCGTAGTTTTTGCGAAGGACAAGTTCACACAGGATATCGGCAGCGCCGATTAGAGAAGTTTCACCAAAGACGGTAAATTTAGCATCAGAGATAACCCCATCTGTCTCATCGACAAGAAGAGTTAGCGATACGTAATTACCAGAGTCGTAACTCCCCTTTTCCCCTTTGACAAGACGCAAACCCTCTTGAGGTGTGAGAACACCTTTAGCCCGGGTTTTAAGAATACGCTCTTTAAGAAGACGTGAATAGAAAAAAGAAGGGGGCGGTTTTCTCATGAGAGAACCTCTTCAAAAGCTTTGAGGAGCTTTTGCACCTCCATATCATCTGTCATCATAGAAAAATTGATGGTAATCGCTGCATGGGCAAGAGCACTCGATACTCCCATCGATTCCAAAACATGAAGAAGCAGCTGCTGCTCACCACCGCCACGAGATGCCCGGATACCTTTAGCTTCGAGAGCAAATAAAAGTGCTTCTCCGTGCATATGGGGAATTGCAAAAGCACTGATTGTGGGAAGCCTGTGTGTTTTCTCTCCGAAAAAGATGATGTCTGGAAAAGCTCGTTTCATTTCCATTTCAAAAAATGCACGTAACCGCGCTACTTCAAGAAGAGAGCTATCCATGAGGTCCATCATTTCATTGGCTGCTGCCGCAAGAGCTATAAGAGCGGGTATGTTCTCATTTTCTTCAGGGAAAAGAGTTACGCGAACTTTTGCCTCTTTTTTCATAAAGAGCCCGCCTGTTCCAAGAGGAGCATGAAATTTATCTCCCGAAAAAGAGAGGTAATCAATCGGAAGATCTTGAAAACGGAAGAAGTGTTTAGCAAAAATCTCACTTGCATCTACGTAGAGAAGTATCCCCTTTCCTTTACACCACTCTGCAATCTCGGGGATTGGTTGAATCACTCCTGTAAGAGGATTAACCCAGGAGAGGGCTAGAAGAGATATTTTAGGGGAGAAATGTTTTTCTAAAGTAGCAACTGTAACTTTTCCATCGTTATCTACAGGGAGGAAAATTGTCTCACAGCCAACACTTTCTAATCTCTCCATCGTTTGTAGAATCGAGGCTCGCTCTGTCCTTGGAGCCATGAGGAAATTTTTACCCGTCTCTACAATCCGGTCAAAATAGACACCATAAAATACAGTCGCGGCGTTTTCTCTCTCACCTCCTGTAAAGAAAAATAGATCTTCCTCTTTAGCGCCTACAAAAGAGTAGAGTGTCTCTTTGGCTTCGCGAATCTCTTGATAAGGAATCCCATGAGGGAGCCTTTTTTGCATCCCTTCATAAGCTTTAAGGACTTTAGTGGTAGGCGGTTTACTATCGAAGAGGAGCATAACTTCTCCACTGCCCATTTTCGTAAGAGTAAGATAGCGGCTCTGCCATAGGCACTTCTAAAGAGACGACTTCTTGTTCTGTAAGCCCCTCTAACTCCATGATAATGCCTCGAAGGGTATTGCCATGCGCCCCAATGAGAACCGTCTCCCCTTTTTTCATGCGAGGGATGATGGTCTCTTTAAAGAAAGGGAGGACGCGGGTGATCGTCATCTTCAAACTCTCCCCATTAGGAGGAGGCGTGTCATAGCCGCGGCGCCATTTTTTGAACTGCTCTTCACCGTACTCTTTTTTGATGGCGTCTTTATTTTTCCCCTGTAGATCTCCGTAGTGCCGCTCATTTAAAGCTTCTTCTTGATAGACGGGGATCAACTCTTTTTGCATCTCTACATTTGGAATTTCTAATTTGACACTCCCCTCTTTATGAATCCCGGGCAAAAAGACAGGGGTTTTAGAAGAGCTCGATTCGGAAAGGGCAAGAAAAACAGTTATTTGGGAGCGTATCAAAGAAGAGACGTAGACAACATCAAAAGCGAGGTCCTTTATTTTTTTACCGGCATTTAAAGCATCGAGGGCGCCCTTAGAGCTTAAGCCCACGTTCACCCAACCTGTAAAGAGATTTTTTTTATTCCAGACCGACTCTGCATGTCTTAGAAGTACAAGCTTTCCCATATACTTATTTATACCACATCCTTTTTTCTTCGAGTATACAAATTAGAAATCTGATAGCCTATTCCCCAAGATGTCATTGAAACGTTTAAATAAACTCTTAAGTGAAGCCGGGGTCTCTTCTAGAAGAGGTGCCGATCTTCTCATTGCTTCTGGCAAGGTCATGATCAATGGTAAGATCGAAACTGAGCTTGGGACAAAAGCCGATCCCAGAAAAGATGAAATCCGCCTCGCAGGCAAAAAACTTCTTTTTGGAGAAAAACATTTTTACTACGCCCTCCATAAACCTAAAGGGTATCTCTCTAGCAATCGCCGCCTAAACAACGAAAAAATTATTACAGACCTCATCCCTGCAGAGATTAAAAAAAGACTTTTTACAGTAGGGCGCCTTGACAAAGACACTGAGGGCTTGATCCTCCTCACAAGCGATGGCGACTTTGCCCACAATGTGATCCACCCCTCTAAAAATTTAAGTAAAGAATATATCGCTAAAGTAGCCCTTGATATTACTGATGCTCACCTAAAAGAACTTGCTCAAGGGGTAGTGATTGAAGGGGTTCTTGTTATTCCCCATAAAGTGGAAAAGATCCGTAAAGGGACTTTACGAATCGTTTTGAAAGATGGAAAAAAACACGAGGTAAAACTCCTTCTGGAAATGGCAGGATTGCCACTTATCCATCTTAAACGGGTACGTCTCGGCTGTCTTCTTTTAGGTGATCTACCACTTGGGGCTTTAAGACCACTTTCTAGCGATGAAAAAAAAGCTCTTTTAAAAGGGTAAGTTCTCATGTATTACTTTGCGAAGCTTTTTGCAAAAGCTCCCTTCGATCTTCTACAGCTCCACATGGAAAAGGTTTTAGCCTGCCTTGCAAAACTTGAAGAGGCTTTAAAGTTATGGAGCGAAGGCGCACCTTACGAAGCAGAAGAGCTTTCTAAGAAAGTCTCCGAACTTGAACACGACGCCAATCTGATCAAAAACGAGATTCGTACACTTTTACCAAGACGATTTCTTTTCTCCACCGATCGCCATAACTTTCTAGAGATTCTCGCTTTACAAGACCATCTCTCCGATGTTGCAGAAAATATAGGGGGCCTTCTCTCCCTAAAATCTCTCGAAATCCCAAGCCTTTTACAAGAGCCTCTACGTCATTACCAAAACAAAGTCATGGAGACTGTGTGGGAAGTCAAAGAGATCGTCTTTTCTTTCGATGAGCTTCTTGAGGTATCCTTCGGTGGTCCTGTTGCCGAAAAAATTAAGACTCGGATTAATCGAGTTGCCTATAAAGAACATGAAGCTGAAATTCTCAGCAAAAATTTTACAAAACTTCTCTTTCAACTAGCAGACACTCTATCGACTCCCGACTTTTATCTCTGGATGCGCCTGATTGAAGAGTTAAAAAAACTCTCCTACTTCTCAGAAAAACTTGCCCTTCGTATTGGAATGCTACTGGACATTCGGTAAATGGATATAGCCTTACTTGTTTTAACTCTGGTGATCGGCTTTTACATGCTGTGGAACATCGGCGCTAACGATGTTGCCAATGCTGTCGGCACATCAGTTGGCTCTGGCTCCGTTACGATCAAAAAAGCTCTTGTGATCGCAGCGCTCCTCGAATTCTCGGGCGCTTTTGTTTTAGGATCCAATGTATCAGAGACGATTCAAAGCGGAATCATTAATCCAAGCTACTTCGAAAAAGATCCTCTTATCTTTGCCCTTGGCATGCTCTCAGCGCTTCTTGCAACCTCTATTTGGCTACAGGCGGCCACTTTTTTCAAATGGCCCGTCTCTACTACACACGCAATCGTAGGAGCTCTCTTAGGGTTTGGAGTCACCGTAGTAGGAGTAGATGCTGTAGAGTGGCGTGTCGTTGGCATGATTGTTTTAAGTTGGGTTTTATCTCCAAGTATTAGCGCCCTTTTAAGTTATTTCACCTTCGTCTTCATCCAGAAAAAGATCCTCTTTGCTTACAATCCGCTTCTTGCCACAAAAAGAATTGCCCCCTTCCTCACCTTCATCGTGCTCACAACGTTTATTATCAGCATCATCGCAAACGGCATTCACAACCTCCGCTTTAGCCTTAATCTCTATCAAACGGTCCTCGTCGGTTTAGGCCTGGGCTTAATCGGCGCTCTGTTTGCTCTTTACTTCTGCAACCAGGTCCATCTAGATACAAAAGTTAATCGAGTCATTGCAGCTAAACAAGAGCAGCAGCTCTATAATCTGAATAAAGCGCGCCGTCATCTTCTAGAAACCAAACTTGCCTCACAAGGGAAGATGTCCTCTCAAATTGCCGACATGCTAACCACCGTCTCCGAGCTGATCGAAAGTGTTAAAGATAAAACCCGCTGGGAAAGCCACCTCTCTCTCGACTATGTAGCTGTTGAAAAGATCTTCGCAGGATTGCAAGTCTTGACTGCCTGCTTTGTCGCTTTTGCTCACGGTGCAAATGATGTTGCAAATGCAATCGGCCCCGTCTCTGCCATTCTCCAAATCATCTCTCACCCCGCTACTCTTGTGCTGAAAACCAATATCCCCATCTGGCTCCTCGCCTTCGGCGGTTGTGGTATCGTCATCGGTCTTGCCACCTACGGCTGGCGTGTGATTGACACGATCGGCAAAGGAATTACACAGCTTACCCCCACCCGCGGTTTCTCCGCAGAGTTTGGTGCAGCTTCAACTATTCTTATCGCTTCAAAGATGGGTCTTCCCATCTCTACCACTCATGCCATTGTCGGTGCTGTCATAGGTGTCGGTCTTGCACGAGGCTTCTCTGCACTTAACTTCGGCATGATCCGTAATATTTTCCTCTCCTGGGTCATCACCATCCCTTCAGCAGCTATCTCCTCCGTTTTAATTTTCTATCTCCTTAAACTTATTTTTGTATAATAAGTTTTTTTTCCTGAGGAGAATCCTGTGAGCCGTATTTTTTGGTTATTTCCTGTTTTTGTTTTACATTCTCTTTCGGCTACGACATACACGGTGACAACGAATGCTGATTCTGGTGCAGGATCACTTCGACAAGCAATTCGAGATAGCAATGCTGATACAGGTCAAAACAATACTATTTCTATCAATCCAAGTATTGGGACTATTACCCTCGGAAGTAATTTACCTATCATTACGCAAAGCGTAACAATTCAAGCACCCTCTTCTCAGGTCATTAATGGAAATAACTCCTGGCGTCCTTTCTTTGTCATGGATGGCATTGAGGTAGAGATTGAAAATATCAAAGTCCAAAACGGATGTGCGAAAGGAGGCTCCGGAGGAAGAGGTGCTGGAGGTGGCCTCGGAGCTGGAGGTGGTGTCTTTATCCACGGACCCGGATCAACTGTCACTTTAACAAATGTTGAATTCGAATCTACTAAAGCCCAAGGAGGCCATGGAGGAGCCGGCTATACCGTGGTTGCGCCTAGCACCTTCTCAGGCGGCGGTGGTGGTGGGGGCCTTGGAGGAAATGGTGGTGAAATCACAGGAGCTGCCACCCAAAACTCCGGCGGCGGCGGCGGGGGGGGCGTCTACGGAGATGGTGGTAACTCTACCTCAAATGGCGGCGGCGGTGGCGGTGGTGGTGGTGGCCAAGAAACTTCTAGTGGATCTTCAGGCAAAGGAGGGTCAGGGCTAGGCGGTGGTGGTGGCGGAGGCGGCTTCGACGGTAATGGGGGGGACGGCTCTATTGGCGGAGGAGGAGGCGGAGGAGGCGGAAAAAGCTACACTTCTTTATTAGATCCAAACGGTGGTAATGGACTTGAGTCTGGAGGGGGAGGCGGAGGAAAACAAGGCCCTGGGGCGACCGGGAATGACCATACAGTAGGAACCGGTGGGAATGGATCAGGTATAGGTTCCGGCGGTGGAGCCGGTGGCCTCACAAATAACCCCGGATCAGATGCTGCTCCAGGGAGCGGACAGGGTGGTGGCGGTGGTGGCTACGGCTCTCTGAGCTCAACAACCAGTATTCATGGCGGGATGGGGGGTAGTGACCCATCTGCATTAAGCGGTGGCGGTGGCGG
>JACCDN010430419.1_pt1 | contig 17169 bp, 19 predicted proteins | sample 7441691 | NCBI WGS metagenome assembly JACCDN01 (sample SAMN15323439, study PRJNA562643) | freshwater metagenome | isolation source: river surface water | place: USA:Blue River Watershed | collected 2017-08-16
AAACATTGAGAAAGGAATTGAATAAATCATCAAAAATGTTATTTTTTTTGCTAGAGGTAATTCCTACATCTTTAATCGGTCTATCAACAATATCACCAGATTTTTTTGCTTTAGATATAGCTTTATCTTCTATCGATTTTTCATAATTGGAAAAAAACCTAACAGGCTTTATATCTTGCTTTGGCTTTGTTTTCTCTGTATCAAAAAAAGACATGAAAGAATCGACATATGATAAAAATGTGTTAATGAAATATGGATCTCTTAAATCTTTAGATGCACTAATATTTTCGGAATGTTTCACATTTCTTTCTGTTATTTTATCACTATTAGAAATGAATTCTTTCATGTCATCTCTATCCTTTTGATTAAGATGATCCACAAGATTTGCCAACTTAACTTCTGTAGCAATTTTTTCGAAATCCTCAGATTCAAAACGCTTTTTATCTAATATTTTCTCTAGCATGTCTTCATATTTTTCATTGCCTGGAACACCGTGCATCCGCAGCAGCAAATATCCAAATCGTATAATTTTAAAGGTGTTTAGATCAATTTCCTTGCCTTGGTTTTTCTCTAACTCTTTTAAAGTTGGCAGCGCATATTTTTCATATATTGATGGAGAAACTTTTTCTGACTTATAATTTTCATGCATCGATGAAACTATTTTATTGTTATTTTTAGAACCCTCCTTCCAATTATATATTGTGGTTTCATTTCCCCAAAAATCTACTTTTATTTTATTGGCCATAACACCTTAACCTAATTTCTTTATATAATTTAGCATTCTATAATGAGTCTATATTCATATATAAAATGCTATCATCAAAAAAAGAAGACTACAATTAATAAAATAAGAATTTATTAAAGCGCGAATTTTTAGAAATATATCTTGTATATCATTGTCATTCTGTGTGAAAGGAAATCCAGTATCATATGTCTTATAGACTATGGATTACCACATGATGAAACGCTATACTGATTGTCATCTAATTTATCGAAGTATCAGCTGTTTCTCTCAGAGATTTTGACATAATCTCTTTTATTATACCCAATATATAATTGTCTAGGGCGGCCTATTTTTTGCTTTGGCTCCTCTATCATCTCTTTCCATTGAGCAGTCCATCCAGCGGTTCTAGCAATTGCAAACATTGCAGTGAACATAGGGGTTGGAATTCCCAAGGCTCTGTATATTATACCAGAATAAAAATCAACATTAGGATAAAGCTTGTGTTCTATAAAATATGGATCCTGCAAAGCTATTCTTTCTAATTCCATAGCGATATCAAGAAGAGGATCATTTTTAATATTTAAAGATTCCAGAACTTCTTTGCATGAATTTTTCAACACCATCGCCCTAGGGTCGTAATTCTTATAAACCCTATGGCCAAAACCCATAAGCCTGAATGGATCGTTCTTATCCTTTGCTTTATCTATGAATATCTTTATTCTATCTGTTGTTCCAATTTCTTCTAGCATTCTAAGAACGGCTTCATTTGCTCCGCCATGAAGAGGCCCCCAAAGAGATGCTACGCCAGATGCCATAACAGCAAATGGATTTGCTCCAGAAGAACCAGATAACCTTACTGTCGAGCTTGATGCGTTTTGCTCGTGATCAGCATGAAGTATCATCAGTTTTTCCAGTGCACGAGCACAAACAGGGTTTAGATTATATTTCTCAGAAGGAACAGAAAACATCATGTTAAGAAAATTTGCACCGAATCCTAGTGAGTTATCAGGATATACAAACGGATGTCCGATTGAATATTTATAAGCCCATGCAGCTAGTGTTGGCATCTTTGCAATTATTCTATATATCGCAAGATTTCTCTGCGCGGAGTCTCTTATATCCAAAGTATCATGATAAAAAGCAGACAAAGATCCCACAGCACCAACTAAAACCGCCATAGGGTGTGAAGAACGAGGAAAGCCTCTGTATAAAAATTGAAGCTGCTCGTGTATCATGCTGTGATGCTTTATTTTATTATCAAAATCTTCTAACTCTAATGGATTAGGAAGTTCTCCGTGAAGGAGTAAGTATGCAACCTCGACAAAGCTGCTGTTTTCTGCGAGATCTGTTATGTCGTATCCTCTATGACGAAGTATTCCCGCATCACCATCTATATAAGTTATAGCCGATTTGCACGAAGCTGTGGACATGAAACCTGGATCATAAGTAAATATGTCTGCATATTCTCCAAGTGATGATATATCAATTACTGGGTTCCCCTCGGTTCCTGATATTATAGGCAACTCTATTTCTTTATCTATATGGCTCAAATAAAGCCTTGCAACATGTTTTTCACTCATTAAGATTCCCCTATATATAACTTACATATCAATGCTATTATATTCCATTTATTTAGGCAAGAGGTATAAATGATTACGAGTAAAATTACCTTGTTTTATAAAGAATTTTTTACCATATATCCAGATTCAAAAGTGATTATAAAATCAGTTATTTTTAAGATTGCTAACTTGTTTCTTAATCTAAATATATGTGCTTCTAATGTTGAAGTTTCCGATTCTTCACTATAGCCCCATATAGACTTCAATATGTTTTTTTTAGCAATAGGGCCATCTTTATTTAATAATAAGAAATACAACAGATGACTTTCTTTTTCGGTCAAATTGACTATCTTATCACCCTCTATGATATACCTTCTCCATGGATAAAAAAATTTACCTTCTATTTCATAAAAACAATCTTTCAGCATTGCCATTAAATTTGTTATTAAATCATCTATCAATATCGGTTTTTTAATAGAAACAGATCGGTTTCTATAGCATATAGTATACTCTTCATCTAAGTCGTGAATTTCTATAGATAGACTTTGTTTCTGATATGAAATAAAAACGCTTTCTAAACCTTTAATTTGGCTAAGGATATGGCCTAAATATTTTTTTTGACTGTTGATATAAACAATCATTACCTACCAACAGATTTTTTCTTAGATCCAAATCTTCCTACATTATGCATCATTTGCTCTAACACTCCCATTTCATTGCCTCGAAGCTCTGTTTTGGAATTGTCATGCTCTATGCTTTTATAATCATTTAAATCATACTGTGACGCAGCAGACAGTACATCATTTTTGTTGAACTTTAACGCTAAAACTTTTTGATCCTCTAAAACTGGCTCCATAAAAGCTTTATAGTATTGCCTTTGTGATATGTAATAGTAGGTTTTTTCTCCATAAGAAGATTCAGTTGTAGGCGCACCAAGAAGCTGAATCACATCATCTTTACTCGTTCTACCAACCTTTAAATGTTGTTCATAGCCATCTGGAAAGCTATATCCAATTATAGATTCGTTTTTAGCGCATCCTGCCAAAACAAATAACATTCCCATCAAAAAAAATTTTGTACGCATATTTATTACTTAGATTCTTGTTTGTTATTATCTTCTTCCTTTTTATCTTTAGCAGTAGAAACTGGATTTTTCCTGCGCAAAAGGTTAGCTCTAAGAGCAACAGCTAACTTCTTCTTATCAACCTTACCAGATTTTTTATTTAATTGCACCTAACATTCTCCCTAATTTACTAGGATCCATCTTACCAAACTTTTTCATCATATTCTGCATCTCTAACCATTGCTTCAACAATTTGTTAACATCCTGCACTTTTCTTCCTGAACCGTTTGATATACGAATCTTCCTAGAAGCATTTATAATTTTAGGATTCTTCCTCTCTTTTTCTGTCATTGATCTTATGATAGACTCATACTTCTTCAGTATGCTTCCGCTGTTGCTAATATCACCAATTGCAGATTTAATTTTGCCCATACCTGGTATCATTCCTATCATAGAGGCAATACCGCCCATCTTTTCTACGCTTTGTAGCTGCTTTAAAAGATCATTCATGTTAAATTGGCCAGTTTGAAGCTTTTTAGCCATATCATTAGCTTCTGATTCATTTATATTCTCTGAAGCTCTTTCAACAAGGGCAGCTATATCACCCATTCCAAGTATTCTAGACGCAGCTCCTTTAGGATCAAAACTCTGAAATTCACTAACCTTTTCTCCAACCCCTATAAACTTAATGGGAACACCTGTGACATCTCTCATACTAAGAGCTGCACCGCCCCTAGAATCTCCATCTACTCTAGTTAATATAACTCCAGTTAAAGGCAGTGTTGCTGAAAATTCTTTCCCTATATTAACGGCATCTTGCCCAGTCATTGAATCTAGTGCTAAAAGAATCTCATGCGGTTTTGATATCTCTGTGACAAGTTTTAATTCATCCATCATTCCTTCATCTGTATGAATCCTTCCAGCTGTATCTAATATTAAAACATCATATCCCCCAAGTGATGCTTCTTTTAAAGCTCTTTTAGTTATTTCTTCAACAGATTGATTTTCTATTATAGGCAAACTAGCTTCACCTATTTGCTTTGCCACATTTTCCAATTGAAGCTGTGCAGCTGGCCTATATATATCCAAAGAAGCTAAAATAGACTTTTTCTTGTATTTTTTTCTAAGATGCAGTGCCAATTTTGCAGATGATGTAGTTTTTCCAGAACCTTGAAGACCAACCATCATTATCACAATCGGAATAGGATGAGATAAGCTAATATCTTGTTTATCAGATGTTAAAATGAGTTCTAATTCATCTTGAACTATTTTTACAACCATTTGACCAGGTGTGATGCTTTTTATAACCTCAGCGCCAACAGCCCTCTCTTTTATTTTTTGCGTTAAAGTCTTAACAGTTGGAACTGCAACATCAGCCTCAAGCAATGCTATCCTTATTTCACGCATTGCTGCATCTATATCTTCAACGGTCAAAACTCCTCTGCCACGAAGCTTATCGAATATTTTGGATAAATTATCACTAAGAGACGAAAACATTTAACTCTGTGTATAGTTGCTTAATTGATAGAGATATGATAGTGATTAAACAAGAATTTGCAATAGGTTTTATCTTGTCTCTCATATCATTATATATACACTGGCCGTTTTGTAAATCTAAGTGCCCATATTGTGACTTTAACAGCCATGTAAGAGATTCTATAGATCAAGAATCTATGATAGCAGCATATAAAACAGAAATAGATTATTTCGACAAAATTTTATCTACAAAAACAATCGATACAATATTTTTTGGTGGAGGAACACCATCCTTAGCTGATCCGAATGTTATATGTGAAATAATTAATCACATATCTAAGCGATATCGAACTTCCTCTAAAATAGAAATAACAATGGAGGCAAACCCAACTAGTATTGAATCAGAAAAATTTTCTATGCTTTCTAAATCTGGTGTTAATAGGATATCTATTGGAGTACAAAGCTTAAGAGAAGAAAATTTAAAATTTTTAGGGAGAGAGCACTCTTCTTCTGAGGCTCTAGAAGCTATAGATATAGCACATAAAAACTTTGAAAAAGTGTCATTAGATTTTATATATGCTCTGCCAAATCAATCTATGGAAGAATGGCAAAGTGAGCTAGAAGAAATATACAAACTTTCAACTGGACACATTTCTTTGTATCAATTGATAATAGAAAAAGGAACAAGGTTCTATAAGGATTTTAAAGAGAAGAAATTCCATATGCCTCAAGATGACTTATCAGAAATGATGTATATTTACACTTCAGAATTCTTAGAAAGCAAACAAATTAGAGCATATGAGGTTTCAAATTATAGTATAACTGGTCAAGAATGCAGGCATAATCTAAATTATTGGAACTATGGAGATTATGTTGGAATAGGTGCAGGTGCTCATGGAAGATATAATTGGCTGGAAAAAAGATACGCAACTCAAATGATAAGTAATCCTGAAGATTGGCTCTCATCTGTTAAAAACAAAGGATCAGGATTGCAAAAAGAATATACATTATCATCAAAAGAAATTACAGATGAGACAATTATAATGGGTCTTCGCCTTTCAGATGGTATAAAAAAGCCAAAATTTATAAATAGTGAAAAAATATCTTTTCTTGAAAATGTGGGACTTTTAGTAAAAGATAATGATAAGTTGAAATGCTCAACAAAAGGAAGATTGGTTTTAAATTCTATCGTAGAATATCTAACAAATGAAAATTAAAATAATCTCTATAGATCAAGATAAATCCAGACAATATTCTGATATATCATTTGAATATGTCAAAAGAATACCATGGAAAATAGATGTTGTTGATTTAGAGCCATCGAACTTTAGCACTCAACAAAAAGAAAAAGAAGGGATTGCTATTTTAAAGCATATAAAACCCGAAGATTATCTAATAGCTTTAGATCCAAAGGGAGAGCATATGACAAGCGAGACTTTCGCAAAGACAATTCAAAATTTACAAAACACATCTTCAAAAAATATTTTCTTTGTTATAGGTGGTGCATTTGGGTTGTCAGAATCAGTAAAAGCTAAATCAAATATGCTTCTTTCATTAAGTAAAATGACTATGCCACATAGAATAGCAAAATTAATATTGATAGAGCAGATATATAGGGCATATACGATAATAAAAGCACACCCTTATCATAAATAGCATATATATAACATATATATTCACCTAAAAATCTTGCAGCAACACTCAAAAAAATATAAACTTACAATATTAATGAAATAGAAGTGAATCTATGGAAAACATAGTGCTTGAAGCTAAAAAAAACTTGATAGAAGCAGTAAAAGCTACTAATCCAAAAGCAGACCTCGAAAAGATAGAAGAAGCTGTAAGCTTCGCATATAAAGCGCATTCTAAGCAGCTTAGGGCATCTGGAGAGCCCTATATATTACATCCAATAGCTGTTGCCAAAATCCTGACAGAATTAAAACTTGATTCCACATCTATAATCACTGCCTTACTTCACGATACAGTAGAGGATACTGAAATAACTTTAAATGATATAAAAAAATCTTTTGGTAAGGAAGTTGCCCAATTGGTAGATGGCGTAACAAAACTTGATAAGATAGAATATCAACCAGAAAACATAAAACAGGCAGAAAATTTTCGTAAGTTACTTTTGGCTATATCTATAGATATCAGAGTTTTGCTGGTAAAGCTTGCTGATAGAATACATAACATGCGCACCATAAATCATATACAAAATGAAAAAAAGAAACATAGACTTGCTCATGAAACAATGGAAATATATGCTCCTTTAGCAGAAAGAATAGGTGTACATACGTTTAAAAATGAATTGCAAGATTTATCATTAGAAATTCTTCATCCAGAAGCTAGAAATTCTATATTAACCAGATTGGAATTCTTGCGTGATTCTAGTGGAAATATAATTAGCAGCATAGAAAAAGAAATAAAAACCGAGTTAAAAAAACACAATATAAAAGCTGATGTATCTGGTCGAGAGAAAACTACCTCTTCAATATGGTATAAAATGCAACAAAAGGATGTCACTTTTGAACAGATAACAGATATAGTAGCTTTTAGAATAATAGTTGATGAAATGCTTGAATGCTATAGAGCATTAGGCGTAATACATTCTAAATATCATACTGTCTCAGATGGATTTAAAGATTATATAAGCACTCCTAAAATTAATGGATACCAATCTATACACACATTGATAATGGGGCCTGGAAACAGGTGTATAGAAATTCAAATTAGAACAAAAAAAATGCATGAAATTGCAGAATTTGGTGTTGCAGCCCATTGGGCTTATAAACAAGGGGTAACAAAAGGAACTCAAAACGCACAAATAGACTGGATCAGAAGACTTATTTCGATATTAGAAACAACTCAATCACCTGAAGAATTCTTAGAAAATACAAAATTAGAAATGTATTACGATCAAGTGTTTTGCTTTTCTCCAAAGGGTGAAATAATACCACTACCAAAATTCGCAACTCCTATTGATTTCGCATTTGCTATTCATTCTGATTTAGGTCTAAGTTGTATAGGAGCTAAGGTAAATGGTAAGTTAGTTCCTCTAAGAACTCATCTTAACAACGGTGATCAGGTGGAAATTTTAACATCGAAAGTTCCAGTTCCATCAACTTCATGGGAATCTTTTGTTGTTACAGGAAAAGCTAAGGCGGAAATTAGAAAATTCATAAGAGCTCGCCAAGTCAATGAATATATCACTCTTGGAAGAGCATTATTATCAAAAAGTTTCTCTAAAGCTGGAAAAAATTACGATGATAAGTTGCTAGAACCGTTACTTACTCCATTAAAAAAACAATCAGTTACCGAAATACTTTCATCCATAGGCGAAGGTAGTCTTAGCAGAAATGAAGTAATAAAGGTATTTGATAAAATTTCTGAGGTTAAAAAACCAAGATTCTCATTATCTAAACTAAGTCCTAAAAAGCTGTTTTCTTCTAAAGATACATATTCTATGCCTATAAATGGAATGATGCCTGGAGTTGCTTTGCATTTTGCAGGGTGCTGTAACCCTATTCCAGGTGATGAAATATTAGGAGTTGTTAATACTGGAAAAGGAATTACAATACACACATCTATATGCAACACATCAAAAACATTTTCTAATACTCCAGAAAGATTAATAACCGTATCTTGGGACGGGCAAAGCGGTGAATTATTCGCGGCAAAACTTAAAATTATTATTTCAAATGAAGTTGGAAGTTTGGCTGATATGACACATGCTATAGCAAAAACTTCTGCAAATATATCTAGCATAAAAACTATATCTAAATCACTTGATTTCTCTGAAATCTTGATAGATGTAGAAGTTAAAAATACAAATCATTTAAATGATGTTCTTGTTGCAGTTAGAATGGTTAGTTGTGTTCATACAGTAGAAAGGGTTAGAGGATGATTTTAAAGAGGCTATACAGATTACTGCTGTTTATATCTTGTTTATCTATAGCTTGGCTTATTGGCCTTTTTATATTTATAATATCGATGCAAAGTGAAAAATATGATAACCAAAAAGCGGATGTCTTACTTATACTTACTGGAGGAAGTGAGCGTTTGAACGAAGGTTTTAAGATCTTCAAATCAACCGATGCAAAACGAATTATTATATCAGGAGTTGGAGAGGGTGTTAAAAAATCTGATTTTTCAAAATATTTCTCATCATATTCGGTAGATCCTAAGCTTGTTATACTTGGTAAAACAGCTTTGGATACAGTTGGAAATGCATTAGAAGCTAATATCTTTATGCAAACCAACGATTATAAAAAAATGCTAGTTGTAACATCTATATATCACTTACCGAGAACAAAAATTGTATTCGCATTAGAAAATCCAGATATTGATGTATCTTACCATTGCGTCATTTCTAATAACTATCTATCTAGATCATGGAACAATATAGATATAATAATATCTGAATACAACAAAACGTTGGCTTATACTGCAATAAAATTAAATCAAATATTTGCTGAATATATCTTGAACCAATTTTTAAAACTAAAATAAATAACCATAATATGTAATTGGTATAAAATGATGAATCTAATATGAGGTCTGCAGACTATAACTGTGGTAGATGAGAGAGTACAAGAATATAAAAAGCTTTATTTGCATCATTTGAAATTTGTAAGAATATTACTAATTTTTAATATCGTATTCCATATATAGTGTATTCCCTTGAAACGTATATGATTTTAATTTACTTAAGAAAGACATGCCCAATAATGACATTGAGAGGCCTCCTTCGCTAACTGAGACCTGTATATCTTTAATTTCGTAATCCCCTATTTTTAGGCTACTAAGATTTGCTGATGCACCTCTCGCAACTCCATTAGCTGTTCTAAAAATCTGATTAAAAACCAATTTTTTAACATCTATTCCCACTGAATGTGCAATTTCTTTAGTTATACATATAGTTGATGCCCCTGTATCTACCATGAATTTCACAGGCACGTTATTTATTTTTGTATCTATATAAAAGTGCCCGCCTTGCCCGATTAATACTTTGATAACGCCTGGAGTTGTTTCTATTGTTTTCCCAGGTCTTAAAGATGCTAAAAATAGATCTTTAAATTCAGTGATTTGACTTTCATATATGTAAAAAAATGAGCATACTATGGTTAATAAAATCCAATATACAAATCCCATAAATTTGTTTTTCATTTATTCCGCCCTTGACTTGATTTAGCTCTGTCAAAAAGCAGTGGTAGTATATGGGAAAAATCTTTTAATTCTTTATTGGTTTTCTCTAAATGCTTCGAAGCAGAATCTATAGTTAACTTCATCAATTCTGTATATTTATCAAATATTAACTTGCGTATATCATTCAAATTTTCTGTTAAATCTAATTTCCCTACTTTTTCAAGAGCTTCTTTAAATTTAGCTATATCAACCACTCAAAAATCCTATATCAAATATTTCTTATTTATACTAACACTTTCCTTTTTATATCCGCAAGAAAAATCATAATAATCAATTGTTTAACTTTTCCCTTATAGCATTATGATCACTGTCAGCCTTAGCATCACTTTTCTAGTATAATCTCTTTAAGTTTTGTAATACAGTGTGAATATCACTGTTATTCTCCTATTTTTTGCAAGTTTCTTGATAATTTGCATCAAGATTAACTCGATTTGGTTATTGAGTTTGAAGTTGCTTCGTCAAATATAAGAACTTTAGAATTTCTCTATAAAGCTCTAGCTATTGCAATTCTTTGACATGCACCACCAGAAAATCTCATCATTCTTCCCCCAACAATAGATGCAATATCTTTTTTAAAAATTGGATCAAAATAAATCAATTTTCAAGTTTCACAAAATGATGAGATGATATACTTTTGTAATCTTTAGAATAACTATCTCTATACATATCAAAGTATTTATATTTTTCTCTATATAAAATCACGTTAGCGCTAGATAGAAATTATCTCTCTTTAACATAAATATAACCTTCTATAAAAAATCTAAAACATGAGTTAAGTCTGAAACAAATCCAAGCACTTGGGAATTGCTAATTTTATCTAATCGAGGATTATCATGGACCTTAACAGCTATTACATCCATACCAGCTGAATTTGCAGCAAAAATCCCAGTATCACTATCTTCTATTACTAAACATTTTTTTACATCCGTCACACCCATCTGCTCTGCAGCAAAAAGAAATAAATCAGGAGCTGGTTTAGGTGAAGCAACTTGTTGATAAGTGAATATTTCACTGTCTTGGAAAAATTTTAATAAGTCCACACTATCTAATGAGCTTATTACATAATCTCTATACCCGTTAGATGCGACGCACTTTTTATAACCCTTTATAGCTAGTAAAAGTTTTTCTGCACCATTAATAGGTGATAGATTTCTTTTTATGGATTTTCTTATTGCTTCATCAGCTTTTTTCATAAAATAATCAATATCAAACGATTGACCTATATCAAGTCGCAGCATTAATAACATCTTATCATAACCAACACTGGCAAAGCTTTTATAACAAAACTCTGGCGTGTATTTTTCATATCCCATATTTTGAAGAACTTGAGAAACAGCTTTAGATGCAGTAGATTCGCTATCTATTAATGTTCCATCGCAGTCGAATATTATAAGTTCATATTTATTATTTTTCATGATCAACTTAGTTTTTTGATTGCTTGCGAATTGATTCAAAAGATATGACTTTCGCTGAAGTCGATTCATTTTGTTTGCTAGTTTCTTTTTTAGCTTTTTCATTTACAGAAGTTAAATCATGTGGGTCCATATTTAAATCAGAATCGTCTATATCATATTCAATCTCTCTGAACTGAAGACCAAATTGAACACTGGGATCTGCAAAACTTGTTACAGCACAATATGGTATATATAGATTTTCCTTTCTTCCATTAAAGCTAAGGGTTATGCTAAAACCTTTTGAATCTACTTTTAAATCTTGGTATTGATGCTGCAAAACAATAGTCATTTCATTAGGATATTTATAAGACAAATCATTGCTTATATTTACTCCTTTGTATTTTGTTAAAAAAGATATGAAAAAATGGTGTTCTCCAGGAAGCCCCTCTTCTTCAACACGTTTTAAAACTTTAAAAACTATTACATGCATCGCTTCATCAACAAGTCTGCTGTAATCTATCGAATCGCTTTTCATAAACTTTATATCGTTTTAGGTACAAAACTAACCTTTTCAACAAAACAAATCAATAAGTTTTTTAAATCTTTAATAAAGTGATTTAACAATATGGCTTGACAGCATTGCCTGTGTGGTGTAATTTGTGCTCACTTAACTAATTATCGGTCTAAATATGGCTAATCATAAGTCAGCTAAAAAATCTCATAAAACGTCATTAGCTCGCTCTGCAAGAAACACTTCTATCTTAAGCAGAATGAAAACTTTCATCAAATCCTTAGAAACATTACTTTCTACCAAAAACGTAGCAGAAGCTAAAGCTAAGTTTCCTGTTGTTGAATCAGAAATCATGAAAGCTGCATCTAAAGGTGCTATAAAGTCTAATACAGCATCAAGAAAAGTGAGTAGACTTTCTGCAAAGGTAAAGGCTCTTTCTACACAAGGATAATAAACAATGGGTTTTATTCTTTTCCTTATAGCGTCTGCACTAATAGGTTTTGGGTTTTATACCTTCCCAATAGATGCTTATGTCTCAGACATTTTTTTTGATGTTAATAATGGATTTAAAAACAACGCTCTACTCTCGTTTTTGCATCAATTCGTATATTTTTTAATGGGGGCATCGTTAGTAACAGTCTCCTCTATTATTGCATTGAAATTTTACAATACAAGATCCTTTGTTTTTTCTGAATATAGGAAATTAATTTACTTATTAATGTGCTTTATAATAGGCCCTGGACTTATTATAAATATGGGATTTAAGGAGCATTCTCACAGGCCAAGGCCTTCCCAAACTAATATATTTAATGGCGCAAACGATTATACCCCTCCTTTTGATTTCAGTGGACAGTGCAAATCAAACTGCTCATTTGTTTCTGGCCATGCATCAGTTGGGTTTATGTTTTTTGCATTTGCTTTTTTACATAAAGATCGCTCAAGACGTAGATTAATTATTCTTTTATCGTCTCTGTTAGGAATGACATTTGGTATAGCTAGAATAATGCAAGGTTCACATTATCTTAGCGATATTATATTTTCTGGAGTATTTGTTTTCATAACGACTTACGTTATTGCAAAAATAATGAAACCAGATCAATCAGAAGCATGATCTTATCTGAATACAAAATACTTAATTTTCATTCTATAGATAGCACACAGAAAGAAATGCATAGAAGATTTCACTCTGGTGATATAAGTCACGGTGATGTGATAACTGCCTTTCATCAATCTGATTCTATAGGTAGACACAATAGAAAATGGGTTTCACTAGAAGGTAATTCTAGCATTAGTATAGCCTTAAATATAGGTTTAATAGAAAACATAGCAGAAATCACATTTGTATCAGCAATAGCTTGTGGCAACGGGATATTATCTCTCAGTCCAAAAATTCCTATTAAGTATAAATGGGTAAACGATATAATTATAGAAGACTCAAAAGTTGGTGGTATACTATGCCAATATTATCATCCTTATATTATAATAGGCATAGGTGTAAATATTGAGTCATCTCCTCTTTTAGAGGATAAGAAGACAACTTATTTAAAGAAATACGGATACAAATATAACTATATTGAACTTAATAATGCTATCTTAGAGAATTTTAAATTGGAGTATAATAGTTGGCTTAAAGATGGAGTTGCAAATTCAATTCAACGATGGAAAAAAATGTCACATACACATGGTGAAGAATTAATTATAAAAATAGGAGATGTAATTCATAATGGATCCTATTTAGGAATAAATGAATCGGGAGCCATTATAATAAAAGATTCTCTTGGGAAAATACGCACTATAACTTGTGGAGAAGTTTTATAACGTATAAAAACAACTGATTTTAATAATCCATAAAAGGGCATACAATATTCGATTTTGTTTTTATGGAATCATAAATCTAACGCCATGCCCTTAAAATCAAAGGTATCATCTATGTGAAAGCCGCAACACAATCATGCTAACAAAGGGTAATTTTAGAACTTCAGTCTAACACCTGTTAAGAATATATATCCAGCATTCGATTTAGGTGCAGACGCATCCTTAAACACAAATCTTGTTGCTTCCGCATAAGGCATTAATCCCGGTGCCATTTTATAATCTATTCCAAGAGATACAACCTTTAACTTATTGTATTTTGTATCAGAGAAAGTTTTATCCTTTATTGGTTTACCAGTTCTTCCAGAAAGCTCATAGTGAAGGTTAGAACCAATAGGCTCCAGACCACCTGCTCTTTTAGACTGCATATAACTTAGAGAATAACCAAATACTTCTGTGTCATGAGCAAAAACAGCGGTCCAATAATCAGCCCCCTGCTTTGTTCCTTTATATTTTTCACGGTATGTACCTGTTTTACCCCAGTTACCATAAGTAGCCCCTATAGAATATTGATTATATACAGCACCAAAGCCAATTTCATAAGCTTTTAAATCATTTACAAAATTTGTGCCAGCATATTTCTTAGCCTTACCAACCTCACCAGTCACACTAGTTTTAATATTAACGTCCTTAACGTCAAATTCATACATGAATCCACCGCTAAATATATTCTTAAATGTAGGCCTATTCATTTTACGACCCTCATCCTTAGGGCCAGATTGAGCACCCGCTTGTGTCGAAATAGTCCCTGTGCTATCTAAATCTGGTATGTAGCTTACACCAAATGTAACTCCTGGAAATGGTATTGTATAATATGTAACTTTAGGAGCTGCTGCATAATGCTCTCCGGAGTAGTTAGATGGCAAATTAGGAGAAGACAAATATTTATGTCCCATTAAATTTGGATAATACTTTTTACCAACTCCAATAGTAGATAAATCAATATAAGCAGCGTTATTAATCCAGCTGGACCAATATCCATGAACCCCATATCCTGCCTTCGCAAAGTTAGTTGGTGTCATCTCAAACATTCCACCAGCACCATAATAATTCCCAGCTTCAAGCCTTCCAAATTTATTATGCTGAACATATATCATGTCACGACTAACCAAACCTTTTTCACCAGTAGTTGAATCACTAGGATTAGCGTTCAAAACCAATAAACCTCCATATTTAAAATCACCTTCGTCTTTAGAGTCTATGTTTATATTTATCCTTCCATCTGTTACAATAGATTTCTTGGAATACGCTTGCCTTTCTTGCCTAGGATCTTTTTGATATATATATCTATACTCAGGTTTTTCACTTCTGCCTCCAGTCATAACATCCATTGTTCCACCAAGCTTAACACCAAGTTCCGCATGCGAGATTGAAGATGCAACTAAAGCAGAAACTAAAGTAATAGAATATAAATTAAATCTCATATAAAAACCCAACACGAATTAGAAAGACTTGAGATATCACTTTTTCTTGATTTGTGCAATAATAATTAACTATAATAACTTGAACACCGTTCAAATAAAGCCCTTTTAAAAAAGAAACCATAGGGTTATAAGGTGCGTAACGAAAGAAAAACATATTTAGATCAGATGAAATTAAAAATCAAAAAATTTTTAACAGAGAGTCTCTCACCAAATTATATTAATATCCAAGATGTTTCACATGCACATGCTGGCCATATTGAAGCTTCACCAAATGGAGAAACACATTTTAATATAACTATATCCTCTCATCATTTTATTGACAAAACAAAGATAGAAAGACATAAAATTGTCAATAACATCTTAAAACCTTGCTTCAATTCCGGATTGCATGCTGCATCGATAAAAACTTTAACTCCAGAAGAATATGAAAAATCATAAATTTCATCCTCATATACTCCGTAAATATGACATAAGAGGGACAATAGGTGAAACTCTATCTGAGAATGATGCTTATTACATAGGCCTGTCTTACTCAACAATACTTTTAAAAAATGAAATTAATGGAAGAGTAGTGATAGGTTATGATGGGAGAATTAGCTCACCATCATTACGAAATTTTCTTATAAAAGGCATAAATGAAAGTGGAATATCTGTTGTTGATATAGGGCTATGCGCTACACCTGAATTGTATTTTGCAACTAAACATCTCGAAAATATAGCAGGTGGTATAATGATTACTGGTTCACATAATCCCAGCAATCAAAATGGATTTAAAATAGTTATGGACGGAAAGCCCTTCTTTGATTTAGATATATTAAAACTCTCTGATATAGCAACTTCCGGCTCTTTTCTCGTCAATACAAATGACATCAATAGTGAACTGTTAACATATCAAAACATATCTAAAAGTTACATTAATATGCTTGTTAAAATGCACCCAGAAATCAAAAACTTGAAGGTAATATGGGATCCAGGAAATGGTGCAGTGGGAGCACACCTTAATGATCTGATTGGCAGCCTTACAGGAGAGCATAAAACAATAAATATAGAAGTTGATGGAACATTTCCAAATCATCACCCAAATCCTAGCGATCATAAAAACCTAAACCAGCTTATCGAAACTGTTCTGGATACAAACAGCGATTTAGGAATAGCATTTGATGGAGATGGAGATAGATTAGGAGTTGTTGATAGTAAAGGTCATATAATAACAGGAGATGCATTGCTTTTGATAATGGCTAAAGACGTTTTATCTCGACACCCTAAATCAAAAATCATAGCAGATGTAAAAACCAGCGATATAGTATTCCAAGAAATAAAAAAAATGGGTGGAGACCCAATAATATGGAAAACAGGACACTCATTCATCAAAACAAAAATGAAGGAAGAAAGCGCTATACTTGCTGGAGAAATGAGTGGACACATATTTTTTTCTGAAAATTATTATGGATTTGACGATGCAATAATGGCTGCAGTAAAGCTGCTGTCCATATTATCAAAGGATAAAAATGCAATAAATGATGCTCTATCATGCTTTAAAGATGTATACTCAACACCAGAATTATCAATAGAGTGCTCTGAATCGGAAAAATTTAAAATAATTGATATAATAAAAAATCATCTTAACACTAAAGGTATATCCTTTCTAGATATAGATGGAGTAAGGGTTCAAGAGAAAGATAGTTGGTGGCTGATTAGAGCTTCTAACACAGAAGCAAAGCTTATCTTAAGAATAGAATCTAGGGATAAAGAAAAATTATCTGAGTTATTATATCATATAAAAAAGTTATTATCAGATGCTGGTGTAAATAAATCGAGGGCGTCAGATTAAGTGTGTAAGTTGATTTTTCATACCTTACACCTCTCTGGAAAAAGTATGAAGAATTGGTTCAATGCTAAAGGCCAATCCCTAATAGGTAGAGTCCACTTTTTCTTAGCATT
>JACCDN010843713.1_pt1 | contig 17164 bp, 13 predicted proteins | sample 7441691 | NCBI WGS metagenome assembly JACCDN01 (sample SAMN15323439, study PRJNA562643) | freshwater metagenome | isolation source: river surface water | place: USA:Blue River Watershed | collected 2017-08-16
GGCTGTATTGGCTAGTACCGAAATCATTAACGTTCACACTCACTGGTTCAGCAACACCAATCGCGTAAGCAACTTGCACTAAACATTTTTCTGCAAGACCAGCAGCAACGATATTTTTAGCAACGTGACGAGCAGCATAAGCCGCTGAACGATCGACTTTTGAAGGATCTTTACCAGAGAACGCACCACCACCGTGAGCGCCATGACCACCGTAAGTATCAACGATGATTTTACGACCAGTCAAACCAGCATCACCCATTGGACCACCGATAACAAAACGACCTGTTGGATTGACCAACACTTTGGTTTTATTATCCATCCATTGTGACGGGATCACATTGCGCAGAACTTGCTCCATAACGAAATCTTTCAATTGCGCTTGTGTAGCAGCCTCAGAATGTTGAGTCGATACAACGATCGTATCAATGCGAGTAGGCTTGCCATTTTCATATTGGAAAGTAACTTGAGATTTAGCATCAGGACGCAAGAAATCAGCTTTTCCAGCTTTGCGCAAATCAGCCATCAAATGTAAAATTTGGTGAGAAAGAGAAATCGTCAACGGCATGAATTCTGGAGTTTCATTCACCGCATAACCAAACATCAAACCTTGATCGCCGGCACCTTGCTCTTCGCTGCCTGTTTCTTTTACGCCCATAGCGATGTCTGCAGATTGCTGACCAACAGCGACCATCACACCACAAGTTTTATAATCAAAACCTTTTTCAGAAGAATCGTAACCAATTTTTTTAACCGTTTCGCGAGCAATATCAGAAATATTAATTTTAGCATTGGTCGTGATCTCACCAGCAACGCAAATCAAACCCGTTGTTAATAGAGTTTCACAAGCCACGCGACCACGAGGATCTTGCGCTAAGATTGCATCCAAAACAGCATCACTGATTTGATCAGCCATTTTGTCTGGGTGACCTTCAGATACTGATTCACTGGTAAAAAGATAATTTTTTAATTGAGACATGGGGCCTCCGTTGTTGTTGTTAAAGTTCAAACCAACGGAGGCTACAAAATGATTGAACAGGGGTCAATCAAATAGACGGACTACTCATATTGAGATCACATTGGGAAGCAAAAAAGGCCATCACGCCGATCTTTTTCCCGCAGGCAAATGATAGGATTCAAACAACTCGTATTCCAAGCGTTCGTTGACATGCTCAAGCTGACCCTCTTTCGAGCGAGAAAAACTTTTGTGAGTCTTGAGTTTCTCTTTGGTTTTTAAAAATTGCTTGCTCAGTTTGTCAGCAGCCTCGTCAACAGCTTCATAAAAATCATCAGAATGAGCTGAGGCCTTAAAATATCCCGTGCCGTTCTGCACCGTAATTTCCACCAAACAGTCGTTATGTTTACCTTTGCTATAAAAAATATGACCGCTGCTTTCTTTCAAAAGATAACGCGAAGATTTAGAAATCTGATCCTCTGCGTATTCTTTAAGCGAGTCAGAGACATCGACGTGTTTAAAAGTGTGCTTCATGAACATGAATTCTCCCTTTTTCTGCAGACAGCTCGATTGACAGTCTGGTGGCGCCACGACAACTGCGACGCATGCCTAACTTATCGGTGAATTTTGGCAAAACTGGACATTGGGCGAGCGCAGTTTGCAGAAAATTATTTGTGCAGTTTGGCTCGAATCGAGAAGGCGTCCACTCTATTTTCAATATCAAGACAATAGCGATCGAGTCATTTAAGCAACCTGAATTCATTGAGTAACATGAAAGATTTTGGGGAAATAATCGTCAATTAGAACATCTCAAAATAAGACAGTTCTCTTGTGTTAAAACTGTAACTAAAAAATCCGCTCGCAAGTTTTTTGACGAGTGAACGATTGCGCAACTAGCAGGTTATTGAAAAACTCTTCCGTATGACCTGCACGGTCAATTTTTGACTGAATATAAAAATGACTGAAAATATTTAAAAAACTACTTTTCTGCAGGTTATGCACACGACAAAGTAGCTGGAGATTTTGTAAATCAGAATTGCCACCTCGACTGAATGGTTTGATATGATCAAACTGAGTCTGAAATTTAGAAGCACATCGATTGCCATTGGCATAAACATGTTCGCATTGGTTTTGCGAGCAAAGGACCACCTGCTTTTTATTGCGAATAGAGATATAGCGGGAATTTGTTAAATTCCGAACCGCGAAGCTCTGCGTTGATTTTGTGGGATTTATTTTATTTGAATCAGACTCAAGTTCCTTATTCTGCTGATTTTCATTTTTAAAAATCATTTTATAATTATTTTCTCTGTGATTATTCTTGTTTTTACAAACATCATCTTTCTTGCACATACTGTTCATGGCACCTTTCAAGGCGTTGTCTTTCTTAATCTTGTAATCACCATCGCTTTTTATATTCGCATTCTTGCTGACTTTTTTGATAACTTTGTTGTTGGCGATTTCGCTCTTGCTCTCACACTCGTTGTTATTGGTGTCAGTTCTCTTATTCTTATTCTTATTCTTATTTTCATTCTCAAATTCAATTTTCAGGTCATTCGTATCTGCTGAATTGTCTTTGAAACTGACTGATTTACTTGAAAGACTCTGAATATATATTCCCTTTTTCTTTTCTATTTTCTCGATAGCCGCGTCCAAAGATATCTCTAATATTTCTGCAAAGCTGGGATTGATATTAGAATGTGAAATTAATGACTTGAGATGTTCCACTTTTGCGAGAATATTTTTATTGATGGTCATTTGTAATTGAACATGATTTTCATCAAGATATCTGGTCTGATCAACAGGCAAATCTAAAGTAGGATTGAGTTGCGCAAAAATTTGTTTTACCTCGTCTGAACTTTTGTTTTTTACACATGTTACCATCTGAGTTTTCTGCTCAATAGACATTTTCTGTCCGTTGATTTTTTCTTGCTTTTTAATATAACTTTGCGCCAATGTCAGATTGGTCAAGTTCAGCTCGCCAGAACCAAGCCCCTCGGCGACTTGTGGAACATCTTTGATAATTCTTAAAACAGAAATACGGCTATAGGCAGAAGATTCGCTGTATTTAAAATGTTTAATAAGACATTCAAATAAACTTGTAAAACCCATTTGCAAATACAACTTACGATCTTGAATTTCCTGCAAATGCCAAATCAAACATTCTACCAATTGTCGTTCTCGGCGAACGAGATATTCAACCTGTTGGATTAATTGGTCATCGCTCATTTTTTTTAATTTATTTAGTTTATCTTTATCTTTATCTTTATCTTTATCTTTATCTTTATCTTTATCTTTATCTTTATCTTGGCTGCTGCTCATGGTCTTGTCTCCTTAACTTTCAATCGGGATTCTACTGGCAAGCTCAGTTCTTCTTGGTTGCAGCGGGAACATAACATGAGTTTTCTGGCTTGGATTTTCCCTCTTAATAACGCCCCAGAAGAGATTGGGAAATAAATTCGGGGTCGGAGTTGTTTTTGTTAAAATTGTTTAACAGGCCTAATCCTTGAGCGGAATAAATATCCAAAACACAGCGCTCTCGCAAAAAAATTCAACGGCGTTTTTTGGCGCGAAACCTTGTCAAATAAAATTTAATTACCCGTGTGTTTTACGCATAGCTTCGCGGTTTGGAAAATCGAAAACATGGAACGAATCTCTCATAATAATATTGGCCACATTAGATCTTTAGAGCTAACGCTTATCTAGATTAAAAACCAATTTAAAGCGAGATCAAGACGAGACGAGAATCTGCAGCAGAGCTACATCGACGACGAACAACACTGAGATCAAACTAAATTGATTCTCACAGCAGGACGATCAAATGAGGACATGCCCTAGGAACAGTTGTCGAAATATTGGATTGGGTAGCCAGCATAACATCATCAACATAATGAGCAGGATGTGGCTTTAAACTACACATTTTTTTAATTTTTTCCTCTAAAAGAGTTTTACCTGAAATAACGATAGTCTTTTCATCCAAAATATTTTTTAAAAGTTTCAGCACAAAGCATATCCTCTCAATTCTCTTTTTTAAACTCCATAAAACCAGCAGGCACGATTTCGACATTTTGATAACGTGACCAGTTTTGTAAATTTATGTTAAACTGTTTTTAACAATATATAATAATAGACAAAGAAATTTCATATAAAGGTATTTTCAAATGAATTCTAAATTCAACCTCGTCAACAAAGTCACCGCCGAATCCGTGACCAAAAATACGGGACGTGATTGGCAGCAATGGCTGCTGGCTCTTAATAAAATTCATGCACAAAATCTGACTCGCAAAGAATTGGTTCAATTATTAAAAACTAAATTTAAATTAAAACCCTGGTGGCAACAAATCGTTGCCAGCGGATTTGAAGTTATGATTGGCAAAAAGATTGAAGGACGAAATGCCAAGGGACAGTTTTCAATCACAGTGACAAAAACTATTCATGTTTCGCCCAAAGCTCTTTGGACCTTTCTTGTTAGCAAAGAAGGAACCGAGATTTGGCTGAAGCCACTCTCACAGCCAGAAAATGGCATGGTCTTTAATATTAAATCTGAATTCGAAACCGAAGACGGTTATTTCGGAGAAATTCGCACAATCAGCAAAGGTAAAAAAATCCGCATGAGTTGGATGGATATTGACTGGAGTAAAAAAACATATTTTACAGTTTACATTCACAGTCGAGACAATAAAAAGACTATGTTGGCATTTACCCACGAAGGACTTGTTGATGGCCGTTTGCGCGCACCATTACGACAACGCTGGGCAGAAGCCATCAAAATGATTCACCAACAGTTAACAAATGCTGACTGATTTTTTTAATGACTAAAAAAATAACTAATTAAGCTTGTATTGAATTCGTTCTCATTTGATCAAGCGTTGCGTGACGAGACGATCTAAAATAGCAACCACGACAACAATCAACTATGAGGTCATTTTTAATTATTTTTTTATCTGTGATAGACAAATGTGGACACACCCAAGTATTTTTTTTAAACCAATCAAGACTACGAAAAAAAAGCCCACAACATTGATGTGGGCTTTTCTAATTTAAACTAGCTTATAATTTTACTAAGAACATTAAGAATGTCTTTTAATATTGTTTTAACAAAAAATAAAGACTCTTATTTTCTGAACAAATTAAGATCGACGTTTTCCGTTTTCATCGCAATCTTTGCCATCACGTGATTTACCGTCACGGCCATCTCTGCCATCACGATCTTTATCATCGCAATCTTTGCCATCTTTTTTTCCACCATGGCCGTCTTTATCGTCATCACAATCTTTGCTGCCCTTGCCACCGTGACCATCTTTATCATCATCACAGTCTTTACCGTCTTTACCGCCACGGCCACCGTGATCATCTTTGTCACCATCGCCGCAACCTTTATCATCGCGAGTCTCTTTGCCGTCTTTACCGCAACCACCTGTTGAACACTCACCAGATAGACACTGATTTAAAATAGTAACAACAGTTCCGTTGTGTATAAAGACATCATAAGCATTTGTCGGAATCGTGATCGAATTGCCACACAAACGAACCGTTCCGTATTGAGTAGAATCATAAGAAACAATATCAATTGCAGCAAAACTGAATCCAGAAAATTTAGAACATTTGATCACGCCAGCTGAAGAGACACCACTTTCAGTTTCAAGTTTTACACCAACATCGTTGTTTTTAGATGTAATACTTGAAATTTCAAATTTCACTACACGGTACAAGTCAATACCAGTGCGTTCATAGTTTCCGTTGAACGGAGCCAATGATGAAACATCCACATTAGTGATTGTTACAGAAGAAGCACTGTCAGCAAAAATGCCACGTTTGTAGATCAATGACTGAGCTAAAGACAAATCTTTAACAACAAACACACCATCTTTTAAATAAATACCGTTTGTTGAATTGGCAAAGTTATTACCGTCAGTACCTGACAAAGTATAACTACTGGCTTTAACATAAAGAGCATAGTCACCAGACCATTGAAGATCATTGTTTTTAATTACCGGAGAAACTACAGCTCCTGGAGCCGCAGAATATGTTCTGATACCAAAATATGTGCTGGCTTGAATTTTATTTCCACTGATCTCTGCACCAAATTGCAAATTCTCAGCAAACACCATCACACCAACAGAGTTGCGTGAAAAATCATTACCAGTGATTTTAATTCCCGGAGTTTCGTAAGCCATGATTCCGTAACCATTTACAACACCATTCACAGTAAATTTAGAAACAATGATTTGACTGCCTTGTGCAAAAATCCCAGCGGCAGAATTAGGTGCGATAATTTTATGACCATTACCGTTTACGATCAAACCATCACCAACGATTTTTAAAGCAAAACCAGTTGTTGAAGAACAATCCAAATCATTAGCTACAGTAATACTTTGCGTGATGGTATCACCGCAATTAATTGTCGTTAAAACTGGCTGAACAGTAGGAGCTAAAGTTTTAGCTTTTTGTGGACGGCACGAAGGTCCATGTTGACGAATCTTTTGTCCCACTTCCCAACGAAAATTTTCTTCCTGTTGACGCCGTTTGCTCATCTCACCCTGATCAGCATGAGCTGTTGTTGCGCTCACTGCGCAAATTGCTGTTGTCGCAATCGCTAACATATATCTAACTGTTTTCATCCAAATCCTCTTTCTTGAAAAAGCATCAGAAGACTTCCGCTGATGCTGCTTAATTTTCATATCTAAAACTTATAAACAAACGCGGATTTTTCGATTTCTCAAAAATCACGTCTGAATCCGACAGAAGCTCAAGAGCAAGATTGTTGCCAAAAATTGGCAAAACTAAATTTGAATATTCCATGTTACGAAAATGACTTTTAATTAATATTTTTGAAAAATTGATCTGTAGATAAACTTGACAGGCAAACAAGAAAACAAATCAAATCAAAATATTATGAAAACTATAAATAAAATAATTGATACTTTTAAGAAATCTCCACCACGAGTTCTAAAAACAACAACATATTTTTTGTAGAAAACCCTGTGTTCATCATCTCAACAACAATGAATATTTTATTCACCACTCAAAAATCGTCGCAACGAACACAACAAAACAATTTCAGCTAAAAACTCAGCACTAATTCGAAAATAAAATCTCATCTATGGGTTAAAATCACATCTCTAGACCTTTATCCTATAATATTTCATTCTGCGACAACCGAAGATAACTACATGAGCTTAAAAGCAAATATAAAAAACCATGCCTTTGACGAGTACACACTGTTCGATAAACTTGACGGAACCCATCCGTGGATGCAAACCGTACAAGATGGATACGTTCCATACAGAGTTCGCGAATTACGCACTGGAAAAGTTGGTTATTTCAATTATGCTTTAGCAAAAGAAATGGGTCTGATCTCTTCAAATCACGACAGTAAAATGACTGAAGTTTTAGAACAAAAACTTTTAGAGACATTTTCACTGCAAATTATTAATGAGTACGATGAACTTAATAAAAAAAGAATAAATCCAGACAGCATCAAACCAAATAAATATATGGCCTCTCGCTATTTGCAATTGCAACACGCCAACAAACAAGGAAAAACCTCGGGCGATGGTCGAGGTATTTGGAATGGTGTGATTGAAAATCGTGGACGTATTTGGGATGTGAGCTCTCGTGGAACCGGAGTAACTTGTTTAGCCCCAGGAGCAGTACAAGCCAATCGCCCACTTAAAACCGGTGGCGGAGATTTTGGTTATGGCTGTGGACAAGCAGAACTGGACGAGCTGTATGGTGCCGCTATTTTGGCAGAAGTCTTTCACCTGCAAGGCATTGCTACTGAACGTGTATTGTGTGTGATCGATCTTGGCAAGGGTTATGGCATCGGCGTTAGAGCCGCGCCGAATCTTTTACGTCCTGCACATATTTTTAGATACTTGAAACAAAATCGTTATCAAGAGTTGAAAGCCAGTATGGATTATTTGCTGGATCGCCAAGTCAGCAATCGCCAATGGAATCCCCAACTATTTCAAAATGCAAAGAACAATACAAAATACGATTTGATTGCCAGCGAAATTTCAAAATCGTTTGCTAATTTTGCCGCCGTTCTTGATATCGATTATATTTTTGCTTGGCTTGACTGGGATGGCGATAACGTTTTAGCGGATGCAGGGATTATCGATTACGGCAGCGTGAGACAATTCGGTATCAGACATGATCAATATCGCTATGATGACGTACAAAGATTTTCTACCAATCTCAATGAACAACGTCGCAAAGCGCGTTTGCTGGTTCAAGTTTTTACGCAAATCTCGGATTATCTGAAAACCAAAGAGAAAAAACCGTTAAAAACTTTTGCTAAACACTCTGTTGTACAAGCTTTTGATCAACAGTTTGAGCTGCATCGTTCACATCGTTTGCTTTATCGTATGGGCTTTAACCAAGTTCAACGTGAGAACATTTTAAAACACAAAGAGCAATTTAAAAAATTTAACGAAGAATTTAGTTATTTTGAAAAAGCTAAGATCAGTGGAAAAAAATCAAAGGTTGCTGATGGCGTCAATCATCCAGCTTTGTTTAACATGCGCGCTATCTTAAAAGAATTGCCCGATTATTATATGAAATTTGGCTTTGAAACTGACATGGGCGATCAGCAGTTTTATCAAACTATTTTATCAAGCTTTGCCAAACAACGCGACACTCGCATGCGCGAAAAACATGTAAAACATATTCGTCATTTCCAAAGTTTGTATAAAAAAATGCTGATCTTTGCGGCTGGTAAACAAAAACCAAAAGCTATTCTCAGTGGATTTCAGCAACGAGCAAAGAATTTAAATCGTGAAGATAGAATTACTGGCAATGCCTTGATTCAAATCGTCAATGAATTGATGGCGCAAATCAAAAAAGGATTGAACCATCAGCAGGTACAATCAATGATTGATCAATTGGTTTTTTCTTACGTCGGAGCTCCTGAGGTCAATGTCTCGCGTTTTCTTGAAGCCAAGCCCAGACGAATCAGCAATCCAGATCTGTACAATAAATTCATGAACCTAGTAGCTGAACACAGCGAAGATATCTGAACAAAATATCTAGTTCAGATATCCAGCTAGCAATCACATAGTCTGCCACAAATGTCACAATCGTGACATTATGTCCTGTGCTTTTGTCTGCACACCTTTGTTTATTTGTCGTACTGTCATTATTCGTTTATCTTTAAACGATCAACAATGAAGCCCTGTTGTCAGACAGCAAAGACGGCTCATAAATATAAAAGGATTTTATATGAAAAAGTTAACGCTAAAGAAAATTTCAGCAATTGGCCTTATCACCAGCGCCATGTGCCTTCATGTCGCCTGCCAACACACGAAAACAACCGCAACAACTGCAAATGCGACCACTGCCGTGTCTTCGCCTGCGACGCCTCCTACAAAACCGGCGCATTGGGTGGCGTTGATGCACGATCTAGACGATTCGCTGTCTATTTTGTTACCATTAACACAACAACCACAAACTTTTGCAGATAGCAAAAATCAAAAGGTTATTCACGAACAGGTTGTCGTTCTTGCCGATTTAGCTAAAACCCTAAAAACACAAAAACCACCAGACCAAGATCCTGCGATCACTTTGATCTCAGAACAATTCGAAGAAGATATTAGACAGGCCGTCAGCGCCATCGACAATGGGCATCCAGAGTACGCGCGCCATTTACTGAAGAATTCCACCTCTTACTGTATTCAATGCCACACACGCAATAGTTTAGGGCCTCATTTTGCTGGTGGCAAATTAACTGAAACAGCAAGCGGCATGAGTCCATTAGATCGTGGCGAATATTTAGCAGCGACTCGCCAATTTGATTTAGCATTAAAAGAATACCAAGGCGTTTTGAAAAATTCAAAAAACATTGTCGAATGGGATCGCGCCGCTCATAACGCCCTAGCGGTCAGTGTTCGCTATCTTGGCAATCCAGATCAGTCATTACAAACTGTGGATATTATTTTAAACAGCAAAACAGTTCCGTTGTATTTACATGAAAATGCAAAACAGTGGCGACAGAGTATTTTATCTTGGCAAAAAGAAAGCAAAACAAAAACAACTCACCTATCTAGCCAAGCATTGAAAAATTTAAAATCGGCATCACAATTGATTCAACGAGCTCAGAAAATGCAGAAATACCCAAGCGATCACTCCGCTGATATCGAATACTTGCGCGCTAGTGCTTTGTTGCATGATGCTCTTGGCAATGGTCTAACTGGCAAAGATAAATCCGAAGCTTTGTATCTAGCTGGTATTTGTTATGATTCAATTCGTGATTTAAGCATGTGGAATCTGAATGAAAAATATTTTGAATTGTGCATCCGCAATACTCCACACACTGAGCTTGCCAAAAAATGTTTTCGCAAATATGAAGAGAGTGTCTTTGTAGGATTCATGGGAGGTCAAAATTTATTATTACCTCCAGAGGTCCAAAAGAAATTGTTGGAACTAAAAACCATGGCTGGCCAGTAAACAAAACAAAAGATTAGGTTAATTATGCAAAAGTCTATCGAAATGAATCAAAAAAATGTCTTTCCTACTTTGAAAATTCATTTTCTTATTTATATTTCATGTTTGTTTGGTATTTCGTTTTATCAAACTGCATTCGCCACAACGACCGTTCGTCAGACAAAATCTTTTCGCGAGGTTTTATTAGAGACAGAAAATGCTTTGAAAAAGGTCTCGAACGACAAAGTGCTGGTGGTCTTTGATATTGATAACACTCTGCTGACCATGTCGACCAACATGGGCAGCGATCAATGGTATGCTTGGCAATCCGACCTGATAAAACAAAAAAAGTTTGAAGACGCTGTCGGCAACAGCACAGATGATTTACAATCAGCACAAGGTGTTGTCTTTAACTTGGGTCGCATGCATCCCCCAGAGCCTGAAATTCCAAATATTGTTAAAGACATTCAAAAAACAAAAGTTCACACTCTGGTTCTAACCTCTCGTGGTAATGAATACCGTTCGGTGACCGAACGAGAATTAAAACGAAATGGTTTTGAATTTACAGGCAATAGCATTGGACCGACTCTAGGTTATGCTGGATTGTATCTACCTGGATGTGTTGAAAAATCTACGGCCCGTATGGTTAGCTTTACCAATGGTGTATTTATGGGAGCAGGACAACATAAAGGGCAAATGCTTCGCTGTTTGTTGAAAAAAACAAAATCATCAAATATCAAAAAAATTATTTTTGTCGACGACAGCGAACGCAATATCAAAGCGGTCAGCGAGATCATGGATCTAGACAAAATTGATATTGTTTCTTTGCATTACACAGCTATGTCAGAACAAATTCAAGCATTTGAAAAAGGTGATAAAAAAATAGAGAAAGAAGCATGGCAAGAAATTCTAAAAATACAGAAAAAATATTTTCACTAAGGCTTTTAACGGACAGTGACCTTTGTCGCTTTGATTTGCCTCGACAAAATAATAGCACGAATATCAAAATTCGAGACGGCGCCAAATAGAAAGAAACTCTATTTCGTCTCAAATTAAGAATTTATTATTTTAAATAAGGTCTTTAAATCAAACCTAACGATATACCTAGAAAATAAAAATAAGACAAAACAATCTCCTCACTATTCTGATATTATAAATAAACCGAATGGATTCTTGGTATATGAATTTTGGGGGATTTTTGAAATTTCGTTCACGACATAAAATATTTCAATTTTTATTGATTGCTGTTGCCCTGGCTTTTATTGCTACCAATTATCAGAATTGCGCTAAACACAGTTTTACAACTGAAACTCCAGAATCAACAAGTGTTCAAGATCAAAGTTCAACTGGCAGTTCTACAAACAGCTCAACAACTCCTACAACCAACCCAGCAAATCCCAGTCAGACACAAACGACCACTGTTACCTCTGTAACTACGGTCACAACAACCTTGTTATCACCAACAACGACACTACCTAGGGTCACCACGACAACCACCTTGCCCCCAGTCATTGACGTAAGCCAATTGTCCAAGACGATATTATTTACGCCAGAAGAAAAAACTGAGCCTATGAAAATAGTTTTTGTTATCGACAATTCTAACACCATGAGTGCCAATCAACTGAATTTACAAAAAGGTATTGATTCGTTGATGCAAAATATTTCTGATTTAAATAGCGAAATTTATTTATTGACGACAAATTCAAGCAATTCAGGACTGAGCACAAACGCACTTACCAGCTATGACTATTCAGTTAATGGCAAAGCAATAACTTACAGTGATGCATTGAAACTGCCTGACGGTACGGCTGTAACCTCGACTGAATATAAAAATTATGCTTACTTTACAAAACCTATTATCACTATTGATAAAACCGACAGTGTTGCTGTTAAAACAGAAAAACTGGCTTCACTTAAAAGTAAATTGCTTGTTGGCACAACGGGAACTTCTAACGAAGTTGGTTTTTCCAATTTATTAAAAGGACTTTATTCGCCGACTCTCAACGCTACGGCTGCAGCTCAAAGCGCCATCAAACCTGGCGATTCCGTTCTGTTCATAATGATTACAGATGAAGATGAAAAACCGAATCTTTACAGCTTGCCGCAAATAGAAACTAAAACTCAAAAAGTTTATGTGCGCCCACCAGATTATGGCCATAATCTCAATTACGTTTCAAATTATGCAAATTATAGTTTTTCCATAAAACAAACAAACGATGGTATTGCCTCATATGAGACTATAAATATATGGAGAGCACCCTCTTGGGATTTTTCAGTTTCAAAAAGCTGTCCTCAGGATTTTATCAATCAACTGACCACAAAATTCCAAATAGTTCATAATATTCCGGCGTCACTTTTTGATCGATACATAGGCTGTAGCGTAGAGACAAATATCAACGCCTTAAGCACTTTTTGGTTCCCAACCACAGTCAGCGAAAAGCAAGCTTGCGATACACTCATTGCCAATCAAAAGGACCGAATCATTTCGAATTGCAAATTATCAAGCGTCACTGAAATGATTGGCGGCCCCTCTCTTATCAATACAACCTCCCCTGCCGTCACAACATTTCATTTGGGTGGACAATTTAAAACTGAATTTGCCTTAGCCGAAACAGATCAGAAACTTTATGCCAAAGCATTTAAGAAAATTCTGACACAAAATTTTGCTCGTTCATTTTATTTTGCAGCGATTGTTAACGATGGCAGCTGCTCGCTGAGTGCAGATCAATCTGTTGGCCAAATGTTTTTAGAGGTCAAAAAAGAACTGACTGATCTGGCGACTGTGATTCCAATTTGCCAACCGACTCAATATGCAGAATCCTTAAAAAATGCCGCCATGATGGTTAAAAAAACGATGATTGGCACTCTGACCGTCACCGAGGTATTCAAGAGCGTTGATCAAGTGACCATCGTTGGAGCTACCTATCGTAAGCTTTTAAAAGCAAACATCGATTACACTGTCAGCGGAAACAAAATCCAATTGCACGATGGACTGCTGCTCAATGGTGATAAAGTTGAAATTAAATTGAACCTATAAAAGTCTATAAAGTCCAAATACACCCCATGAAATACGCCAATAACAAAACAATCACCGTCACACTGACAAAAACTTTGACAGTAATGATCAAGCCTTTGTAATCAAAGAATATTTTAAAAAAATCCAGAGTCCAAAACTCTAACTATCTAAAAATATTTCGCTCAAAGCCATTTTATTCGATCTTAAGACGATCTCAGCCAATCCTGCGAAGCACAGTTCTTGAACTGTAATCCAGTATACAAGCAAGTCCATGAAAAAGACTGCTGTGAGTTAACTCAATATATTTCAGTAATGAAATTGGCTTTAAAGGAGCATCTATGAACAAATTATCGGCACTTACCCTACACGGAAAAATCTTGCTGGGAACTTTGTTTTTATCAGCACAATTGCTTGCAGCTTACTCGATTGCTGGTGGTCGTATTTCTAGCGAAGACAGAGAATTAGGTCTTGGTAAAATCGAAGCCACTGAAGCAATGAATAAAAATCTAGTGAACCGCGATATGGTACGCGAACAAACTGTTGGAGATGTTAAGATTCGCATTCAAGAACTTACAGATGCTCAAGAAATTATTGGTCAGCAGATGAAAAATTCTCACGGCTTATTGCCAGCGGCGGGACAGATGATTACCGCCCTTGAAATGTTGACCAGTAATAAAATCAAAGTTTTAGATTACGAAGAAATTTTCACAACAATGAACGAATCGCAAACATTGTTAAATCTTATGGAAGCCAAAATATCAGAGTTGCAATAAGAACCTACCAACTTGCTAGATCCATTTTCAGATCTAGCAACTCAATCAGTAAGCCATTAGAGAAATATCAATGGCTTCGTTGAACTGCTCAATGAGCTCATATGTTGAAATTATTATTTAAATTCAATCTAGCCATACTCACTGTGATTATGTATGCGTCAATCCTCTGCAGAACAACAGCATTTGCTGCAGAAAAAAAAACTGAACCACCACCCAAATTCAATCCAGTAACCTCCATAGCCGCTCGCACTCAACCTGTTGGCAGCTTTTCAATTCAAAGGGCTCCAGTTGGTAATATCAACTCAAGCATGCTTAGCCAATCTTTGTCTTACTCGTTGTTACCAAGATTAGAAATCGGCACCGCACCTCTATTTTATTTTTCAGCAAAACATCGTTACAATTACGTTGGAAAATATAATTTTTGGCGCAATCAGGATATTGATTGGGCTGTTTCTCTTTCAGAGAGTCGCTATCGTACAGAGTTTTCGCAGGATTCAACAATTGAAACAGCCGACCTGATTATGCGCGCGGCACAGATTGCATTTAACTACTACCCTCAGAACTCACAATGGGTGATTGCGGGATTTACCACTTCCATGTGTGGTTATATCGACAGTAAAAATCCTTTTGTTTATATTGAATCTCTCAGTTGCCAACAAGAATACGGCATGGACATTCAAGCGCCTCTAGAAAAAAACTCGACATTCAGTTTTGGTATCGCAAATTTACGTCAGGCAGGTTATTCGCCTTGGGAAGAAATGAGCCCCGGGATGGGAGCTGCGTATTCACTCTCGCGCCAAGGAGCATTCTTTTCACGCCCCTCTTTCGGTGTTTACCAATCCATTCGTGGACAAACTCTTTTTTTACTTTCGACAACAATCAAAGAAAAATAATTCGGAAAATAATTCGATTAAGCCTAGCAATCTAAGGTGTAACAAACTCAGGATGACCCGCATCCAACCATCTTTGCAAAAAGGTAAGCTCTTCATCTGTCAAATGAGCATAATCAGAATCCGCAGGTGGCATCAGAGTATCGTCTGTTGCTATTACTTTTTTAAAGATCTTACTGTTTGCCGAAGAGGTTCCGAGCAAAGATCTTTGAGCTGTGATTTCATCATACGGAAACAACAAAGTATCCACAGCATCTGATGTGCTATCTGGATTGTGACAGTTGATACATTTAGGGCGTAAAATTCTATCAGTGACAGTTTTATAATCTAAAGGCATTTGATCCAATGGCAGAGGTGGCAAAGTCGTGCTCGTAGTCGTAGTTGTCGTGGTGGTTACGGTGCCTGAACCAATCTCACTGCAACTGGCAATTGATGAGATCTGTTGTTCTGTCCGCTCTGGCGCTCCCAAGTTAGCCCAAGCATTTAAAGCATCTTTTTGACAAGCATTTAATTTTGGATAATTACCCTTGGGCATGCGATCATCACGAACCGAAGCTAAAACAGATTTCATATTGGCAATCAGATTTTCGCGAGTCGAAAGATCAGGAGCTTTGGAACCGGAGTGACATTTCAAACAACTGCTCAATGACAGTGAGGTAATGGTTTCGTAATCAAGAGTCGATTCTTGTGACAATGGTTTGTTACTATCGTTATTATCTCTCAAAGTTTCAAGTTGTCTTTGTGGACTGAAATAAACGGAACACGAAGACAGAGAAAACATTGCTAACAAATATCCCGAAACAAAAACCACAGAACAAGTGGAAACGTTCACCGCGGATCGCAGCCGACAAGAAATCGCATTCAAATAAGAACAAACAATAAAACAAAATTTAGAAAAAAATGAAGAACGATAATTATTTTGAATTTTCTTAATAAGAATTGATCGACTCATAATTTCCCCCTGAACGTTCGCAATCGCAATTAACGATTGGAAACTTGTTCGACAATTTACGTAAAATTACGACTAAAATCAAAGATGCAATTGCTGTATTCGAAGTTTTTTAGTTTTTTTCAGAAAAATTTCAGCAAAACAACGTAGCAAAATCGTTTTCCATGTTTTTTACAGTGAAAAACTTGTGAAAACCTTAAAATCGATCACAAACACGACAAAAAAAGAACATTTTCATAATGAGAAAAAGCGAACTAAACATCTAATAAGATTTGTTTTTATCGAACATACTAGACTTTGGCATAGTCTTGCATACATAGAATAGTGGAGGCACTTATGTCTGTGAGTAAAAAGATGATAAACGGGAACTTGTTGGAAAATATCATTTCTATCCCCACGCAATTATCATATCTAATATGCGCTTTAAGCATAGTAGGTACGATGGGATGCTCTAAGCAGAAGTTTGCACCCATGGAGGAATCTAGCAGCAGCGATCAGGCGCAAAACACTCCAGATGAAGAAATTTTGTCTAACTTTTATAAGATTTCAAGCTCTGAAACGAATTTTCAACAAGATACCTTGGATCAAAACAAGACAAGTCTTTCATTTCAAGTACAGTTACCAGATGGCACTTATTTAAATGACCTTTTACAAAATCAGATCTCTATTAAAGAGAACGGCACTAATGTAAACGGATTTTCATTAACTTCGAATTCACAAAATATCGTACAGACAGTAGACATTGTCTTTGCTGTAGACATCACGGGATCGATGACTTCAACGATCGAATCTGCCAAAACAAGATTAGTGAATTTTACCAAAACGACACGTGATCGCGGTTTTCATACTCGTATGTGTCTTATTACCTTTGGTGATTACACTGTCAAAAACTGTGACAAATTCTATGACAATGATCCAAACGATCCATCGACTCAAACACAAGTAGATGAGTTGGTTTCAGAAATTGCTAAATTAAAAGCGCTTAAAGGCAAACAAGATCCAGGTGGCAAAGATTTAAATGAAAACCCAATGCGCGCCTTAATAGACGCTTCAAAAGCACCATGGGGAACAGATTCTCAAAGATTTTTAATCTTGATAACTGATGATGGATTTTTATATTCACCAGGAAATTCTGGCGCCGTTGGCGCTGGTGCTCCTCAATAC
>JACCDN010626441.1_pt1 | contig 17163 bp, 16 predicted proteins | sample 7441691 | NCBI WGS metagenome assembly JACCDN01 (sample SAMN15323439, study PRJNA562643) | freshwater metagenome | isolation source: river surface water | place: USA:Blue River Watershed | collected 2017-08-16
AGAAGGCTAAAAGCGTCTATTTGCTGGCCAGTTTTTGGTTAACCTTTATCATGTTTAGCGCTACCAAGTTCCAATTAGACCATTATACAAATATAATTATGCCATTTGCGGCTATTATTTGTGCCAACTATCTGGTAGTAAATTTGGAGCTAAGAGTTATAACAAAAATCCAAGTGGTTATTAGTTTCCTAATTTTAGTCTTAAGCAGTATTATATTAATATATATGTTTAGGCTATCTTTGTGGAGCTTATTGAGCATAATTCCATTCTTATTTTTGGTTTTATTAATTATTCGACCGCAAATTAGCTATCTTGACTATAGCTTGATATTTCCAAGCCTCGCTATTATTACGGCATTCATTATGATCTTGGCTTTAAATGGCAAAGCGTACCGGGAATATGATGTTGGCTATAATGTTGCTCAGTTTGTAAATAAGGAACCTAAGCAGGCATTGTATGATTTTGATGTCCGCTCTCTATCACTAGAATTCAATCTGGATTTCCCATATGAAATTATTCACGATTATAGTCAACTGCCTCATAGTGGACATTATTATTTGTTTATGCGCCGATCTGATTGGGATAAATCCAATGTGCTAAAAAGTAAATTCCATCTGATTAATGAGTTTTGCGGAAATACCATTGACAAAATTATTCCTCACTACGCAAATAAAGTTGAGCTAGCTAACCATCTAGAATGTTTTGTGGTAGTGGCAAATGATCCGGCAATTAGATGAAGCAAAATTCAAAGTATATATCTACTACGCGCTAGGATATTGTATTTTGACAATTCTATCTATTTTGTTTATAGATAAGCCTCTTGCCTTAATTATTCATTATAAGCGAATCGATCAATTATATGTTTTCAAATATTTTAGTGAATTTATGCCTTGGCTATTAACCCTTTTGGTATTAGTTTTTAGTGTAAGAAATGAATTATTTATTAGGCATACTTCGTATAACTTAATTGGCAAAATCTCATTAGGACTTTTATCAATTTCCTATTTTTTCATTTTTCTTGAGTTGTCTTTAACTGCAAAGACCTGGTTAAAAAATGTTTCAGGTCGCTATTGGCCTAAAACTTGGATTCATAGCAACTTATCATTAATCAATCATGGTGTATATGGCTTTAACTGGGGGAATGGTTATTTTAATCAAAGTTGTTTTCCATCAGGACATACGGTATTGACGGTATTTTGTTATTTTTGGTTATGCTATTTAAAACCACAGTATCGAAAGATTTGGCTAGTTCTGGTATTATTGACTCCAATTAGCCTTGTTTGTCTGGATTATCATTATCTGGGTGATTGCCTGGCTGGGACTGGTATAGCGATAATAATAGCTGCTACCAGCTTGCATTTATACCAGTTTTATGTTGTACCAAGAATTGCTTTTTTAATAAAGTGAATATTTTGCACTTTGTCACATTCCGCAATAAAGCGATTCGTGGTATAATTAAAGGCTAAAATTATCTAAAGGGTCTAGAAATAATGCCAGTACGTATTAAGCAAAATGACTTCATCCAGTCAATTAGTGACAGCTTACAATATATTTCCTATTATCATCCACTTGATTTTATCCAGGCAATGGCTAAGGCCTATGAACATGAAAAGTCTCCTGCTGCCAAGGATGCTATTGCTCAAATACTAGTTAATTCTCGCATGAGTGCCGAAGGGCATCGTCCAATTTGTCAAGATACCGGAATAGTTTGTGCATTTATCAAAGTAGGTATGAACGTTCAATTTGCTGATGCTACTATGTCGATCCAGGAAATGGTAGATGCTGGAGTTAAACTGGCATATTTATATCCTGATAATAAATTACGTGCATCAGTATTAGCTGATCCGGCATTTAGCCGCAAAAATACCAAAGATAATGCACCTGCTATTGTCCATTTTGAATTGGTCCCGGGAGACACAATTGAAGTAGAGATTGCCGCGAAAGGCGGCGGTTCAGAAAATAAATCAAAATTTGCAATGTTGAACCCTTCCGACTCGATAGTTGATTGGGTACTAAAAACTGTACCTACCATGGGTGCCGGTTGGTGTCCTCCGGGCATGCTTGGTATCGGAATTGGCGGTACTGCTGAAAAAGCTATGTTGTTAGCTAAAAAATCATTGATGGCACCTATTGATATGGCAGATTTAATTGCCCGAGGCCCGCAAAACAAATTAGAAGAATTACGTATAGAACTATATGAAAAAGTGAACGCACTTGGAATCGGTGCGCAAGGGTTAGGTGGATTAACGACAGTGCTAGATGTTAAAATCCTTGATTATCCTACTCATGCCGCAAGTAAGCCAATTGCTCTTATTCCTAATTGTGCAGCTACCCGTCATATCCATTTTACATTAGATGGTTCTGGCCCGGCAGTACTTACTCCTCCTAAATTAGAAGATTATCCAAGTATTGCTTTGGGAGGGGCTAGTTCGCGCCGTGTGAATATAAATGGAATAACTAAAGAAGAAATATCAAGCTGGAAAACTGGCGAGACATTATTGCTATCTGGAAAAATCTTAACTGGTAGGGATGCTGCCCATAAACGCATAACTGAAATGCTAAATAATGGAGAGAAATTGCCGGTGGACTTTAATGGCCGCTTTATCTATTACGTTGGCCCGGTTGATCCTGTCCGCGACGAGGTTGTAGGTCCAGCAGGTCCAACTACTTCTACTCGTATGGATAAATTTACCCGTCAGATGCTTGAACAAACTGGACTAATCGGGATGATCGGTAAATCTGAACGCGGTCAAATCGCTATTGATGCTATCAAAGATAGTAAAGCCGTGTATCTTATTGCAGTTGGTGGCGCAGCTTACCTAGTTTCTAAGGCAATTAAAGCTTCGCGTGTAGTTGCTTTTGATGATCTAGGAATGGAGGCGGTTTATGAGTTTGATGTTGAAGATATGCCGGTAACTGTTGCTGTTGATTCAACTGGAGACTCAGTTCATCAAAGTGCTCCTAAAATTTGGGCACAAAAAATAGCAGATATGTCTTTAAATAAATAATAAAATTTAATAGGTAAAACAGATGAGTTGGTTAAGTAAATTATTGCCACCTAAAGTGCAGGTTGAAGCTGCTGAGAAAGCAAATGTGCCTGAAGGATTATGGCATAAGTGTGATAATTGCAATGAGATCCTTTATTATACAGATTTGGAAAATAATCTCCAAGTTTGCCCTAAGTGTAATCATCACCATCAGTTAACAGCGCGTAAGCGCTTGGATGTTATTCTTGATGCTGAGGGAAGAGTGGAAATAGGTGCAGAAGTCAAGCCTATTGATATTTTGAAATTCAAGGATTCGAAAAAATATTCAGATCGTCTACAATCTACCCAAGAAAAAATTAATGAAGATGATGCCCTTGTTGTTATGCAGGGAGCTATCAATAATCAAATGGTTGTGGTAGCTGCATTTGAATTTCGTTTTATTGGCGGATCAATGGGGTCTGTTGTCGGTGAAAGGTTTGCCCGAGGTGTAAAAACTGCGGTAGAAAATAAATGTCCGTTTATTTGTGTAGCTGCATCGGGTGGAGCCCGGATGCAAGAAGGCGTGAATTCTTTGATGCAGATGGCTAAAACTTCAGCCGTATTGCGACTATTAACAAATAATCGCTTACCGTTTATTTCAATTTTAACTGACCCTACTATGGGTGGCGTATCTGCAAGTTTTGCCTTTTTAGGGGATGTAGTTATTGCTGAGCCCGGTGCATTGATCGGATTTGCTGGTCCACGGGTGATTGAACAGACTGTTCGTGAAAAGTTGCCTGAAGGATTTCAAACCGCTGAATTCTTACTGGAAAAGGGTGCAATCGATATGGTTGTTTCACGCCAGAACCTTAAACATGAATTGGGACGGATTATTGCTCTATTAATGAAAAAAGAAATTGAGGCCTAATGAAAATAGCATTAATTTGTGCAATGGAAGAAGAACTAGCTGAAATCTTGGAGAATGTTCCGCTAAAGCTATCAAGTGAAGTTAGTATTGCCAAGAATTGCTATACCCGTTATAGTTATAACCATCATGAAATTATTGCGGTAATTTGCGGTATTGGCAAAGTTAATGCTGCAATTACAACCCAGGCCCTAATTGATAATTTTGAATTAGATGCAGTTATTAATGTTGGGGTGGCAGGTAGTTTAACACTTGAACTTGGTTTTGGCGATGTAGTAATTGCTGAAGATCTGGTTCAACATGACTTTGATATTACCGCTTTTGGCGTGCCACTTGGGCAAATTGCGCGAATGGATACATTTTCATTTGCAGCTGACAGAGAGCTAATTCAGTTACTTGCAACAATAAGCTTACCGGATAATAAACTAGTAACCGGGCGCATTGTTAGCGGGGACCAATTTATTGATGATAAAGTAAAGGCTCAGCAATTATATCGTGAATTTAATGCTTTGGCTTGTGAAATGGAGGGTGCAGCTGTCGCCCACGTATGTTATGTCAATAATGTTCCATTCGCAGTAATCCGTTCATTATCAGATATGGCTGGACAGGATGGCGAAGCAATTCATACTTTCAATGATCTTAAATATATGGCGTCGCAACGCGCCGCATTAGTTGTTCGTAATTTGTTAGAAAGAATAAATTAAAATGTTAAATGTTGGTTTTATTGGCTGGCGGGGAATGGTTGGTTCTGTCTTGATGGATAGGATGCGCTCTGAAAATGATTTTAAATCCATTTCTGCAACTTTTTTTTCTACTTCGTCTAATGGTGCGCCTGCACCTCAATTTGGTTATGAGCAAAATGAATTGCTTAAGGATGCATATAATATTGAAGAATTAGCTAAACTTGATTGTATCGTTACTGCTCAAGGTAGTGATTATACTAAGGCCGTACTGCCAGAATTGCGCTCTAGCGGCTGGAATGGCTATTGGCTTGATGCTGCATCGTTATTACGGATGGAAAAAGATTCAATTATTGTACTAGATCCAATCAATCGCAAGCATATTGATGAAGGTATAGCTAACGGAATAAAAAATTATATAGGCGGGAACTGTACTGTCAGCTTAATGCTGCTAGCTCTAGATGGCCTTTTCAAAGCTGATTTAGTTGAATGGATCTCCTCCATGACATATCAAGCTGCATCAGGTGCCGGTGCAAATAATATTCGTGAGCTTCTCCAGCAATACGGACATGTGCATTCTGTCATTAGTGATTTATTAAATGATAAATCGGCGAATATACTTGATATTGACGCAAGAGTAGGTAAGTCGCTTAGTTCGGCTGAATTTCCAAAAGAATATTTTGGCGTGCCATTAGCCGGTAACGTGATTCCTTGGATTGACAGTGGTCTTGAGAACGGTCAAACTAAAGAAGAATGGAAAGGCTCAGTAGAATCTAATAAAATATTAGGTTACGCACCAGATACAGTCAAAGTTGATGGACTGTGTGTACGCGTTGGCGCATTACGAAGCCACTCGCAAGCTTTAACTATTAAATTAAAACGTAAAGACTTATCCATAGATGAAATTAGCGGAATAATTGCCAATGCTAATCCATGGGTCAAAGTTGTTGCCAATAATAAAGAATCTACTTTACGTGAGTTAACTCCGGCTGTTATTAGTGGTACGCTTAATATCGGTGTAGGCCGATTACGCAAACTTAGATTTGGTGAAGAATATATTGGATTATTTACTGTGGGTGACCAGTTATTATGGGGTGCTGCCGAGCCCTTAAGGCGGATGCTGAATATTTTAGTGGAGCATTATGCGTAAACTTCTTTTGGCACTAGCTGGCTGTTTTATTACAATAGCCAGCTATGCTGATCTAGGTGATATAATTGTAAGCTCATACTTAAATCAAAATTTAAATGCAACAGTTCCAATCAATGAACCGTTGCAAAGCATTGATTTAGATGCTTTTAAAGTAGAGCTTGCAAGCCTCGCAAAATTCAAAGAAAATGGGTTAAGTTTTAATCCTGAGCTTGGTAGTCTTAATTTTAAAGTCTATCATGATGTCAAACAAGCATATGTCAAAATATCGTCTACTAAACCAATTGGTTCACCTGTACTGTCTTTCATTTTACACTATAAACTAAATAATAATGATTTTTACCGCCAATACACGATTTTATTAGATCCAATTGATTATACCAATACAAATGAAATAAATACCGCTCAGTCAACTAGTCAGACAAATAAAGTAATAATTGTTCGTAATCGCTCAGTTAAGGATAATGGTCCAATCCCAATTTATGGGAAAACTGTAAATGCAGTTCCTCATTCTAAACAAGAAATCAAACGTGATGTCTTTATAATGGATTTGGATAATCCATACGTCCAAACCAGAATCGCTAATTTTGATAAAAGTACTTTAAATTATATTACTAGTAGTGGCGATAATTTATTTGATATAGCTAGGTTTGAGCAGTCATTATTTTCTAGAGCATTACTAGATATTAACCCTATAATTATTGCAATAGGATTAAAAAACTACCGCCATATTCATGATCTAACTTACAAATATGAGTCTGGAGTATCTATCAATTTGCCTAGTCCGCAAGAAGTTCGTTTAATTCCGCTTGAAATGGCAAATGAATATTTATTAAATACTAGTCTTTCTCCTTCGGAGCGCTTAGAAAATTTAAAATCACTTGCTACGAAATTCAATAATAATTTAATAATTGAGTCTGCGGATTTATTTGTAATTTCAGCCTTAAATCCTAGTTCTTCAATGCCAGTGAAAGCACCTGTTAAGCCAGTTAGCAAACCTATCTTGATAGCTAATAAGGAGCCATCGCTAATGGCATTCCTGCTTGAGATGAAATGGGCAATACTAGCGATTTTTGCTTTACTTGCCAGTTTTATGCTTGCCTTTAAAAAATTAAAAACCTCTCGATTAGGCAATAATGGCATTTTTGCACTGCTTAATATGAAGTTGAAAGGGTTACTTAGCCGTAAATCCAATTTATCAAAGGCAGCAAGTCATGGCAAATTTCAAAATGATGACAGTTTCTTTAACCAAAAGCCAAGCGATTATGCCGAGCCAGAGGCTCTTGAAAATATTCAGAATAGCCTTGCTGATATTGAACTAAGTAAATTAAGTGAGTCAGGAATTGAAGAAAGCAATAGCAATGCGATTGCAGCGGGAAAGTCACATTCAAAGGAACCACTTATTGATGAAGAACTTGTAGCGACATTGGAACAGATTTTAGCATATGATAGTAGCCGTGATGATATTCGCTATAAGCTTTTTGAGATATACTTGTCAGCTAATTATCTAAGTAAAGCTCATCAAATATTTCAGGAACTTGATCAAAACTTAGAAGAGGATGATGAGCTTCGTGCAAGCTTAACTAGTTTATGCCAAAAATTCAGTTATACTCCTGGTGTATCAAGCTATACTGATCAAAGTAATACGTCCAATTTACAACAAGCAAATTCTTCTGGACTTGAGCAGAAAGTAGAGAGTATTATTATTGGCGCGGACCCGTTATTCAAGCCAGAAATGTTTAGCTTAAATTCATATAACACCGGTTCTGAATCTCTGAGTATTGTTCCTGCCGCTGAAGAAAGTAGTGTAGTAGCCTCTTCTAAAGCCGAGTTTGCGACTAGCACAGAAGAAAGCAATAGGACTCTTAATTTTGTTCAGACCGAAACAGCAAGTTTAGAGATTGACAATAAAGAACCGGTTGAATTTTCCAAAGAGCGGATATTGGATTTCAATTTTTCGCCAATAAATGAGGAACAGTTAACTGATAATAAAAAACTTGATAGAAATTTGGATAGTTCAACTCAAGCTAGCGGGGTAGGCGCTTCTAATTTGGATAAACAACCTCTATATTACAATAATGATATTGAGCAACATAATCTAGACCAAGGCAGTTCTATGTTATCATCTGAATATGAAGAGAAATTAAACTTGGCTCGAATGTATTACCATATTGATGAAATCGCAAAATCTAAAGAGATATTACAAGATATGATGGATGAAACAAGTTTTCCAGCTGAAGTGGTTAAACAGGCACAAAAGCTAATGGCGGATCTCGGATTAAATGGCTAAATACGCATTACTTCTAGAATACGATGGCAGTACTTATTCAGGCTGGCAAATCCAGGCTAATACCAAAACGATACAAGGGGAATTAGAAGCTGCATTATCAGCATTTGCCAATGAAAAAATCACTACTATTACTGCTGGTAGGACCGATACAGGTGTCCATGCAACTCACCAAGTGGTGCACTTTTCAAGCTTGGCTACGCGTAAAATAGCTGGCTGGATACATGGTGTAAATTGTAAATTACCAGCATCTATCAGAGTCAAAGACGTCTTAGACGTCCCTGATGAGTTTGACGCTAGATTCTCGGCGCTTAGTCGGACTTATCACTATTATCTTATGACGCGTCCGGTAAACTCGGCAATATTTAATCAGCATGTAGGATGGTATTATCAGGAGCTTGATATTGAAGAGATGCGTCTTGCTGCAAGTAAACTAATAGGGCGTCATGATTTCTCCTCTTTTAGGGCCTCTGGCTGTCAGGCAAACACTCCTATCCGTGAATTGCGTAATCTTAAAATCGAGACCAGAGGTAACATGATTCGTTTTGCCCTGAGCGCAAATGCATTTCTTCATCATATGGTTAGAAACATAGTTGGCGGCCTTTTGTATGTGGGTAATGGCCGTCTATCAGTAGATGAGTTTGAACAAATCTTTATAGCTCGGGATCGCAAATTAGCACCGCCGACATTTATGCCAAATGGCTTATATTTAGTAAATGTGGAATATCCCTCAAAAATGTTTGCTGCGGATACGGAAACATGGTTATTTAATATCTGATGTTGATACGCATCTAATAAAAATTAACTAAGTATTAACTGATTTACTAAACATGTTAATCGACTTATAACTCAAATCTTCCGCATCTAAGAGTGAGAGTACGTAACATCAATTATCAGACATTTAAATTTAGGAATTTAAAAATGTATTATCAAAAGCATATATTTTTTTGTACAAACCAAAAAGAAAATGGGGCAGGCTGTGGCAATATTACCGGTGATAGTGGTTTTGCTTTTGCCAAGCTTTATTTACAAACTCTAGATTTATGGGGTGAGGGTAAATTGCGCGCTAGTAAATCTGGCTGTTTGGGGCGCTGTAAACAAGGGCCGGTATGCGTGGTGTATCCTGATGGAGTTTGGTATAGTTATGTCGATGAAGATGATGTTAAAGAAATTATAGAGGAGCATCTAATTAATAATCGCATAGTTGATCGGCTGAAAATTTAGCAAATTCATTAGCTATTTGCAATAAATTAAGCGTGACTTGATTAATAATCAATTATTTGAATTGAATCGAATCAAGTCAGCTAACTCATAAAATCTATCATACTCCTAATTAAAGCATTTTGGCTCAAAGTCGTAAAAGTCTCTATATTCAACTGGCCAATCTTTAAAGTCAACAATGCAAACTAGTTGCTGAAATAGGTTAAATTAATTTAATTTCAAAATTCTAAACTGGCTCGCTCTATATAAACTATGTTTATCTGTAACACATTTTACCGCTCTAATAATATTTTTACTTAAATCCTCGAATATTATCTTAAATTATTACGAACTGTGTTAGTCAAGAATCAAATATAATAGAGTTAATTAATGCAGCATATTATTTTTACACTTAATTATTTTTCATTTTAGGAGGAATTAGGCTATGAGTGCTTTTTTCAATATAAATAATCAAAGGTCATTTATCCCGGCAACTAGAAAAACTACTGCATCTTCGCCAAATAGCTCGAAGGTTGAGAAAGGTGAAGAAATTTCATCTACCTGGTTTGCAAATGCAAGAAATTCTTCTACTAGCTTGGACCAGGCAATTAAATTATTTAATAATTTTAAGCAAAAGCCTACTGATCAACAATCTGGGCAAGAACTTAAGCAAGTATTAAATTTAGCCCCAGAATCACGCAATGCTTTATTTAATGCTTTTAGCCAACGATGATAAACAAAGCATTTTATATATAAATAACCAGATATTCTAAACTTTGCAAAGAATACTTCACTTGAAATTAGCTTCCTGATCTTATAGGAAGTTATTTTTTTGAACTAATATTACTCATGGGACAGTTTCTTGACGAGTTGGCATTGTACCTTTGGTTGTGAGAATTAAATAATCCCCAGCATCTGCTGGGGATTATTTAAAGAAGTAAAATTATTCTGGACGCATATGTGGGAAGAAAATTACATCACGTATTGATGCGGAATCGGTAAGGAGCATTACCAAGCGGTCTATCCCTATTCCAAGCCCGCCAGTTGGCGGCATTCCATATTCAAGTGCACGAATGTAGTCTGCATCATAATGCATAGCTTCTTCGTCACCAGCATCTTTTTGCGCTACTTGCTGTTTAAAGCGAGCTGCTTGATCTTCTGGATCATTCAACTCTGAATACCCATTTGCCAACTCACGACCAACGACAAATAGCTCAAAGCGTTCGGTAATTGCCGGGTTTTTATCTGATTGACGTGCTAGTGGTGAGGTTTCTAGAGGATGATCCAAGATAAAGGTCGGATTCCATAATTGATGTTCAGTGTTTTCTTCAAATAGTAATAATTGTAGTACTGCTAAACTATCGGTTTGTGGTTGTTTACGTGTTAATTTGCTTATTTCCGATTTTAAGAAACTAATATCATTAACTTGGGCTTCACTAATTTGTGGGTTATATTTTAAAATTGCCTCGACAATAGTTAAACGGTCAAATGGTTTTTCAAGGTTAACTTCTTTACCTTGATAGTCAAATACTAGTTTTCCGACAGCAGTTAATGCCGTATTTCTAACGAGCTCTTCGGTTATTTCCATCATCCGTTTATAATCAGCATAGCTTTCATATAACTCTATCATTGTAAATTCAGGATTGTGACGGGTAGATAATCCTTCATTACGGAAATTCCGGTTGATTTCAAATACACGATGTAGGCCGCCAACGATTAAGCGTTTTAAATATAATTCAGGCGCTACACGTAAATATAATGGCATATCCAAGGCATTATGATGAGTAACGAAAGGTTTTGCTGTTGCACCACCTGGAATAGGGTGCATCATTGGAGTTTCTACTTCTAGGTAATCTTGTGCAACTAAAGTATCACGAATTGTTTTAATTATCTGTGAACGCTTAATAAAAACTGATTTGGATTCATTATTCATGACTAAGTCCAAATAACGCTGGCGATAGCGTTGCTCCTGGTCGCTTAAGCCATGGAATTTTTCCGGTAATGGACGCAAGTTTTTGCTAATTAAGCGCACTTCAGTTGCATCAATAGTTAGTTCATCGGTTTTGGTTTTAAATAAAGTTCCTGTGATCCCTAATATATCACCTATATCAGAATGCTTAAATGCTTCGTACGCAGCTTCACCAATTTTCTCTTTGCTTATATATGCCTGAATTCGGCCTTTGGCATCTTGCAGGGTAGCAAATGAAGCTTTCCCCATTACGCGCTTTAGCATCATTCTTCCAGCAATCACTGCTGCAACGTTCTTTTCGGCTAATTCTTCTTTAGCTAAGTTATCATATAAACCATGGAGGTTTTCAGAATAATCAAGTGGCTTAAAATCATTCGGATAAGCATTTTTCTCTTCACGAATTTTGGCAAGTTTCTGGCGGCGCTCAGCAATTAATCGATTTTCATCGATAATTGCATCTAGCTGGGTATCAGTCATTTGGGTTCCTTATTTTTAACGTCGTTCAATTATTGTTGTAATTAGGTTTTCGCTTTGCTCTTGGCTAACAAGTTTATTGCCGGTCTTTTGGCAAAAATCCTTGAAGTCATTAAGTGAAGCTGGGTCGGTTGTAAGTATAGTGACTTGTTCACCGGATTCTAGTTGAGATAAAAATTTCTTGGTTTTTAAAACTGGCAATGGACAATTTAAACCGCTAAGATTGAGTTTAAGCATATTACTTTACTAAAGTTAGCCCCCCGGTTGGTTTGCTTGGTTCCGGGTCAGGGTCTTTAGGAGTATAATTTTCTAACTCGAATTGCATACCTTGACCTGTTTCTTTGGCAAATAGAGCAATAACATTTGCTACCGGGATGGCTATTTGCTGTTGAGTCCCACCGAATGTTGCCTTGAATGTAATCCAGTCATTTTCAATCAACAGGTCTTTAACGGCATTAAAAGCAACATTTAAAACGATTTGGTCGTTTTTGACATAATTTAGAGGAACTAAAGTATTTTTATCAACAAAAGTAACTAAATGTGGTGTAAAACCATTGTCATTACACCATTCATAAAGCCCTCTAATTAAATATGGTTTTTGGCTTATCATTTTTTAGCTCACTATTTATATAAACGTATAGTGCAGGTTTAAATTTATCAAATTAACTATTGTTTCATGCTGCGTTCAACGGCAGTTAACGAAGCTAAAAAACTTGGACGATTGAATTGCGTTTCTGCATATTTCATCATGTTTGCCCATGTTTTCTTTACTTCAATTTCATAATATTGCAAACGCCATAAAATTGGTAATAATAGCGCATCCAGTATCGTAAAAGTAGGGCTTCCAAAGTATTCCATTTTTTTATTTGCTGCAAATACGCTTGCTATTTCATCTAGAGAGGTACTAATTAGTTTACGTGCTCTTTCTAAATCTTTTTTTAATTTGGCATCTTTGGTTTGCAAGTTAGTATCTAGAAAACGAATATGTTGAAATAATTCACGCTCTAGTTTATGTATAGCCATTCTCATTCTAGCTTTATCAGCAGGCTCAGTAGGCATAAGTTGTGGATGAGGAAAGCGTTCATCTATGTATTCACAAATAATTATTGTATCTAATAATATTAAGTCGCGCTTTTTATTGTTTTTATCAATATCATCTACTAATACTGGTGTTTCATTATACGGGTTTAACTGCATTAAATCTTGACGTGTACTGATATTCACATCAAGAATTTTAAAGTCCATGTCTTTTTCATTTAGGACTATCCTTACAGCGTGGGAAAATGGACACCGCGGATCTGAATACAAATGAATCATTAAGAATTCCTCTAGTAAAAATGTTGTAGCCCGCTATTATAGCAATTAGTGCCAAATTTTGTCAAGCATGTATTGTATAACATACTGATGTGGAATGATATTGCTTTGGTGGGTTTATGTGAGTGCTTTAAAATGTTAAAACTTTTGAATTATTGATGAGACAGTGTTAGTTAGTATTCACTAGCTACGTCTTGTCCTTCTATGCTAAAATCCAAAAAATGGTGTGCCAGCTTTTTGCTGTGATGGGCTAAAATAATTGCTAAATACGAAGAATTTAACATTTCTTTATAACAAAGCGTGTAGATTTTATTTTATCTCTAGATTTTACTCTAAACATTTAGATTTTTGTAAATTCAAAATAAATATAAGTTTATACAAAAACTAATAATTGAAAGAGCGATTATGGTTGTTTTAGCTATTTGGAGTATACATATTTTAGATTAACAGCACTTTTTACTTCATTTTCTTTGTATTTAGGTCACCTTATTAAACATCTCCATTCACTTGGTCCCTTTTTATGGAAACTTTTTTTTGTATATCATATATGCGGGAAACTAATTTTTTGAGTGTAAAGTCTTGTACGACATAACCTTCTACTACTTACTTGTTGGTAAGTTTTTACCATGATTGTAAATGTATTAATGAATTTATTGATGGCAATTAGCCTATATTTTTGACAGGGTCTGATTAAATGCAAACTACTTTATTTAAGCTAATAGAACAAGAGTTTCGTAAGGCTTTCAGCGAATTGGGTATTGATGAAAGTGTTCCGGTAGTGCTTCAAGAGTCTACAAGACCTGAGTTTGGTGACTATCAGGTCAATGGTGCCATGGCTGCCGCAAAACAGCTAAAGATGAACCCACGGGAATTAGCTCAGAAAATAATAGATAAGATTGATGCTAAAGGTAAGTTTAACAATTTAGAAATTGCTGGGCCAGGATTTATTAATATTAGTCTTAATGACGAGTTCTTGGCGAATCTACTTACGCTTGAGATTACTAATGTGAAAGAAGACAAAGAAGATTGTATAGTTGTGGATTATTCAGCACCCAATCTGGCAAAAGAAATGCATGTAGGGCATTTGCGCAGCACCGTAATTGGTGATGCTTTGGTACGGCTGTATGAGTTTTTGGGACATAAAGTTATTCGCAGAAACCATGTTGGAGACTGGGGAACACAGTTTGGAATGCTAACTGCATATCTGTTTGAAGTTAACCAAGAACAAAATGCAAATATAGAATTACATGACTTGGAAGATTTCTATCGCAAGGCTAAGGTTCGTTTTGATGAAGATGCTGAGTTTGCTAATCGTGCTCGAGAATATGTTGTGAGATTACAATCTGGTGACAAGCAGATTCTACTTTTATGGCGCCAGTTTGTTGAAGTCTCTTTAGGGCATTGTCAAGAGGTTTGTGATAAATTAGGTACTAAGTTGACCAAAGAAGATGCGGTTGGTGAAAGTGCTTATAACCAATTATTAGCCCCTATGGTTGAACGTCTTATGAATTCGGGAATTGCCGTAGATAGTGAAGGGGCCAAATGTGTCTTTTTTAATCCTGAAGAATTAGGTTCAAAAGATGAAACCCCTTTCATTATCCAGAAGAAAGATGGTGGTTATTTATATGCAACTACTGATATTGCGGCGGTGTATGACCGGGTTCAAAATTTACATGCTAATCGACTGGTATATGTAATCGATGCACGACAATCGCTGCATTTAAAACAGCTGTTTGTGGTAGCAAAGAAAGCGGGGATTGCCAAGCCTGATACATTAATGGAACATGCAGCATTTGGCACTATGATGGGTGAAGACGGAAAGCCATTTAAAACTAGATCGGGAGGAACGGTTAAGCTAATTGATTTAATTAATGAGGCGATTAACCGCGCTCAGGAAATGATTGCGAAGCGAAATCCAGATTGGAGTCAGGAAGAGGTTTCTAAGTTAGCGAATATAGTGGGTATAGCTTCGATGAAATATGCTGATTTATCTAAAAATCGTTTGAGCGACTATATCTTTAGTTTTGACAAGATGCTTGCTTTTGAGGGTAATACTGCACCATATATGTTATATGCATATACTAGAATTAATAGTATTTTCAATAAAGCATCCATTAAAATGAGTGACTTTGAAAATAAGAGAGTTACTATATCCGAAGCTGATGAGCATAAGCTTTCTGTACATTTAGCTAAATTTGCGGATAGGGTTTTACAAACCGCACGTGAAAACTATCCACATTATTTATGTAGTTATATTTATGATTTAGCTGGCTTATTTATGAGGTTTTATGAAAGTTGTCCAATATTAAAGGTGGCAGATGAAGCTGTAAGAAATAGCCGTCTGGCATTAGCAGCCAAAACAGCTGCAACCTTAAAAACCTGCCTGGCAATTTTAGGAATACCTGTTGTAGAGAAGATGTAATCTATATGTTGTGAATTTGCTGCGCTAAGAGGGTAGGGATAACTTCTATTAATATAATTTATTAAATAGCGCTATAAATAAGGGTTCACGTTTATTTTGGGTGCAATTAAAGTAAAATAAGATTATTGAAATAAGACAATTTATTATTCTATTTTATTGAAAAGGATGAATATGAAATTATTTATTATTCATGTTGGATACTATGATTATGAAGTAGGTATGTATGAGCTTCATTCTCAGTTTTTAATTTGTGCTCAAACTGCTTCAGAGGCCAAAGCTAAAGTTGTGCAAAAAGAGATATTTGTTAAAAAGAAAATGCATATTGACGGGATTCAGGAGATTACTCAAGTAGACGGTTATCAGCTAAATTTTACGGCTACTAATAATCAAGTTGAGAACAAGGTGTATAGCTACAATGAAATTAAGCAACTTTAAGGTTATTTAAGCTTTAATAGGTCTATTTTGCTATTCAGCGTTTTCCTTTGATTAGACTTTAATATTCTTCTTTTTCAAAGTAGACGTCCCTATCCTTATTGTTGGGAGTTGTGCCTTTTTTGATAAACAACAGATAGGCACAACCTCGACATTAGCTGATTATATATGATTATTTAATTGAAAAAGTTTTTGACAAATTCATGATTTGCTAATTTTGCAGGATCTGTCTCACCGTTTAGGTTTATTACAGAAATTTTGCCATGCCCTTTATTAAGTGAGTTATCGATATCAAGAACCATTCCGATTATTGCTAAAGTTTTATTATTGCGCAGATCATTAAAGTCCTTTATCGCTAACTCTACTTGCTGGTTTACATTATTAATAACAGCATCCCGCCATTGATCTTCAGCGCTACACTTACTATTAATATCCGACTTTTTAATTGATAGTGCTAAATGGTCTATTTCGCGAATAATGCTAGAATGTAAATTACTATAATCACTCATTGACGCTTTAACAGCTCCGCATCCTGTATGTCCTAAAAATATTAGGAGAGGAGTATTTAACACTCTTACACCAAATTCGATACATCCTTGGTTCAATATATATTGATTACCTATATTTCTAACTATAAAAAAGTTATTTTCTGGATTAAACGTAAATGAAGTACTGTGAGCTCTGGAATCACAACACATTACTAATGTACAAACTGGAGTTTGAGTTTTTGCAAAACCTTTTATTTGCTGTTCCTTGCTTTCAGTATAAGCACTATTAGTCTCCTTAATTGATTTAAGTAAGTTCAGTACATCATTATTTTTTAGAATTAACTCCATTGTAAACCCTCTAATGTTATTATTGAATACAGTATAATATCATTATGATAGTAGAACATTCAACTATTTTTACGAAAGGATACCGATATCATTAATCTTAAATTAGTTATTAATTGCTGTTGAAGTTAATATTAAACGCCATTCGACACTTCAATTAATTTTATTGTAGGTTTATTAGCAATTAGGCCGGTAACGTAAATTCTATATTTAACTAAATTTTGCTTGTGAGCTTTTTGCTGAAATAAAAGGAGATAGAAAAGTGTTGTAATAAAAAAGCACAAGAATGTGTCTAATCGAAAAACTAAGTAAGGTATTGTTCTTGAGGAGTATTATGCCTAAAAGCAGAGTTTAAATTGCAAAAAGCATAAATAAGTAACGTAAAATATATTTGACATAAAAAAGATAGTTATGCCATAATAACGTTCTCCCCGAAAGAGATCGGTAGGAGAAAAACGAAACCAAAACAGATCTTTAACAAGTATAAACAATCAATAAATGTGAGGCATCTAGC
>JACCDN010613271.1_pt1 | contig 17155 bp, 9 predicted proteins | sample 7441691 | NCBI WGS metagenome assembly JACCDN01 (sample SAMN15323439, study PRJNA562643) | freshwater metagenome | isolation source: river surface water | place: USA:Blue River Watershed | collected 2017-08-16
CTGGGCGATTTGCCGCAAGCCAATATCGGCTCACCCGTCACGCTTTGGGGTGAAGGCCTGCCGGTGGATGAGGTGGCGCAGGCTGCCGGCACCATCGGCTACGAATTGTTGTGTGCACTGGCGCCACGGGTGCCGGTGATCGAGGAGTGATGCACTTCAGGCCTGTTAGCAGAAATCCTTTTATTTATTTGAATCGACTGGGTTAAAATCCCGTCTTTTCACTAAAAGCGTGGAACAACGATGGCGCTAATCGTACAGAAATACGGCGGCACATCGGTTGGCAGCCCGGAACGTATCAAGAACGTTGCCAATCGAGTGGCCAAATGGAAGGCCCAAGGCCACGACATCGTCGTGGTGGTATCGGCGATGAGTGGCGAAACCAATCGCCTGATCGCACTGGCTAAGGCCGTGCAGGCAACACCCGATCCGCGTGAGCTGGATGTGATTGTCTCCACCGGTGAACAAGTCACCATCGGCCTCTTGGCCATGGCGCTGAAAGATATCGGCATTGACGCGCGCAGCTATACCGGCGCGCAGGTCCGGGTTCTGACCGACAGTACCTTTACCAAGGCACGCATTCAGAGCATCGACGATGCAGCGATGCGCAAAGACCTGAATGAAGGTCGCGTGGTGATTGTTGCCGGTTTCCAGGGCGTGGATGAAGAAGGCAATATCACCACCCTCGGCCGTGGCGGCTCCGACACCTCGGGCGTGGCGCTGGCTGCGGCGCTGAAGGCCGATGAATGCCAGATCTACACCGATGTGGACGGCGTTTACACCACCGACCCGCGCATTGTTCCCGAAGCCCGCAAGCTTGACCGCATCACGTTTGAAGAGATGCTGGAAATGGCCAGCCTGGGTTCGAAAATCCTGCAGATTCGCTCGGTTGAATTTGCCGGCAAGTACAAAGTCAAATTGCGTGTGCTCAGCAGCTTCCAGGAAGACGGCGAGGGCACGCTGATCACGTTTGAGGAAGACGAGAAAATGGAAAAAGCGGTTATTTCCGGTATTGCATTCAATCGCGACGAGGCCAAGATCACCATCAAGGGTGTGCCGGACAAGCCTGGTATCGCCTACCAGATCCTCGGCCCGGTGGCTGATGCCAATATCGATGTCGACATGATCATCCAGAACGTCGGCGAAGACGGCACCACCGACTTCTCGTTTACTGTTCCGCGTGGCGAATACGCCAAGGCCATGGGCATTCTGGAAGGCGTGCAGTCGCATATCGGTTCCAAGTCGGTGATCGGCGACGACAAGATCAACAAGGTGTCGATTGTTGGCGTGGGCATGCGTTCGCACTGCGGCGTGGCCAGCACCATGTTCCGCACCCTGGCGGAAGAAGGCATCAACATCCAGATGATCTCGACTTCGGAAATCAAGATTTCCGTGGTGATCGACGAGAAATACCTGGAACTGGCTGTACGTGTATTGCACAAGGCATTCAACCTGGATCAGGCTGCCTGATCTTTGCTTTTGTGTTGATAAAAAGCCCCGCACACATGCGGGGCTTTTTTATGGGCTTGGCACATTCCGTCAGCCGTTGCCTCCCAGCAGGTGATTACGCACCTCGCGCAACGCTGCCGACAGCATGGCCAGGTCTTGAGATGACTGGGCCTGCAATTCGCTGAATATCTGCATGCAGCTGTTGATCGAGTTGGCGCGATGTTCCAGCCACATGTCTACGGATTCCTCCGGTGATATCGCGTGGGCAGTTTGCAGGACCAATGCCGCCAGCGCCCGGTGTTGGCGATACAGGTCGTCGCGCAACGCGGAACGTGCCAGCGTTTGCCAGCGGTTGTCGCGTGGCAGGCTGTTGATGCTGTGCAGCAGCCAGTCCAGTTGCAGCTTGGTGCCCAGATCGAAGTAAGCGCCTGCCACCTGCACCAGATCAAGCCGGCTGGTATGCGATATTTCGATGATATCCAGTACCGAAACCAGGGGTTCGCACAGCGCAATGTGTTGTGCCAGCCCCTCGGGGACACCTGCTTCCCGGTATTCATCAGCGCGGCGCTGGCTGTTGCTTCGCTCGCTGCCGTGCAGTATGTGCGGCAGAATCGGTAACAGTTGCTCAATCCCGGCGGCAAATTTTTTCGCCACTTCACCGTGATCCGCGAGTGCGCGTGAATTGCGCAACATCCAGCGCGTGGCGCGTTCGATCAGCTTGCGAAACTCGGTCTGCATCTGCATCTGAATCTGCGCTGGCACCTGATTGTCGAGAGCTTCCAGTTGCTGCCAGAAATGCCGTGCACGGAAGACTTCGCAGGCTATTGCCCAGGCAAATGCAACCTCTGCCGCCGTTGCGCCGGTTTCTTCTCCGAGGCGGAAGGCAAAGGTAATACCCATGCGGTTGACGATGGTGTTGGTGACGTGGGTGGCAATAATCTCGTACTTCAAATAGTGCTCGTACATCTGGTCGGCAAAACGCTTGCAGATGGGTTTTGGGAAGTACTCTGCCAGCATCAGCGTGAATTCCAGCGCGCCGGGTACATGTGAATCGAGTAGCGATTCGTACATGGTGATTTTTGCATAAGCCAGCAGCACCGCCAGTTCCGGCCGGGTCAGCCCTTGGCGGGCAAGGCGGCGATCGGCTATTTCTTCTTCGCTGGGCAGGTATTCGAGGCGACGGTTGAGCTTGCCGGCCTTTTCATGGAACTGGATAAAGCGCGCGTGCACGTTGAGCATTGGCGCGGCCAGCATTTCCGCCAGCGAAATCGCCTGCGTTTGCTGATAGTTGTCGCGCAAAACCAGCTCGGCAACTTCATCGGTCATGTCTGCCAGCAGTTTGTTGCGCTGTTTCAAGGTCAGATCGCCGGCTGACAGTGCGCCGTTCAGCAGGATCTTGATATTGACCTCGTGATCGGAACAATCTACGCCACCCGAGTTGTCGATGGCATCGGTATTGATCCGGCCTCCGCACAATGCGTATTCAACCCGTGCCGGCTGAGTCAGACCGAGATTGCCTCCCTCGGCAATCACCTTGCAGCGCAGTTCGTTGGCGTTGACGCGCAAGATGTCGTTGGCCCGATCGTTCGCTTCGCTGTGATTCTGCCGGCTGGCCTTGATGTAGGTGCCAATACCACCGTTGTAAAGCAGATCGACCGGTGCCTTGAGGATTTCATGGATCAGCTCGGCCGGGCTGTAAGAGCCGGGTTCAATGCCCAGCACGGCGCAGGCTTGTGCCGATGGCTTGATACTTTTGGCGCTACGCGGATAGATACCGCCACCGCCAGAAATCAAGGCCGGGTTGTAATCGGCCCAGCTGGAGCGGGGTAGCCTGAACAGGCGCTCGCGTTCAGCAAAGCTGGCAGCCGTGTCCGGATCAGGGTCAATGAAAATGTGGCGGTGGTCAAATGCGGCCAGCAGGCGGATATGTTGCGAGCGCAGCATGCCGTTGCCGAACACGTCGCCGGACATGTCGCCGATGCCGACTACGCTGAATTCCTGCGTCTGGGTGTCAATGCCGAGTTCGCGGAAATGGCGTTTCACCGATTCCCAGGCACCGCGCGCGGTGATCGCCATTTTCTTGTGGTCGTAACCGGCCGATCCGCCCGAGGCAAAAGCATCGTCCAGCCAGAAGCCGTATTCCTGGGAAATGGCATTGGCAATGTCGGAGAACGAAGCGGTGCCCTTATCGGCTGCCACCACCAGATAGGGGTCGTCGTCATCGAGTCGTACCACGTTCTGCGGCGGCGCCACCTCATTGCCAAGCAGATTGTCGGTCAGATCCAGCAGGCCGCGAATGAAGGTCTTGTAACATTCGACGCCTTCCGCCTGAAATGCATCGCGATCTGAAGCCGGTGGCAACTGCTTGCAGACAAAGCCGCCTTTCGAGCCAACTGGCACGATGACGGCATTTTTCACCATCTGTGCCTTGACCAGGCCCAGCACTTCGGTGCGGAAGTCCTCCATCCGATCCGACCAGCGCAGCCCGCCGCGCGCAACCTTGCCGCCACGCAGGTGGATGCCTTCCATGCGGGGCGAATAGACCCAGATTTCGACCATCGGCCGTGGTAATGGCAGGAAGCCGATATCGCGCGAATTGAGCTTGAATGACAGATAAGGTTTGTTCTGGCCGTGTTTGTCCGGCTGGAAAAAATTGCTGCGCAGCGTGCAGAGAATGACGGTGAGGAAACTGTTGAGAATCCGGTCATCATCCAGATTCTCCACCTTGTCCAGTTCCTGACGGATTTCTGCTTCCAGCCTTTCGGCCTGACGGGGATTGCGCTGGCTCTCCTCCGGCGACAGGCGTAAATGAAACAGCTCGACCAGTTGATGTGCGATGCCGGCATAGTGGGCGAGGCACTGTTCGATATAGGTCTGGTTAAAGGTCAACCCTGCCTGGCGCAGATAGCGGCTGTAAGCGCGCAGCAGCGTCACTTCACGCCAGTTCAGCCCTGCCAGTACCACCAGTCGGTTGAGCCCGTCATTTTCAACTTCGCCGCGGAAGATATGGGCAAAGGCCTGCTGGAAATTTTCGCGGCTGATATCGGTTTCGAACAGATCGTCGGCGCTGAGTTGCAAGGCAAAGTCGCTGATCCAGATGCTGCGACCATCGTTGCTGTGCAGGCAATAGGGATGTTCATCCAGAACCTGCACGCCCATGTTTTCCAGCATCGGCAGGCTTTGTGAAAGGCTGATCGGTGCGTTCAGACGCAACAGCTTGAAATGCACCCGATCCGCGCGAGCCTTGTCGTGATACAGGTGCATGGCGATGGCGCCATCCTCCCGCAGACGTTCGATTTTTTCCAGATCGTGGACGGCGCTGCGCGCCTGATAGTCTTCGCGATAGGAAACCGGGAAGGCGTCGCCATAGCTGCGCAGCAGGCGGGTGCCATGTTCCTCGCCAAAATGTTCCAGCAATGCCTGCGCCAGATCGTCGCGCCAGCGGCGACACGCTTGCGCAATCTGTGCTTCCAGCGCATCCAGATCGTATTCAGGCTTGTGGCCGGTGGGGATGCGGACGATGAATTCGATGCGTGCCAGTATCGATTCAGACAGGGTGACATAATATTCGGTGCTGGTTCCGCCAAAGGCCTGCTGCAGGATCGCCTGCATTTTCAGCCTTACCTCGGTGTTGTAATTGTCGCGCGGTACGTATACCAGGCATGACAGATAACGGCGGTACACATCCTCGCGCACAAACAGCCGTGCGCGTTGCCTTTCCTGCAGATTGACGATGCCGCGGGAAATGTTGATCAGTGTTTCCACCGGAATTTCGAACAGCTCGTCACGCGGATAGGTTTCGAGGATGTTCTGCAATGTTTTTTCTTTGTGGCTGCCGGGCAGATATCCGGCACGGGCAAGCACCTGCCCCAGTTTGCGGCGTACAACCGGGATGTCGTTCGGGCTGCCGTTGTAGACATTGGCGGTATACAGACCGAGAAAGCGATGTTCTCCGATTACCTTGCCCTGACTGTCGACACGCTTGACGCCCACATAATCGAGGTAGCTGGGACGATGAATATTGGCGCGCGAGTTGGCCTTGGTCAGGATCAGCCGTTCGCTGTCATGTGCCAGTTTGCGGACTTCTGCCGGCAAGGCGGCAAAACTTTTCGACTGCTCCTGGCCTTCCTGCTCCCGCAGGATGCCCAAGCCGCTGCCTGCCACCACTTTTAATGTGTCGTGTCGGCCTTGTTTGACCAGATCGTACTGGCGATAACCCAGAAAGGTAAAATGACTGTTCTGCAGCCATTGCATGAATTCGGCGATCTCCGCACAGCTTTCGCCCGCCTGTTCGATTTCCGTGCGGGCCAGCGCAACGCGCTCGATGATGCGCGGCCAGTCTTCCACTGCGGCTCGGACTTCCTGCAACACCTTGTCCAGTTCCGTGCCGATCCTTTCCAGTGTTGCGGGGTCGGTCTGGCGGTCGATTTCGACGTGGATGAAGGATTCCAGGTGGCAACTGCTGGCGCTGCGATCACACAGACCCTCCAGTTGTCCGTCGGTGTTGCGGCTGAGAGGCAACACCGGATGAATGATCAAATGTTTGGTGATGCCAAAGCGGTTCAGCGCCATTCCCACCGAATCGACCAGAAACGGCATGTCCTGATTGACGATTTCGACAATCGAGTGGCTCGATTGCCAACCATGTTCGTCGAAGTCCGGGTTGTAAACCCTGATACGCGCCTGATCCGGCGTGCGCTGACCAGCCAGCTGCCAATGTGTCAGTGCTGCGCCAAACAGGTCAAATGCATTGCGCGCGATCAAGTCCTCGGGCGCCACATCGGCGTAATAATGTTTGAGGAACGGCACAAAGCGTTTGCTCTGGCTGAAGTCCAGTTCATCCTGGGCATGTGACACTGCTTGCTCGAGTAGCTGGCATTTGGCCAGTTCGTTTTTATCTGACACGAGGCGACTCCGGAACAACAAAATACGCGGGTTGCGGGTAGGGGCTGGCAATTGTTTATCACTATAGACCACTGTCTTCTGCCACGGGGCGGATGATGTCGCAAAACTGGCGCAATGCCTGATATCCGGCGCGGTGTGCAATGCGGTGCAACGCTGCCTAAACTTAAATCATCTGGATGACAAAGGACTACACATGAGCGAGAGCGGTGCAGGCAAAAAATCGACGGATCTGGCAGCGTTGTTGCAGGAGATTGCCCAACGCAGCCAGCGTCTGGTTGCGGAGCATGTGCAGCGACTGGGGCAGGGGGATGGTTACTCGGTGCTGGATCCGAAAGACATGCTGACGGCGTTTCAGGAGTTGGGGAATCGCTTTCTGGCGCATCCGGAAAAGCTGCTGCAGACGCAGATGGCGTTCTGGCTGGATGCCGTCGAGCTGTGGAAGCGCGAGATGGAAAAGCTCTGGCTGCAAAAGCCCGTCGTGCCAGTATCCGAGCCCGGTGCGGGGGACAAGCGTTTCAAGGACGAAATGTGGGCGCAGAATTTTGTCTTTGATTATTTGAAGCAGGCCTATCTGCTGGCCTCGAATCATTTACTGGATGCCGTCAACAAGGTGGACGGCATGGATGAGCATACGGCGAAGAAAACCGCGTTTTACTTGCGCCAGTATGTGGATGCAATGTCGCCGACCAATTTTATTGCCACTAACCCGGCCGTATTGAAAGCGACCCTTGAATCAGGCGGGGAGAACCTGCTTAAGGGGCTGCGCGAAATGCTGGATGATCTGGAGCGTGGCAAGGGCAGGCTGGCGTACAAGATGACCGATCTGCAAGCCTTCAAGCTCGGCGTGAACATAGCGACCACGCCGGGTAAGGTGATCTACCAGAACGACCTGATGCAGCTGATCCAGTACGCACCGACTACTGAAAAAGTATTTGCACGGCCGTTATTGGTCATTCCGCCCTGGATCAACAAGTTTTACATTCTTGATCTGAAGGAAAAAAATTCGCTGATCAAATGGGCTGTGGATCAAGGGCATACGGTGTTCGTGATTTCCTGGGTCAATCCCGATGAATCACTGCGCCACAAGCGTTTTGATGACTATATGCTGGAAGGCCCGCTGGCCGCGCTGAATGCAATCCAGCAGGCAACCGGCAGCAAGGAAATCAAGGCGCTGGCTTATTGCATTGGCGGCACCCTGCTGGCATCGACACTGGCGTATATGGCGGCCCGCAAGGATAACCGCATCAAGGCGGCCACCTTCATGACCACGCTGATGGATTTCTCCGATATCGGTGAGCTGGAAGTGTTTGTTGACGAGCAGCAGATGGCGCAGCTGGAAGCACATATGGATAAAAAGGGCTATCTGGAAGGCCACCATATGGCGGATGTCTTCAATCTATTGCGCGAGAACGATCTGGTCTGGTCGTTTGTGGTGAATAACTATCTGCTGGGCAAAGAGCCGATGGCGTTTGATCTGCTTTACTGGAACAGCGATTCGACACGCATGCCGGCAGCCATGCACAGCTTCTATCTGCGCAATATGTATCTTTACAATCGCTTGCGCGAGCCGGGGGGGATCTCGCTGGATGGCGTGCCGATTGACCTGCGCCAGATCCAGACCCCGGCCTACTGGATTTCCACCCGCGAGGACCACATCGCGCCGTGGCGCACCACCTACCTCGGCACGCAATTGCTGGCGGGACCCAAGCGTTTTGTGCTGGGCGGTTCCGGCCATATCGCCGGGATTGTGAATCCGCCTGCGGCAAACAAATATGGCTACTGTACCAATGAGACGCTTCCTGCCACTGCGGAAGCATGGCTGGAAGGCTCCGAGCCGCATCAAGGCTCGTGGTGGCTGGATTGGGCGAAATGGGTGGAGCCGTTTAATGGCAAACTGGTTGCCGCACGTCAGCCGGGTGAGGGCAAGCTGCCGGCACTGGACGATGCACCCGGCAGTTATGTGAAGGCACGGCTGGTGTAATGCAGCCCAGGCCGGCTTTTAATATCGACAAGAAAGCGAACAGCATGGATTTTCGGGCATTACAGGTCGACAACGGCGACAGCGGCTATCGCGCCGATATCAAAACGCTGCCGATAAGCGTGTTGGGCGAGGGCGGCGTGCTGGTCAAGATTGCCTATTCGTCGCTCAACTATAAGGATGCGCTGGCGGTAACCGGCAAGGGCAAGATCATCCGCCAGTTTCCGCTGATTCCCGGCATTGATTTTGCCGGGGAGGTGCTTGAATCCGATAGCGTAGCATTTGTCCCCGGGCAGCAGGTGATCCTCACTGGCTGGGGTGTGGGTGAACGCGTGAATGGCGGTCTGGCTGAATATGCTCGTGTGAAGCCTGAATGGTTGGTGCCATTGCCGGCGGGGCTGGATGTGCATCAGGCGATGGCGGTGGGCACTGCCGGGCTGACGGCGATGTTGTGTGTGATGGCGCTGGAGCAGCATGGCGTTGCACCGGATAGCGGCGAAGTGCTTGTCAGCGGTGCCAGTGGCGGGGTGGGCAGCATTGCGCTGGCTTTGCTCGCCAATCTCGGATATCGGGTGGTGGCCGTGAGCGGCAAGCCAGAGCTGACGCCCTGGCTGATTGAGCTGGGCGCCAGCAGCGTTTTGTTGCGCGAGAGTATTGCTGCCGCAGCTCGCCCGCTGGAGTCGGAGCAATATTCCGGTGCGATCGACACCTGTGGCAGCAGCGTACTGGCGGGCTTGTTGCCACGTATTCGCTACGGTGGCTGTGTTGCCGCATGTGGCCTGGCGGCAGGTTTTGATCTGAATACTACGGTGATGCCATTTATTTTGCGTGGGGTTAGCTTGGCCGGTGTGGACTCTGTGATGTGTCCGCTGCCCCGGCGCAACGAGGCATGGCAGCGTATTGCACGTGATTTGCCGCTGTCGCTGCTGGCGCGTTTGAGTCGTGATGTCGATTTGGCAAGGGTTGAGGATGAGTGCCAGCGCATGGCCGCAGGTGGGGCTAGAGGCCGTGTGGTGGTGCGCATGGAGGCATGATGCGCATTGCGCCGTTTAATCCGCCGATTACACCGCCTGAGCGCCAGGATGGTCTTGGCGGCGTGTCGGCGGTGGAACCGGCGAGCGCTGTGGCGAGTCGTGCCCTGCCTCCGCAGTTGCCGGTTTATCGCCCGCTGCTGCAGGCGCAACCGGCGGCGGCAAGCGAACGGCGTGTTCTAAAGGATCGGCGTCAGGTATGTCTGTTACGCCAGCCTTTACCCTGGTTGCTGGAGTTTCGCCAGCACACAGACCGGCGGCGGCGCAAGCGACGTCGTGACGACGCTGCTGAACATGTGGATGAGCAGGTGTAAGTTCTGTTTACGTTAGGAATACACTGATTTATTGGCTACGCGGGCGAATTGCTGCGTACCACAGGCAGGCAATTCGCTAAGCAAGCTTTGCTTGCCAAGCTCGGTTGCACTCGCGCGGTGCTCGAACGCTCGCCTATCTAAAGATATGTCTCGCATCCTGCGCGCCGGACTCCTTGCACTTCATCCCGCTCGCCGAATAAATCAGTGCTTCCTTAGTTTTGCCGGTGCAGCGGCGAAATAACGTCAACAGAACCTAATTTAACCGTGTTTGTGACACAGTTAAACTAATGCGGGCTGTCGATCAGATCGATATCAAAACTCACCGCCGGGCCTTCGTCGCTGCCGGTATTGGGCTGGTTGCGGATATTTGATACAGTTTCCATATCCTCCTGGCTTTGCCCGTTGTTGATCAGCCAGTGCAGGTTGGTGGGTGAATCGGCGTTGAGCATGGCTTCATCGAGGCTGATCTTGCCCTCTTTGTAGAGCTTGTACAGCGATTGCTCGAAGGTTTGTGATTCTTTGGAGAGCGAGTTTTCCATCGCTTCCTTGATTTCATTGACCTGGCCGTTGCGGATCAATTCGGAAATACGATTGTTGTTGATCATCACTTCTACCGCTGGCAGCAGGTTGCCATCAATGCCGCGCACCAGACGTTGTGATACCACTGCGCGCAGACACACCGACATATCCAGCAAAAATGCCGGGCGGGCTTCTTCGGGGAAGAAACTGATGACACGGTTCATGGTGTGATAGCTGTTGTTGGCGTGCAGTGTCGATACACACAGGTGGCCGGATTGCGCGTAGGTGATGGCGTGCTGCATGGTGTCCTTGTCGCGGATTTCGCCAATCATCAGCACATCCGGCGCTTCGCGCATGGCGTTTTTCAGTGCATCGCCATAACTCAGGGTATCCACGCCCACTTCGCGCTGGTTGACGATGGATTTTTTGTGTTTGTAGAGAAATTCCAGCGGGTCTTCAATGGTAAGGATGTGGCCGGGCTTGGTGGCGTTGCGGTGGTCCAGCATTGCCGTCAATGTGGATGACTTGCCACTGCCGGTGGCGCCAACAATCAGGATCAGCCCGCGCTTGAGCATCGCCAGTTCCGACAGCATCGGCGGCACACCCAGTTCTTCTAGTGTTGGCGCATTGGGGCGGATGTAGCGAATCACCATGGCCACTGCGCCTCGCTGGCGGAATACGTTGACACGGAAACTACCGACATCCTTGATCGGAAAGCCGAAGTTCATTTCCAGATCCTGCTCGAAGCGGGCAATGCGGTCTGGTGTCATCAGGCTGTAGGCGCATTGTCTGGTCTGATCGGCCGAGAGTATCTGCTGGTTGACCGCCATCAGTGTGCCCTGGATCTTGATCTGGATCGGTGCGCCGGGGGTGAAAAATAGATCGGAGGCCTTCTTGTCGGCCATCAGTCGAAACAGCGGGGAAAGATCCATGTGTTAAACATCCAAATCAGGCAGGGTCGGAATCGGGCACGCTTGCCTGTCAGGCAGGGGCGCATGTCAATCCAATCTAGCACATGCATCCGCCTCTGCCAGAAAAACAAAAACCCGCCAGAAGCGGGTTTTTGTGAGCTTTCCAAAACAAGGCCGGATCAGGCTGGTGTCTTGGTCTTGGCCAGTTCTTCGTCACGCAGTGCGCGGCGCAGAATCTTGCCAACGTTGGTTTTCGGCAGTTCGGCACGGAACTCGACGTATTTCGGCACTTTGTAACCGGTGAGGTTTTTCTTGCAGTGCTCGATCACTTCTTTCTCGGTCAGCGCCTGGTCTTTCTTCACAACATAGACCTTCACCACTTCACCCGATTTGTCGTCCGGAATGCCGATACAGGCCACTTCCAGAACGCCGGCGTGCATCGCAACCACGTCTTCGATTTCGTTCGGATAAACGTTGAAGCCGGACACCAGAATCATGTCTTTCTTGCGGTCAACCAGCTTGAAGAAACCGTCAGGGGTGACAATCGCCATGTCGCCCGTTGCCAGCCAGCCACCTTCTTTCAGTACCTTCGCCGATTCGTCCGGACGCTGCCAGTAGCCTTTCATTACCTGCGGGCCGCGTACCCACAGTTCGCCTGGCTCGCCCATCGGCACTTCGTTGCCGGCTTCATCGCGCACGGTACATTCGGTGGAAGGAACCGGCAGGCCGATTGCACCGTTGTATTCTTTCAGGTCCATCGGGTTGATACACGCCGCCGGCGAGGTTTCGGTCAGGCCGTAGGCTTCGATCAGCGGCACGCCGGTAACTTGCTTCCACTTTTCGGCCACTGCACGTTGTACGGCCATGCCGCCGCCCAGCGCCAGTTTCCAGGTGCTGAAATCGATCTTGCCGAAGTCCGGGTTGTTGATCAGGGCGTTGAACAGGGTGTTTACGCCGGTCATGCAGGTAACCGGATATTTCTGCAGCTCTTTGACGAAAGCAGGAATATCACGCGGGTTGGTGATCAGGATGTTCAGTCCACCCAGTTCGGTGAAGACCATGCAGTTCGCGGTCAGCGAGAAGATGTGGTAGAGCGGCAATGCGGTGATGATGATTTCCTGACCTTCACGCACCATCGGCTTCAGCCAGGCATGCGCCTGCATCATGTTGGCAACGATGTTGCGGTTGGTCAGCATGGCGCCCTTGGAAACACCAGTGGTGCCGCCGGTGTATTGAAGGAATGCAATATCGTCGTGGCCGATTTGTACCGGATTCAGCTTCAGGCGGCTGCCCTGGGTTAGGGTGTCGTTGAATTTGACCGTGTTGTGGATGGACCAGCTCGGCACCATCTTCTTCACGTGCTTGACCACCATGTTGACGATCAGCGATTTCGGGAAGCCCAGCATGTCACCGATCTGGGTGGTGATGACATTTTTTACCGGGGTGTTCTTCAGCACATCTTGCAGGGTGATGGCGAAGTTTTCCAGGATGACGATGGTTTCGGCGCCCGAATCCTTCAGCTGGTGTTCGAGTTCGCGCGGGGTGTACAGCGGGTTGACGTTGACGACTGTCAGGCCGGCGCGAAGAATGCCGAATACCGCGATCGGGTATTGCAGCAGGTTGGGCATCATCACTGCAACACGGTCACCTTTTTTCAGGCCCAGCTTGTTTTGCAGATAAGCACCAAAATCGCGGGTCAGCTTGTCCAGTTCGCGATAGGTGATGATTTTGTCCATGTTGGCAAATGCCGGACGGTCGGCGAACTTGGCAACGCTTTTTTCAAAGACTTCAGCTACCGATTTATATGCGTTGACATCAATCTCGGCCGGTACGCCAGCCTGATAGTTCTTCAACCAGATCTTTTCCATGTTGTACTTCTCCCAAATACCTGTGCGTGTTGGTGATGGCAGTCGATGATAATGCAGTTTGCGAACCTTATGCAAACGGAATAGGTTGGCTCTCACGCTGCTTTTATGGCTGCTTTTGGCTGGCCCCGATTATTCTTCTGTGGGCGTGGCAGTGAGGTAATTTACTCTAATTGCCAAAAAGCGCAAAGCCTTGAGCCGGTTTATGCGTTGTTGTGCATTTGTTCCGAAACCCCCGATCATCATTCTGCGCCAGTCCTGTTGCGGTATCCTGATAGCTGGTGATGTTTCGCTTTTTCAAGCGCTTCTGGTACAATCGCAAACTTTTACAGGATGGGCTTCGGGCCCATTTTTTATTTGCTGGATATCGATCGTCATGGAATTGCGTGTTTTGCTGGAATCAACGCTTGCAGGTTTGGGCTACGAGTTGGTCGATCTGGAGCTGGCCCGGGGTGGCCTGATGCGACTGTTTATCGATTCGCCTGCTGGCATCACGCTTGATGATTGTGTCAAGGTCAGCAATCACCTGACGCGCCTGTTTATGGTGGAAAACGTCGATTACGAGCGCCTGGAGGTGTCGTCCCCAGGTTTGGATCGTCCATTGACCAAATCTTCCGATTTCGAGCGTTTTGCCGGGCAGCCGGTCAAGCTGAAGTTGCGTTTGCCACAAGACGGTGCGCGGCGCATTTCTGGCGTGCTGCAGGGGCTTGATGGTGAAGTGATTCGGGTCGAATCTGACGGCAAGCTGATCGAAGTGCCTTTGTCCAATCTTGACAAGGCACGCCTGGATCCGAAGTTTTAAAGGTTTTTTCCGGCACGCGCATTGTTGCGTGGTGCGGATAACGTATTTTTTAGTATCGACAATTCAGTGAATGCAGGCCGATCCGCAAGACGGCCGAAATATCGGGTGGAGGTTCATACACAAATGAGTCGCGAAATACTGTTGCTGGTGGATGCGCTGGCGCGCGAAAAAAACGTCGACAAAGAGATTGTCTTCGGTGCGCTTGAACTCGCGCTCGCTTCCGCGACCAAGAAGCGTTTTGGCCACGACGAAGTGGACGTGCGTGTCGCGATTGATCGCCATAGCGGCAATCATTTCAGCTTCCGTCGCTGGGAAGTGGTGGCGGATGATGATCACGAATTTCCAAGCCGCCAGATCGCTATTACCGATGCCGGTGAGCATGGCGAGAATCTGCAGATCGGCGATTTTGTCGAAGAAGAACTGGAACCCATCGAATTCGGTCGTATCGGCGCACAAACTGCAAAGCAGGTAATTCTGCAGCGCATTCGCGATGCCGAGCGTGAGCAGATCCTCAATGATTTTCTTGAGCGCCGCGAACATATGGTGTCGGGCGTGATCAAGCGTATTGAACGTGGAAACGTGATTATCGAGTGCGGCAAGCTGGAGGCGTTGCTGCCTCGCGAACAGATGATCCCGAAAGAGAATCTGCGCGTGGGCGATCGCGTCAGGGCCTTTCTGTTGCGTATCGATCGCGGTGGTCGTGGCCCGCAATTGATTTTGTCGCGCACTGCGCGTGAATTCCTGGCCAAGCTGTTTGAGATTGAAGTGCCGGAAATTGAAGACGGTCTGATCGAAATCAAGGCTGCGGCACGTGATCCTGGCTTGCGTGCGAAGATCGCCGTGAAATCGAATGATCAGCGCATCGATCCGCAGGGCACCTGTATCGGTATGCGTGGCTCTCGTGTTCAGGCGGTTACTACCGAGCTCGGTGGCGAGCGTGTGGATATCATCCTCTGGTCGCAAGATCCGGCTCAGTTCGTGATCAATGCGCTGGCGCCGGCCGATGTCAGCAGTATCGTCATCGACGAAGAGTCGCACAGCATGGATGTGGTGGTGGACGAAGAGCAACTGGCGCAGGCGATTGGCCGTGGTGGCCAGAACGTGCGCCTGGCATCTGAGCTGACTGGCTGGGAAATCAACATCATGACCGTTGATCAGGCCGAGCAGAAACATGAGGCCGAATACGAGCAGATCCGTGACCTGTTCATGCGTACGCTGGATGTGGACGAAGATGTGGCTACAGTATTGGTGCAGGAAGGTTTTAGCACCCTGGAAGAAGTGGCATATGTGCCGCTGGCAGAAATGCTGGAAATAGACGGTTTTGCTGAAGAAACCGTCAACGAACTGCGTAGTCGTGCCCGTAATGCTCTGCTGACTCAGGCAATCGCCAAGGAAGAAGAGAAGGAAAGCGAAGCCGAGGGGCTGTTGACCGTCGAGGGCGTAGATGCGGATCTGGCCCATGTGCTGGTAAATAATGGTGTGGCAACACGTGATGATCTGGCCGATCTGGCCGTGGATGATCTGGTTGAAATGACCAATATGGATGCAGATCAAGCCAAGAAACTGATCATGGCTGCACGTGCGCACTGGTTCAACGAGTAAGCCGCGAGCCGAGAATATATTAGGAGTCAGAATGGGACAAACGAACGTTCAACAGTTTGCCGGTGAGCTTGGCTTGCAGCCTGAGTTGCTGCTGGAACAGTTGCGTGCGGCTGGTGTCGAGAAAAAGGCATCAACCGATTTATTGACCGAGCAGGACAAAACCCGCTTGCTGGAATACTTGCGCAAGATGCATGGCGGCGCGGAAGAGGGTAAGCAGAAAATTACCCTGACCAAGCGCGAAACTACCGAAATCCGCAAGTCGGATGCGACAGGCAAGGCACGCACCATCCAGGTTGAAGTGCGTAAGAAGCGCGTATTTGTCAAGCGTGATCCAAGCGACTTGGCTGCGGATGCAGAAGTGCCGGCAGCCGTGGAGCCAGAACCCTTGCCTGTTGAGCCGGTGATTGAAGAGCCGGTGATTGTGGTTGAGCCGGAGCCGGTTGTGGTTGCCGAGCCGGAGCCTGTGGTCGAGCTGGCTCCGCCGGTGGTTGAGGCTGCTGCACCGGTTGCCGAACTGGTAATTGAGCCACCTGCACCGCCAGTCCGGTTGTCGGTTATTGATGAGAAGGAACGTGCGCTGCGTGAGGCAGAGGCGCGTAAACATGCAGAACTGGCCAAGCGTCAGGCAGAGGATTTGCGTGTGCGTCAGCAGCGTGAAACCGATCGGCGTGCAGCCGAAGCGGCAGCCGCTCAGCGTGCAGCGGCACCAGTGGTGGCCGACAAGCCTGTAGCCAAGGCTGCAGACAAACCGGCGGATCGTGCCGATGCCAAAAAAGGCGGTCGCGATGCCAAGGGTGGCAGTGGTCGTGACGACAGTGCTAAAAAGCGCCCGGGCGGTGGTATCAAAACCCGCGGTGGCGATGCAGGCAGCGGTTGGCGCGCCGGCAAGGGCGGTGGCCGCCACAAGGGTGGCGATTCGCAGCATGCATTTCAGGCTCCAACCGAGCCGGTGGTTAAGGATGTTGTAATTCCGGAAACCATTACCGTTGCCGAGCTGGCGCACAAGATGTCGGTCAAGGCGGCCGAAGTGATCAAGGTGCTAATGAAGATGGGCATGATGGTGACCATCAATCAGGTGCTGGATCAGGAAACCGCGATGATCGTCACCGAAGAAATGGGCCACAAGGCAGAAGCCGCCAAAGCGGATGATCCGGAAGCCTTCCTGGCTGATCATCAGGAGCTGGCAACACTGGAAGAGTCGTCGCGGGCACCGGTGGTGACCGTGATGGGTCACGTTGACCACGGTAAAACTTCGCTGCTGGACCATATTCGTCGTACTCGCGTTGCCAGTGGCGAAGCGGGCGGCATTACCCAGCATATCGGCGCTTATCATGTCGAGACCGAGCGCGGCATGATTACCTTCCTCGATACACCGGGTCACGAAGCGTTTACCGCAATGCGTGCACGTGGTGCCAAGGTTACCGACTTGGTGGTGCTGGTTGTTGCTGCCGATGACGGCGTGATGCCGCAAACCATCGAGGCAATTCACCATGCCAAGGCTGCTGGTGTGCCGATTGTTGTTGCCGTCAACAAGATCGATAAACAGGATTCGAATCCTGAGCGTATCCGTCAGGAGCTGGTGGCGCAGGAAGTGGTGCCGGAAGACTGGGGTGGCGATGCGATGTTTGTCGATGTATCGGCGAAAACCGGTCAGGGTATCGATGATCTGCTGGAAGGCATCCTGTTGCAGGCCGAGGTTCTGGAGCTGAAGGCCGCCAAGCAGGCGCCAGCCAAAGGTCTGGTGATCGAGGCCCGTCTGGACAAGGGCCGTGGCCCGGTTGC
>JACCDN010926956.1_pt1 | contig 17148 bp, 13 predicted proteins | sample 7441691 | NCBI WGS metagenome assembly JACCDN01 (sample SAMN15323439, study PRJNA562643) | freshwater metagenome | isolation source: river surface water | place: USA:Blue River Watershed | collected 2017-08-16
CTTGTTCTCAAGACGCTCTTCTAATTCTTCCACTTCGAATAGCGCAATTAATTCTGGGGTAATGTTGTTTTTTACAGGTTTCATAATGGGTAGTATTAATGGTTAGAGGGTCTGATGAATCCCAATTTTGCTGACCCTTTAAAGCAGGTTTTGGGAGGAGTTTAGATTACCTAATCAGGCATTTTAATTGACTTATTAGAAATCGAATGGCTAGTATATAAAACAGTAGAATATGTATGAGTTTAGTATTTAAGTCTCGAAAGTGTAGGTTTAATTGACCTACTTTTACTACTATCTGGTAGAGAGAAAAAGGGAATCGGATGATCTCTTTTTGGTAGCTAATCAGCGTATAGCCAAGAACAAGTAAAATGAAAAAGGTATTCAAAAAGCCATAGGCAAAAAGTAAAATTTCGCGGCGGCTGGCGTTTACTTTAAAGTTATTTTTTCGCCAAGAATGAAGGAAAGATCTTCGCATGACTTTGGATAAAACCTGCTTAGATTTCAGTAGTAGATTAGGGGTATTTGCTAGATCTGACAGTAACCAATAGCCATCAAAGCGAACGAAAGGGTTAAACTCCCACAGCACAAAAACACTGATCGATAAGGAGGCGAATAAACAGACTGGGGATTGGGAAATTAAGTAAACAATACTAAGAATTACTGCATACAAAACCTCCGCAAAAATACCCCCTAAGTTGGCAATAATTCGTTGCTCTTTGTTACCCATCCAAATGTTCGTTATTTCAGCATACATGACAGGGAGTATGAAATAAAATCCAAATCCGATGCCACCAGGCTTTAACTTATATTTAGAGCAGGCGGCAATATGACCCAATTCGTGGATGAGCATAGTGGGGTAAATCAAAGCCATCAAGGTCAAGTAATTTACTTGGTTTAACGAAGGGGAATCGAATCCTATGGCCATTCCTATTAAAAATAAAATCATTGCTCCCGCGGAAAACCAAAATACCGAAGGCTTGAAAAAGGGCTGAAGAGGAATAGACAAGAAATGGGACACCTGCGCATTCAGCAAAGGGATTTTTAGTTTTAAATAAGCATTTTTAAGACTCGGTTTTTCAGGGGCAGAATCCTCCCGAATAATTTGATATCCTCCTAACTTTTCATCTACCAAATCCCGAAATGATTGCATGGAGATCGTTTGATGAAATGACTGATTAAATACTTTATGCGCTGCTTCTAAACTAGTCGCAGCGGAAAGAATTTTGACTAATTCCGTGGTAGCTCGATTGATTAACAAATGCCGATTTTCATCGATTTGCAAAACGAAATTTTTTGCATCAAAAGGCCTGATTTGTATATTCTCTTTTACTAGCATGATACAGCTGATTTAGTCAATAGATGCAAAGCGTTTAAAACCGTGCTTGTAGTGAAAAGTCGGTTGTGATCGTCGATGATACAATTCACGCCAAAGGAGCTTTTTCTCCATCTCTTAACGGTGCTAGGGTCTAAGATATCGGTAGCCGGAATTCGAAGAATTCGGGACGTTAGCCAGCTGCCATCTGTCATCTGATTTTTTAAGAGCCAGTCCACTCCTTTTGCAATCGATTTATCGAATGCTTTGGTATCATAGGCATGTAAGGCTTTAATCGCCAAAGCGGTATAAAAAGCACTGGGTTCCTGCGTTGCTGGATTAGACCAATAGCCACTGGTTTCTTGTTCATGAGCTAGCCAAAGCGCCGGTGTTTCACAACGACTTTTTAATTCGGGTTGATGTGCTAAGGCTTGAATGGCAAACGAGGTCGCATACACATCGCTTGTCCACCAATAGGAACTCCAATGAGTTTTATTTTCTAGTAGTGAGGCCAGGTGCAGACAACTTATTTCAAAGTCTAATCTAAGCGATGGAATGCCCGCTAAAACATAGGCGGCCGCTGTACTAACACAGGCATGTGAGTTTATCCAACCTTCCACTGAAACAGAAGCGGGTAAATCTAATTTCTTCCGCAAAGCTGTTGGATCCCGGTAGGTAACCCACCCGCCATCTGCATTCATAAACGCAAGCCAATCGTGCTGTGACAGGTCAGTGGTATAGCCCATTTTTTGTTGAAAACCCACAAGAAAACTACTCGAGTCTCCGTCCTGAATCATCGCCTCATTGAAAGCGTTGGAGGCACTTGAAATCACCTTTTGTAGCACCAGTTTTAACAAGGGATTCGAGTTATCAATCTCTGCTAATTGCATTCCTATGTAGGCGCTTGTCCAGCTGGTGCTTTGGCCAGCGGAGGTCATAAAATCTGTCCATTCAGTCGAGTCGTCGATGTTCTTTTCTAGGTAGCCAATGGCATTTTCTAGAGAGTTATCGAGAGAATTATTCTTCATAATGGAGAAGCTTTTTTGGGACTTGATTTCGGTTTTTAGGAATAGATCTTCTACCTCTTGGAGGTGTGATTGACAGCTACTGATTTGTTTCTGGAGGAAGCTAGCAAAAGAAGAAAGACCTACCGAATAAGCGATAAGAGAACTTTTTTCAAAATGTTTTATCGCTAAACCAAGGTTTTTTTGTGCAATGCCAGACACATATAAATAGGTGTGAAGTAGGGCAGGATCCTGGGTTACGATCCCGTTTTGCTTCAAGTAAATCTGCGTTAAAGACATCGGATAGGTCCATTGGCCCTCTTTGAAATCTAGCTTAAAATCGTCGATATCATCCATGTATTGAAGACCGATGTGGAGCTGGGAAATGCAATCGATTAATTCAGCTTGCATAGCAGTGGAACCGGCTAAACAGGCAAGGGAATCAACGGCAGCAAGGCTCATAGCAGATTTCCCAATCGCTATTTCTTGGAAAAGCTCTGGCGTCATTTCCTCCTTTTTAAGAGAACCCTTTTTCTCCGATATAACAGAGTTAAAATACCTCGATTTCAAGGTGCTAAACTGCTCCCAAAACATACTGTCATCTGGATACAATGCTGCAAGCCCGCGCATGGCTTTTTCATAGAATTCAAAGCCCAAACGCATTTCACCTAGAGAGAAATGTGAGGTATCAATCAACTGATCAAAGCTCAAAAAAAATCGAAAATAAAGGTAACTGCTTAAAGAAAGGGACTCTAGTTGGGCAGCACTTATTTGAGGAAAGGCCGGCGCGAGGTAGCTTATTAAATGAAGATATAAGTGGTGCTCAGACAGCATTTTAGGGTCTAATAGCGCCTCTTTTTCAGCGGTAGGAATCGACAGTGTTCCTATGTAGTTGTGATAAAACGACATAACTTATTATTCTAGTGGTTAGCATTAGCGTGATCACCCTAAAAATGGGGAAAACAGGGAATAAATGAGGGGGGAACAGATGTGCCTTTTGATGATTAAGGCCGGGGTAAATGTAGGATTGTTTTTTGGAAAAATACGGAAACCCCTAAAAAAGAGCTGAAATAATCAAGAAACTGATAATTTAAGCGAATTGCATTAATCGTTTTGCCGCCTCTAAAAGCACCTCATCGTCCTTCGCAAAGCAGAATCGCAGGATTTTATCACCTGGATCGGTTTCGTAAAATACGGAGACGGGAATAGAGGCTACTTTGATTTCTCGCGTTAAGCGATCCGCTAAATCGACATCTTTTTCTGATGAAATAGCTGAATAATCAAGACATTGGAAGAAACTTCCGGCGCTCGGGAGGACTTTCCAGGCACTACCTGCGAATTGGGAGGCGAAAAGGTCGCGCTTTTTTTGGTAAAAATCGGATAAACCTAGGTAATTTGCGGGCTCTTTTAGATAGTCTGCTAGGGCATATTGCATAGGTGTCGCACTCGAAAAAGTGACCCACTGATGTAGTTTTCTAAATTCGGCTGTAAGGAATTCCGGTGCAATGCAGTAGCCCATTTTCCAACCCGTGATGTGATAGGTTTTACCAAAAGACCCACATACAAAACTACGCTTCCGCAATTCTGGATGCAATAAAACACTCGCGTGCTGCGCCCCATCGAATATGATGTGCTCATACACCTCGTCCGAAATAATTAAGATATTGGTCCCTTTGACAACCTCGGCGAAAGCATCTAGGTCCGCCATCGACCAAACCGCTCCCGTCGGATTGTGTGGACTATTGACCATAATGGCGCGAGTCCGGGGTGTAATTTTCGAAGTAACTTCTGACCAATCTATGGCAAAATTGTTCGAAGCCTTCAAAGGAATATGTACCGGAATTCCTCCCGCTAGTCGAACCATGGGGTCATAAGCATCATAACTTGGGTCGAATAGAATCACCTCATCCCCGGGAGAAACACAGCAATGAACCGCTGCAAAAATGGCCTCTGTGGCTCCTGAGACTATGGTCACTTCCGTCTCTGTATCGACTGGGATAGCATAAAATGACGATGTTTTTGCGGCTAATGATTGCCGCAATGCGGGAACGCCAGCCATCGGAGCATATTGATTATGTCCTTTTGAATAATGATGAAGCAGTTCTTGCAAAGCAGGGGCACAATCGAAACCCGGAAAACCTTGCGAAAGATTTAAGGCCCCATATTCGAGCGCCATGGCGGACATTTTGGTGAAAATCGTCGTCTGAACGTGTGGCTGCTTCGAAGGAAATGTAATCATGGCCTAATTTAACAAGGCTTTTCCATCGTACCAAACCTGCTGCACCTCCAGCGCGGAATTTAACTCCACGAAACATGCACGTTTTCCTACTTCAATACTGCCTAATTGATTTAAATTCGCTACTTCTGCCGGATAAACGGTCGCCATTTTGATAGCTTCTTCTAAAGGGATCGATGCCTTTTGAACGCAGTTTTGAATAGCCTCTATCATAGTTAACGAAGAACCGGAAAGTACCCCCGCCTCATTAGTGAATCGACCATCTTTGGCTAAAAAAGAATACGGACCAGACACATCATTTGTCACCGCATCTGTGATCAAAAATAAACGGCCTCTTTTCAGGCGATAAGCCAGTTCCAGCGATTTAAAATCGCAGTGTAAACCATCCGCAATAATGCTCGTCCAGGCATCGGAATCGAAGCTGGCACCCACTAAACCAAGCTGACGTGATTGCCATTGTGACATCGCATTAAATAGGTGCGTGATGCGAGAAACGCCCTTTTCTATGGCATTCATCGCTTCTAAATAGGTCGCATCGCTGTGCCCTAAGGAGCACATAATTTCACTATCCAGTAATAAGGTCAGTTCTTCCGGACTGAACATTTCAGGAGCAATCGTCAGATAGGTAGGAACGCCCTCCGTGCGCGCGATCAGCTCACGGATAAATTCTATGGAAGGTTTTTGGACAAAAGCCTCGTTATGCGCACCCTTTTTAACCGAGTTAAAAAATGGTCCCTCTAAGTGCAAACCCACCAGTCCTTTACCCTTGTAGTTTTTATAGGCATCGATCGCCTTCCACATCGAGTCAGCCGGCGAGCAATTCAGTGTAATTTGAAAAGCAACAGTTCCTGTTTTGTGGTGCTCATTAAAGGTAGCCTGAATCGAATCTGTTGTCTGGTGATTCGAGAATAAAATCCCGCCACCGCCATAAATTTGTAAGTCGATAAATCCGGGTACCAGGAAGTTTTCAGTGGAAGCCCCTGAGCCCGAAGAGATAGCCGAAATATGGCCATTCTCTATCGAAATCTCCTGGTTTTCTAGCCATTGGTGGCCCGTGAAAATGCGGCTTGCAAACATCTTTAGTATCCGGTTGCCTGTCCGTCTTTACGGGATTCCGTTGCACCATAATACACCTTGCGAACGGGGTCGTACATAATGCATTGGTAGCCACCATAAATACCATTCATATAGCCCACCTGGTGTCCTTTTTGCAATAAATCACGAATCACTTCATAAGGATACCCGTGTTCTAAGGTAATCATTCCCCCAGTTGGCTCCATCGTTTCGCCCGTAGGTTCTGATGATCCCTCGTGATTCATGCGGGGATAATCTCCCGCTTCTTGTACATTCATGCCAAAATCCACGACGTTCATCACAATCTGCACATGGCCCATCGGTTGGTAAGCACCACCCATCACGCCAAAACTCATCACCGGCTGGCCATCCTTGGTCATAAATGCTGGGATGATGGTTTGGAATGGTCTTTTTCCTGGCGCATAGGTATTGTTTTCGCCCTCTTTTAAGTTGTATAATTCACCACGGTCTTGGAACATAAAGCCTAAACCATCTGGCATCATACCTGAACCAAAACCTCTATAATTACTCTGAATCAACGACACCATATTACCATCCTTATCCGCCACCGTTAAGTAGATCGTATCACCTTCTTTCAAAGCCGGATTTCCTGCCTCGTAATGGCGACCCGCACGATTCGGATTGATCAACGCCCGGCGCTTCGCGCCGTACGCTTCTGAAATGAGTTCGGCTACTGGAATTTTGGCAAACTCAGGATCTGCATAATATTTTGCGCGATCTTCGAACGCTAGTTTTTTGGCCTCTGTAAACAAATGCACGTGCTCCGCTGAACCTAATTTGATTTTAGAGAAATCATAGCCTTCTAAGATCGTTAACATCTGCAAAGCCGCAATTCCCTGGCTATTCGGCGGCAATTCCCACACATCATATCCGCGGTAATTCACAGATACCGGCTCCACCCAAGTGGACGTGTGCGACGCTAAATCATCATAGCTCAAAAATCCACCATTCTTCTTCATAAACGCGTCCATTGTCCGCGCCATATCACCCTTATAAAAGGCATCACGCCCCTCTTTTCCTAATTTTTCTAGGGTATTCGCTAAATTCGGATTTTTGAAAATATCGCCTTCCACTGGAGGCTTTCCGTTCGGATAATAGTGATTTGCGACATTCGGAAACTTGCCATAAGCCGCAGGCACACGAGCTAATGCGGAAGCAAATTCACCGTGCACAGGAAAACCATTGCGCGCATACGAAACAGCCTTTTCTAATACCTTATTCATCGGCATCGAACCGAATCTTTTGTGCAATTCAAACCAGCCATCCACACAACCCGGTACGCTCACAGGCAATGGACCTAGCGAAGGAATATGCGTTAAACCACGCTTTTTAAACTCGGCTAAAGTCAGCGATTTAGGCGATCTACCCGATCCATTCAAACCATATAATTTCTTTGTTTTTGCATCCCAAACAATGGCAAATATATCTCCTCCGATCCCATTCACATGTGGCTCCACCACTCCTTCCATCGCATTCGCCGCAATCGCCGCGTCGATGGCGTTACCACCTGCTTTTAATACATCCAGAGCGGCCTGAGTAGAAAGAGGATGTGAAGTAGCGGCCATCCCGTTTTGGGCAATAGCCTGCGAACGTGTCGCCCAAACTTTACCATACGGACGATCTTGCGCACTCGCTAGCAAGGGAAGAATAAGTAGAAGTAGTAGTTTTTTCATAGTGTTAGTTTTGAAGAGGTAAATTAAGGAATGACGACTTTAAATGCAATAATCAGCTAACTTATAAAAAAGGACAGCAGTTAAATTCAGACCATAAAGATCTCTACCTTTCATAATGAGAAATAGAATACTAGTGGAGGCTGATTTTTTCATTGATGAACTAACAAAGTCGATTGAAGAAGTAGCAACGGGACAAAGTAAGGCTACGTTGATAGTTCCATTGAAGTTTACAGATTTGATAGGGTTAATATGGCAGTTTGATTGGATGCTAGAATTGGAGCAAGAAAGCCATTTTGTATATAAACTAGTTACCGTAAATAATCCGAATTTAATTCACGGTTTAATTTGTTTAGAGCGAAAACCTGATCATATTTACATCCATCTACTTGAAAGTTCTTCTTTCAATAAAGGAAGTCAAAAACAGTTTTTGGGTGTTGTGGGGAATCTAGTTGCCTATGCCTGCAAACAATCATTTCATTTCGGTAACGATGGCAATGTTTCCTTCATTGCAAAAGAACAATTGATTGATCATTATGAGAGGTCCATTGGGGCATTTCACTTTGGCAATAGAAGGATGATTATCAATACGAATGCAGCTAAAAAATTAGTTAACCAGTATTTTAATTCTTAAGCTATGAAAACGACAAAAATTCATTTAGAAGTGGACCAAATAGGCGGGAATGGCATCCTGTCCGCTTCGGATGAAAAAATGATAAGCCAATATATCCGAGATCAAAAACGGAATCACGCCCCTTTGAAAAAAGTCGCTACTCTTTCTAAAACAAAAAACCCCTAGACCTTTGCCCAGGGGTTTTTGCATTCTTGAACCCAATATATATATTACACTAAACTGCTTTTGTAAACCACTTTTGCTTGATGCGCTCCGAGATATAGTACATACATGGAACAATTACGAGCGTTAAGATGGTTGAGAACGTTAATCCAAAGATGATCGTCCAGGCTAATATTCCCCAGAATACCGCCGAATCAGAACCGATGAAAATGTGCGGATCTAATTCTGTGAACATGGTTACGAAGTCGATGCTTAAGCCTAAGGCCAAAGGAATCAATCCCAATACCGCTGCCGAAGCCGTTAACAATACCGGCGTTAAACGAATACCACCCCCTTCGATGATCGCCTCTTTCAAGTCATAACCACGCTTGAAACGCAGTTCCTCGATGAATTCGATCAAAAGAATTCCATTCTTCACTACGATACCAGCCAAGGCAATGATACCTACGCCGGACATAATCACAGAGAAAGTCATGCCAAAAGCCATGAATCCTAATAACACCCCGATTAACGATAATAAGATCGTTGCGAAGATGATTAATGGTTTTACTGCGGAGTTAAACTGTGTCGCTAGGATCAAATAAATTAACACCAAAGCTGCAAGGAAGGCAATTCCTAGGAAGGTGCCGGATTCTTTTTGGTCCTCTTGCTCTCCACCCATGCGAATCGTATAGCCTTGTGGCACTTCGATTGTCTCGAAAAGGGTGGTTAACTCCCCTACGATTTCATTTGCGTTATAGCCTTGAATCACATCAGAACCTAAAGTAACAACACGCTCTTGGTTTTTACGGTTGATTTGGCTGAATGAGGTTGCGTAGCGAATATCGGCGATTGAATTCAAAGGCACTTGACGCAAGGCGCCTCCCATGTTCATATCGCGGTAGGTGATATTCATCTGCAATAACTTCTCGATCTGGTTGCGAGAATCTCCTTTTAAGCGTAACTGAATCGGATATTCATCTTTCGCATCGCGGAATTTCGAGATCTCTGCCCCAAATAATCCCGTACGCACCGCCATCGCCACTTGTGCAGACGAAATGCCCTCGCGGGATGCTTTCTCCCGATTTACATCGATGATGATTTCCGGTTTGTTTGTCACTAAATCGGTTTTTAATTCTTGAATACCTTGAATACCCGATTTTACGATCGACGCACGCACCTTCTTTTCTAGATCTTGTAAAACTGCGAAGTCGTCTCCTGCTATTTCAATGGAGATAGGCTTACCAGTAGGCGGGCCATTGTTTTCTCTTTCGATGGCAAGTTCAACACCTGCTAAAGGATTTTTTGCAAAATCTGCTTGTATCTTACTCAAGACTTCTCCTGTCTTAATACCTTCGCGCAATTGCAATTTCTCGAATGCGATGGTCACCTTACTCTTGTGCGGTGTTGCCCCACGGTCCGGTTGCATCGGATCACCTGCGTTTTTACCTACGTTTGAAATGACAGAATTGACAATTTTACTATATCCCTCTTTGTTCAAGAAAGTAAATACGCGCTTCTCGATTACTTTCGTCATGGAATCCGTAACGACCGCATCAGTACCAATCGGGTTTTTGGCATATATATAGATGTAATCCGGATCACCTGAAGGGAAGAAAACCACTTTAGGCTTCACCACACCCATTAGAGCAATCGTAACTATTAATAAAACGAAGGCTGAAATAGTCGCATAAATCGGGCGCTTGCCCATCAATACCCACGAGATTAACTTGCGGTAATTCGTCTTGAAGTTAGGTAAAGTCTTCTCCTGGAAAGGCACAATCCATTTCGGAGTGATCACAAAGTGATTAAACACATACAGAATTATGCAAAGAACAAAGAAGTTACCAAAGCCAAAGTGACCCAAGCCGAAGCCCATCACGTAGCCAAAAATTGCCAAACTCAACAAGATAAATACGGTGCGACGGATATCCGAGAATTTCGGGTTTTTCACATCGTTCACCTCTTCATCGTGACGCTTCATAAACGTAATGGCGAATACCGGATTCATGACATAAGCCACAAATAGGGACGCGAAAAGCGTAATAATTAACGTGATAGGCAAGTATTTCATGAACTCTCCCACGATTCCAGGCCAGAAAAGCAAAGGCAAGAAGGGAGAAATGGTTGTAAGCGTACCTGATAAAACGGGGATAAACACCTCTGATGCGGCTAATTTAACCGACTCCGTAATGGATAATTTCTTAAAGTTATTGAACAAACGGTGCGCATTCTCGATTACCACAATCGCATCATCCACCACAATACCTAGTCCTAATAGGAAACCAAAAAGAACGATGGTATTTAAGCTGAAGTCTAGGGAAGGCATGAATAAGAAGGTCAACAGGGCCGATAAAGGCACTGAAAGACCTACGAATACGGCATCTCTGACACCCATGAAGAACATCAACACGATCACCACGAAAATGAAACCTAGAATAACCGTGTTAATCAAGTCCGCTAAATCGCCACGTGTACGCTCTGATTGATCCGCCGTGGTCGTTACGGTTAATCCTTCCGGGAATCTATTTTCTTTGTATTCTTCTATCGTCTTTTCGATGCGATCTGCTGCCTCGATTAAGTTTGCTCCCCCACGCTTGATGACGTTTAGCGTGATAACAGACTTTTTGTTCAAACGGGCAAAATCTTGCTTCTCTTCATAGCTGTCTACTACTTCAGCCACGTCCTTTAAACGAACGCGTGCTCCAGTCGAGGAACCGATCATCAAGTTAGCTATTTGATCCACAGCCTTAAACTCACCCGTCACACGAAGGGAACGACGAACTCCATCCACGGCTAAATCGCCACCCGAGATGTTCACGTTTTCGCCTTGTACGGCTGATTGGATATCATAAAAAGTCAAACCATAACTCTGCATCTTGTACAGGTCTAGGTTGATTTGAATCTCTCTTTTCAAGGCACCGATGATATCTACGCGGTTAATTTCCGGCATACCTTCGATCTCGTCTTGTAAGTCCTCCGCGTATTTCTTCAATTTATCGAGCGGATAATCCCCTGCGATGTTGATGTTCATGATCGGGAACTCGGAGAAGTTAACTTCTGCTACCGATGGCTCACGCGTTAAATCTTTGGGTAAATCAGCAATCGCTTTATCAACCGCATCTTGGGTTCGTTGCTTTGCGATGGGGACGGTGACGTCTGTGTTGAATTCAACGATAATTACCGATACATCCTGCAAGGCGTTCGACTTCACGCGCTTTACACCCGTGATCGATTTGATTTGTTTTTCAATCGGTTTATTGATCGTGTTCTCGATATCTGAGGGAGTCGTTCCGGCATAGACTGTCTGGATGACCATTTGAGGCACCACGATGTCTGGGAATTGCTCTTTAGGAAGGCTCGAATAGATTCCCATCCCCGCCACAAAAATGATGAACGTGAAGATGTAAACCGTCGTGCGGTTTTGGGCTAACCAGCCCACCATGTTATAGATTAAGCCTTTGCCTTCTGGCAATTGCTCATTTTTGATATTTTTTTCCATTTTCTACTTAGAAAGAGATGGCTGTACCATCTACTAAATCTTGAAATCCTTGTGTAATAAGTGATTCGCCTGCTTTCAGACCCTCTGTAATCTCTGCTTGGCCATTGTAGGTTAAGCCTACGGTTACCTGACGTGCACGAGCCACCTTTTTGCCATTTTCCTCTACCGCCACATAGACTAAATTTCCTTTTTCGGTTTTTTGGATAATGTTTTCGCTGATCACGATCGCGTTTTTCTTCGATGTATCGTTGATGTTAATCACCGCTAATAAGTTCGGCTTTAACTCGCCACCCGCGTTCGGGATGCGCGCTTCGATGTCGAAAGTACGTGTTAATGGATTCACCATTTTAGACACTAACGAGATACGTGCTTTCAATTCCTTGTTCAAATCAGGGAATTTGATGCTGATTTCATCGCCTTGCTTCACCGTTCCTACATAAGAATCTGCGATTTTAGCGGAGATCTTTAAGTTACCTAAGTTTACGATTTGAACGATTGGGACACCTGGGGCCCCCATTTCGCCGGCTTTTTGGCGTACTAATTCGATGGTTCCTGCAATAGGAGCTGTTACGCGTGAAAGCCCTAATTGTGCTTTCAAAGTCACGATTCTTTTCTCCAAAGACTCCATATTCGACTTCGCGCTCAAGTATTGAACCTCTGTTCCGATTTGTTGATCCCAAAGCGCTTTTTGCTTCGTAAAAATTGTCTTCGCTAAGGAAAGTTGTTGACGAACTTCTTCCAATGATTCTTTCAAGATGTTGTTGTCTAACGTCGCAATCAATTGACCCTTAGATACTGTTTGTCCTGCTACTACTGGCAATGTTAAAATCACACCACCTGTTTGTGGGCTAACTAAAACGGTGTTTTCTGCTACAACATTTCCCTGCGCTTCTACGAAGTGCTGGAAGTTTTGAGTGGCTAAAGGGCTCACGCTTACGGTGATTACTTTCGCTACCGCTTGATCTGAAGGCTTCCCTACTTCTTTTTCTAAAGCAGCTATTTTCGCCTGGATTTCTTTTTCCTGGCTCTTTAAGTCAGCTAATTCTTGCTTCTTATCTTTTGATCCGCATGCTGCGAATAAAATGATTCCACTTAGGAGGATGGCTATTTTTTTCATGTTTCTGTTAGTCTATGTATAGTGTACCGTTTGCTTTTTCTAATTCAACTTTAGCTACTAAGGCATTATAAAGTGCTGTAAAGTAGTTTGCTTGTGATTCTTTAATGGATGATTCTGCGTTCAAAACCTCTAAGTTTGAACCTACCCCGTTTTGGTATTTTACCCGCGTTACACGAGAGATTTCATTGGCTAATTCTAAGTTCGCCTTTTGTTCTTTCATGGATTCCAAAGCATTCTTCATCGTAATGCTCGCCTGTGAACGTTGCATGTCGATAGACGACTTTAGCAAGCCGTAGGACTGACGCACCTTTTGTAAGTTGTTGGCTGATTGAATGGCTCTGTATTTTTTTGAGTAGCCATCAAAGATTGGAATCTGCAAGGCTACTGTTACAGCGGCATTATCGAACCAAGGCTTGCTCACTAAATCACCAAAACCATTTGCTCCCGCATTGTAACCGTAGTTTGCGTTCAACAAGAGACGAGGCAAATAACCCGCCTTGATACTTTTTAAATCCAGTTCCGCTAAGCTTTCCTGAGTTTGCAAAATGGAATACTCGATGCGATTGGAATAATTGAAATCGCCAGCAGCATTCGTATTAAACGTCGCTAATTCTACTTTTTCCAAAGTTTCACTTAATCGAATCGGCTCTTCCATAGGGTAACCCATCTGAAACTTTAAAAGGGAATAGCTTAATGCTTGCAGTCGATCGATGTTTTCTAGTTCTGTACGCAAATTGTTTGCTTGCACATCTAGACGTTGTACGTCTATCTTTTCAACAAATCCTTGCTTATTCAGCTCGCGCGTCTCTTTTAATAAGGTATCTAATCGAGCCACATTCAAGGCTAAAAGGCCTTGGCGTTTTTCATTGACTAAAATTCCATAATACGCCTTCGTCACATTCTCTGCTACTTGTTGCTTGGATTGTGTTACGGACTTCACGGCTAAGTCTTTGTACACCGATGATGCCTTTAAGCCCAGTAAATACGTTCCGTCAAAAACCAATTGGCTTAATCCCACATTCGCAAAACCAGCATTATCTACCCCAAATTTCGCCGCAATCAATTCCCCTTCAGCGGCCGCTGGATTGAAAATTCTGGCTGGGATAAAAACACGTTGCAAGATGAGATTGTTGGTGAGCGAAAGAGACCCATTGACTTGAGGCAAGCCCATTGCTCTAATTTCATTCACCTTTGCATTTGCGTTCTGCAAGTCGAGTTGGCTATTTTTCACTTGTACTTGGTTTGCGATAGCGTAGTCTACGGCCTGTTTTAGGCTAAATGACTGCGCTGTAGCTGCCAGAGAGGTCAGTAAAAATAGACCGGCATAGATTTTTCTTAGGCGGATCATTAGTTTAAATTGTTTTGGTAAGATGTATAAAGCGTTAAACCTTTTTCAGTCAAAATACCTCGCATGAAAATGTCCATCATTGTTATCTGGGTGTCATACAAGGATAATTTGTTGTTAGGGTAAAAATCGGGGTTGAAGGCTAAATCAACTTCGGCCATGCGTAAGCGGGCAAGTAATTCGAAATCGATATCATTTCTGAAGTAGCCGAATTGCGCGCCCTTTTTAAAGTCGGCAATTAAGTTTTGGTAAATACATTTTTCTCCATGCTCTTTGAAGACTTGAAATGCGGCGGGAAAGTACTTTTGGATTTCAAAAAGCAATCGGGGATTCATCTGAGTCAATAAATCTTTTGTCATTTCAAAAGACTTAAACATCTTTTCGATCACATTCGAATAAAGTCTATCGAGCTCATCCCACTTTGCAAAATCTTGTTCAGTGAAGGTTTTTACGACCTCTAAAACCATCGAATCTTTGTCCGGAAAATGTTGATAAATCGTTTTTTTAGAAATCCCTAATTCGCTTGCAATCGCATCCATCGTTACAGTCTTGACACCATAACGGAAGAATAATTCTGTTCCTTTTTCTAGAATGCGTGATTTCATTTGCTTAACCCATTGACTTATCGGGAAGCAAAACTATGGAAACTTTCGTAGACTACAAAGTTTTCTTGTATTATTTTAAGATGACGGCCCCGTTAAATTTTATTAACGGCCAAAATCATCTTGCAAACGGACGATATCTGATTCATCCGATGGATGCTCCACATCCGTATGCTGCCAAATCTCCGTCACTACACCCCAGTTGTCTAGACCAACTAAACGGTGGCGCATTCCGGTGGGCAAAGTAATCAATTCGCCCTCTTGGTATACGCCCGGTGCAGATTGCTCATCCGTGTCTGAGATTACTACCCCCACTGGGCCGTGATGAACCGTCCACACTTCTGCTCTGCGGAAATGGTATTGCCAAGATAAACGCTTGGAAGGAGCCACTACTAAGAACTTAGGGCTTAGCTTTTGGGTGATCTGAATGGAATCCAGCGTTAGCTGTGGGAAGAATTGTGCTGCAAACTTGGCTGCTTGGTTTTCATCTAACACAAAGAATCCCCCCCATGGTCGGCTGTGGTCTTTATCGATAATTGTGTAACCTTGAGAGATGATGTAAGCTTCGACTTGTGCGAAGACTTCAGAGGCAGGAGTGTTTGTGCTAAAATTCATAGGGCAAAAATAAAAAAAAGACGGGAGAGCATCCCGTCTTTTCTATTCTATTTATTGAATGGTCACTTACAGTGTCCAGCCGTTGCGGTATTCGCGTTTAACGAATTGGTTCGCTGCGTCAAAGTTCGTGATACGCATGTTTGCTGCATCCCACTCCAGTTTTTGACGACCGATGTACTTTGCGTTTCGGCCTTCACCTTCGCGTAACATGTACGAACGAATCGCTAGGTTACCCATTAAAACAGATTCTGTAAATGGAGCAGCGTAATCGAATGGAGAACTTACTTCCATGTTGCCAAAACCAGCCTTACAAGCCTCTACCCACTGCGTATTGTGTCCGCTATCTCCACCTTTCACACGCGCTAGGCTTGCTTTAGGAAGTTCTGATTCATCAACACGCTTACCATTTTTAAACACTTTAGGATACATACCATACGTTCCGCAGGTCATGATTCCTTTCGATCCGATTAAGATAACCCCATTAGAGCCATCTGGATCCCCGATGATTTCCGATGAAGGAATTCCATCTGGATGCGGCGCCCGAAGACCCCCATCAAACCAAGTTAATTTCACTGGAGAATTATTTTTCTTCGAAGGACCATAGTGCAATGTTACCATCGAGCTAGGAGGACATCCTTGTGGAATGTATTCCGGCGTCCAATCTTGTAAGAAGACAGAACCTACAGAACATTCAACATCGATCGCGTCGCGGATACCTAATACTTTGAAAGGAGGGTCTAATAAGTGACATCCCATATCGCCTAATGCACCTGTACCATAATCCCACCAGCCTCTCCACTTGAATGGAAGTAAAGCTGGGTTATATTCTCTGTATTTCGCAGGTCCTAACCAAAGATCCCAATCTAATTCTGCCGGTGCTGGTGATCCAGCGGCAGGATAAGCGATTCCTTGTGGCCATACGGGACGATTCGTCCAAACATACACTTCTTTTACTTTTCCGATCGCACCGCCATCAAACCACTCCATCATTTGACGAACACCGTCACCTGATGAACCTTGGTTACCCATTTGCGTCACGACTTTCATCTCTCTCGCTTTCTCGCCTAAAAGACGCGCCTCGTAGATATCATGTGTCAAAGGTTTTTGAACGTATACGTGCTTCTTACGACGCATCGCCTCCATCGCAATCGTTGCGTGGGTGTGATCCGGAGTAGAAACGATGACCGCATCTACGTTGCTACCTTCTTTATCTAAGGCTGCACGGAAATCACGGTAGTAATTTGCTTTTGGAAGGTCTTTTTTGATGCGCACGATTTGGCGATCATCTACGTCGACAATTGCGACGATATTTTCAGCACCTTTGTTATACGAATTCATGATATCGCTGTAGCCTTTTCCGCCACCACCGACACCCATGATGTTTAATTTGTCTGAAGGAGCCGTGTACCCTTTACCCAAAACGTGGCGAGGGACAATGTAGAAACTAGCTGCGGCTAAACCCGCTTTTTGCAGGAAGTTCCGTCTTGAAGTGTTACTCATGGTTGATAGGTTTTAATGATAGGATGTAAGTTTGGAAAAAAAAATAAGAAAACAAAAAAAAGGGGTCAGCTTTCGCTAACCCCTCTCAGTATAGAACAGGTGAATGCTCTTATTCAGCCTTTTTAGATTTTTTCTCTAATTTTTTAATCGCTTGTTCTCTCTCAGCGCCTTCCATTTGCTCTTTTAAAGCAGATAAAGCACCGATATCGCCCATAGTCGATTTCTCAGCTGAAACAGTCGCTGTTTTCTCAGCAGACTTAGTTGCTTTTTTCTTCTCTGGTTTCGCCGCAGCAGCATCAGCCGCTACTTCTTCAGCCGTAGCTGCAGTGAAGGTACGTGTGTGAGATAAGATGATCTTACGCTCTTCTTTGTGGA
>JACCDN010827268.1_pt1 | contig 17140 bp, 11 predicted proteins | sample 7441691 | NCBI WGS metagenome assembly JACCDN01 (sample SAMN15323439, study PRJNA562643) | freshwater metagenome | isolation source: river surface water | place: USA:Blue River Watershed | collected 2017-08-16
CTCTTTTTCGGTGAGAGTGTGTGAGCTTCCATCCCGGGAACAAGAGGCGAGTTCTCGAACCGAAAAAGAGCCCGCCCTGCCCGGGGACCGGCCCACCCCAGCGGGAAAGGGCGGCCCGTGGGGCGCAGCCCCACCCCCTCTGCCGGGAGACAGGGTTTCTAAGGCCCCCTTAAAACAACCGATCCGGCCCAACAATAAAAGAAACCGCCTTTGGAAGCACTCGAAACACGACTTCCCGAGCCTTCAACGGCTGTCCATCCACGACGAACGCGACCCCCTGCTCTTCCTCATCGCGAACGGTCGCAGAAGTAAAGACGATCCGCGTCTCTTCCATCTCACTTTTTTTCCAAAGACCGAACAGCCCGGGACGCTCATGCGTCGTCTGCAGCACCGCCTCCAAGTGCTCATCCTGAGGGGAGGAAAGGAGCTCCCCCGTTTTGGGGTTCAAGGCCGCATTCTGGACCGACAGCGGACTGGGCGTACGGGCCCGCACGGCATATGATCCCTCGAGTTCCAAGCGTGCGGACGTCTTCGGGGCGACCGCCTCCAAAAGGAATGGCTTCCCGTTCGCCGAGCCGAGGTCCAACACACGAATCACGCGCGCAGCCAACACCCCGACTCCAGCGGCCCCCGCCGGAATCCCCAAGGCTCGCCCCAAGACGGACGGTTCCGCCGGGAGATATCCGACAGAAAGGCCCGGATGCTCCGCGATCCACGGGATCCAACGCAAAAACCAGGCCTCCGAGCCCACGAAAATGAGGTTCTTGACGCCTTGTTTCAATACGTCCTTCAATTCGGCCGCTAACTCATGAAAGCCATCACGCAAGACGGGACCCTGAATGCCCAAGCGCGCGACCTCGGTCTCGATGCGGGCGACCGTCTTGGGCCCGGTCCCCTGCGCCAGGATACCGTCGTACAGATAGGCAAACGACGGATTCATATCCCTACGCGGACGACCCTGACGTGATCTCGGCAGGCGTGTTGATGGTCGGTTCGGCCTTCGGCTTGCTCGTGACCGGTTCACGCTTCTCGACCGGCTTCATCATCCCGACCGTGAACATCCCCACGAGTGTCGCGCCCGGCTCGATCGCGACCGTCTCGGCCGTGATGTCACCCTTGAGCTTGGCGGTGGCCTTAAGCTCGACCTTGCGCGTGATCTGCAAGTTCCCTTCGACGGTCCCGGCGATCGTCGCCTCTTCGGCCTTGACGGAGGCCTGGATGGACGCCTCGGGGCCGATCATCAGGTGGCCGCCGCAGGTGAGCGAACCGACCAATTCCCCCTCGATGCTGACGTTCCCCTGGCTGCGAAAATCGCCCTCGACACGCACGCCGCGCGCGATCACGGTCTGGGCGGACGCGCCATTCGACGAAAACCCGCTCGGCGGCGTCGGAGCCGTGTATTTCGCATCGGATTTGGGGGGATTGAACATAGGGACAAGCAAGAAGGACAAGATTTGTTGCCCAGGATACGCAATCCGTCAGACAACGACAAGAAAAGATCAAGGATCCCGTCCCTACATCGCCGTCGGCACGGGGATCGTGAGGATCCGCAGGCCGTTGCGGAGGGCACAGGCGGCGGCGAGGGCGAGGTTCAACCGGCGGGCGCGAAGGGCGGGCGGGGCGTCGAGGACGGGCGTATCGCGATAGAAGGCGTTCACGGCCTGCGCGGTCGTGAAGCACCACTGCGCGAGCAGGGCGGGCTGGGTTTGCTGGACGTCGAAGCCATCCTGGACGCGACCAGCGGCACGCACCACGACGTCCGGAAGCGTCGCGATCGCTAGGACCAAGGAACGTTCCGTCACGGTGAGCGGCTCCGTGGCGTCTCCCTCCCCTTCCCACGTGCCGTTCGCTTTTTCGAGGATGGAAAACAGCCGCACGAAGGCGTATTGGCAGTACGGGCCCGTCACCCCTTCAAACGATAGGGCCTGCTCTTTATCAAACAGGAACACCGACTTCGGATCTTGCTTTAGAAGCGCAAATTTCATGCCGCCGAAGGCGAGGGCGCGGGCGGTCTCACGCAGGCGCGCCTCGTCCCACGCCGGATCCTCACCATGGCGCTCCTTCGTTTGCGCGTACGCTTGCGCCAACAGCTCATCGCGCAACCACTGGTATGTGATGATGTTACCCTTGCGGCTCGACATGGCACCTTCCTTCAAGGTCAGGAGGCCGTAGCCGAGATGGAGGTACGGTTCGCCGTACCCCATCTTCTGCAAGACGGCGTTCAATTGCTTGAAATGCAGCGACTGGCGATCATCGGTCAACACGAAACTGGCCGCGACATTGGGGTAATCACGTTTTTTTTGCTCGGCGAGGGCGAGGTCCTTGGAAAGGTAGAGCAGGTTGCCGTCGGACTTGCGCAGCAAACAGACGCCTAGCTTTTCCGCTTCAAGATCGACAACAAGCGCCCCTTCGCTGGGTTTGGCGACGCCATCCGTCTCGAGCCGATCGACGATCCGGGCGGATTCTTCAAGGAACGAGGATTCGAGGTAGGGCTCCGCACGGTCAAAGGCGATGCCCATTTCCCCGCAAATCTGCTGGATCTCCTCGATGCAGGCGGTCCTCGTCCCCTTCCAAAGCGCCGTCCATGCCGGGTCACCATGTTCCAAATACCCTTGGATAAGGGAAATTTCTTGCTTCGCCAGATCACCACGGGCTTCGATCATGGTGCCGGCCTCGGCGTAGATGCGGCCGAGTTCACGGGCCATTGGAACGACGGCATCCCCATGTTCGCGCCGGTATTCCTCCGCCAGTGCCGATTGCGGATCGGGGCGGGAATCGGCTCGCCAGCCTTCCGACACGTCTTTCGCGTATTGATCCAACGGCACCGTATCACTCCAATACAAACGGACGAGGGCCCACAACGCCTTCGCGACGTTTGCTCCTTGGTCATTAATGAACTGGACCGCGACCACCGGAATCCCCGCCGCCTTCCACAGCGAATGATAGGCAACGCCCGTCACGAAATTGCGCAGGTGGCCAATGTGGATCTCCTTGTGGGTGTTGGGGTTCGCGTATTCAAAGAGAATCGGCGGTTGATCGATAGAAGTGAGACGACCATAAGAAAACGCCTCCGCGTCCGAGAGAGCCGCGCGCCAGGCTTTTGTCGTCAAAGACTCCGCACCCAACAGGTCGGTGACCGCCGCAGAAAGCGCTTGGTCAGAGAATCGAACGTTGAGATACGGACCGGCCGCCACAGCCGCCGCAATAACGGACCCATCAGAAGTCGCCAACGCCTCTCCCGCCTGCTGGGCCAAGGCCGCAGGACTTTCCCCGCGCGTTTTCGCCAAGCGAAAAAACGGCACGGCAACGTCACCGAGCTCGGGCTTCGGCGGCGCGACCATCTCGCTCGCCAAAACGGAAAAGCCCTTCCTTGAGAGCTCGTCCGCCAACGCTTCCGTCCAGGCCTGCCAGGGGTTGAGATGTGACATAGGTTAGTTTCGGATGAGTTTCGCGAAGCCCCGCTTCCCCTTTTGCAGGATGAGCCCTTCGGCTGGCACGGTCAGTTCGGCTTTCACGTCGGAAACGCGCTCCCCGGCGACGCTCACGGCTCCCTGCTCGATCTGGCGACGAGCGTCGGTGTTCGAGGTCACGAGACCGGTGAGGACGAGCGCCTCGATGAGCGAAATGGTCGCTTGGTTGAGGGAAAATTCAGGCATTTCCGTGGGGACGAGGCCGTCCTGGTGCACCTGCGCGAAATGGGCGGCGGCCCGGTCGGCGGCTTCGATGCCAAAGCAGCGCGCCACGACGTGGTGCGCGAGCTCTTTCTTGAGCGTCATCGGGTTCTCGCCTTCGTTGAGGCGACGTGCGCGTTCGGTGAGCGCCTCTTTCTCCGCCTCCAAATCCCCCGTGAGGGCGGCGAGGACATCGAATCCCGAAAGGATCATCTCATCCGGCCAGCTCATGAGCTTGCCGTAGGCGTCTTCGGGGGCATCCGTGAGCGCGATCATGTTCCCTTCGGTCTTGCCCATCTTCTTGCCCGTCGGGTCAGCGAGGAGCTTGCAGGTCATGACCGCCTTTTCCTTGCCCTTGAGTTCACGCAAAAGGGTACGGCCCGCGAGCATGTTGAAGGTCTGGTCGTTGCCGCCGATCTCGAGGTCGACCTCGAGGGCGACCGAATCGTAGCCCTGCATCAGCGGGTACATGAACTCATGGAGATAGACGGGCTTCCCCTCTTGGAGGCGCTTCGCGAACATGTCGCGCTCGGACATCTGTTGGACGGTAAAATGAGAGGCGAGCTCGACAACGTCCGCGAACGACATGGCCCCGAGCCATTCCTGGTTGAAGCGGATCTGGACCGGGTTTTCCCCGTCGAATTTCAAAAACGCGGAGAGTTGCTCCTTGTACCCCTTCAGGTTCTCGAGGACTTCGGCCGGCGTCAGACGCTTGCGGGTGGCGGACTTGTCGGTCGGATCGCCGATCATGGCCGTGAAATCGCCGATCACCAAGATCGCCTCGTGGCCCAAGGCTTGGAACTCGGCGAGCTTCTGGACGGCGATCGCGTGGCCGATGTGGATGCTGGGACCAGTGGGGTCAATACCAAGATAGGCGCGCAGGCGTTCGCCCTTGAGCATGCGGGCACGGAGCGTGTCGTTGCCGGGCAAGACGCGTTCGACCGCATGGGAGAGAAACCAATCGACCCGCTTGGGGTCCGTCACGACAGGAGACATATGGGCGTAGGGTAGCGAAAACGAGAAAATCCGGCAAGAATAACAAAAAAACGACCACCCGTCGCGGTCAGCGCCGTACCGACGGCGACGTCGCGCGCGTGCCGAGCTCGTTACGCCAACGGACGAAGCGGGCGAGTGGAAACCAACCGAATTGTCAATCGCTCCACCGTCGAAACAAAAAACCGCTCAAGCGGTTAGGGGGCGGTGGGCGGGACCGCGAGGAACGCCGTCTCCCACGGCCAGTAGGCGCGGACCGATGACTCGCGAGGCTCGGCGTCCGGAACCAGCGAAAAGCGCGGGGCGCGACGCTGGTCGAGGCGGCAGGAGAGCCACCGGGGGTGGTGCCGGTGGCCGAAGTACCCACCAAGCGCGACAACACGCGGCATCACCGGACGAGGAAAGGCCCGGGCACGGTCCCAAGCATCCATCGTGCGGGCGAGCTGGTGGTGGGTGCCGGGAACAAGCCCGACGCCCGCGAGCAGCGCCGTCACGGAGCTGGAACCGTACCCGTTGTAAGCATAGTCGCGATGCATCTTGGTCGTGTCGTAGTGCGGGACGGCGTAGGCCTGGACCAGCGCCCAGGCACCAGGCCGCGCCGCCTCGCGGAACGCGCCTTCCGTGAACCAGGTCGGACGCACGGGATGACCGATGTCGTCCGCCCTTTCCTCCCCCACCCAGCGACAACGCCAGGACGATTCCGGATCTTCGATGAGCGGCGGGGGCCGGAACCAGCTCAGGACCAGGACCTCGCTGCCCACCTTGGCGCGATCACCCTCGGTGTGGACCTCGAACGGATACCCGATCGGCAACGAATCCGCATGACGCATGAGAACCTCCTTGCACGCGCCTATCTATCAGATACCTGCGAAATCGTCAAGAAAGACCCCGCCATCCCTTGCGGGATGCCGGGGTCGTTTCTTTCTAGCTCAGCTGTGCGCGTAATCGAACAATTTTCGCCTCCGTATCCGCTTGCTTCTGACGGAGGTCGCCCACGACGCGCTCTGGCGCCTTCGAGACGAATTCGGTATTCGCGAGACGACGCTTCACGTCTTCAAGGTAACGCTCGGCGTCGGTGAGTTCCTGACGCAATGCCTCGAGACCAACCGCCGAGGGAGCTTCAGGAACGAGGGCAAGGAGCGAGGCGCCCGTCGCGGTGAACGGGGCTCCGGACGGGAGGGCCGCCGCGCGGGTGAGGTCGGAAGCTTGCAGCAGACGGCGAATCCAGGCCTGGTTTGCCTCGACTTGGGCCCACGTGGCATCGGCGCAAACGAGGACGAGCGGGAGCTTTTTTGCCGGTTCCACTTTCGTTTCAGCCCGCAAACGACGACCATCCGTCACGAGGGCGAGGAGCTCCTCAAACGCCCGGGAAGATTCTTGGTGGGACACCTGGACGGTTGGCCAGGCGTGCGAGATGAGCATCCCGGGGAAACCCGCCGCTTCCCACACGGCTTCCGTCACGAACGGCATGAACGGGTGAAGGAGCGTGAGGAGCGCGCGCAAGACATGGATCAGCAAGGCCTCTTTGCCGCCCTCAACCTTGGCGATCTCGAGATAGACGTCCGCAAGGTCGTTCCACGTGAAGTCACGTAGGCGTTCGGCGGCGAGAGAGAGCTGGTAACGCTCGACGAGGTCGGTCACCTCGGCCGTCACGGCCTCGAGGCGGGCGATGATCCAACGGTCCGCATCGGTGCGGACGGAAGCTTCCCACGCGGAGGCGTCGGTGTCGGCCGGACAGGTCGTGAGAATATAGCGCGAGATATTCCAGACCTTGTTCGTGAAATTGCGGAGGCTTTCGATTTTCGTCTCGGAGAGCTTCAGGTCCTGCCCGGGCGTCGAGCCCATCAGGACGGACAGGCGCACGGCGTCGGTCCCGTATTTCGGGATCAGGTCGAGCGGATCGAGGATGTTATCAAGGGATTTGGACATTTTTCGGCCCTGCTCGTCGCGGACGAGGCCGTGCAGGTACGCATCCTTGAACGGGACTTCGCCGAGCGCATAGGTCGACATCATGATCATGCGCGCGACCCAGAAGAAGAGGATGTCGTAGCCGGTCTCGAGGACGGCGGTGGGGTGGTAAATCGCGAGGTCGCCCGTCTTTTGAATGTTCCCCTTCGCGTCAACGGAGGCGGCGTCCGGCCAGCCGAACACCGAGAAGGTCCACATGCCGGAGGAGAACCAGGTGTCGAGGGTGTCGGGGTCCTGCACCCAGCCTTCGCCGGGCGATTCGAGAGAAACACGTTGTTCGTCACCCATATACCAAACCGGCACACGATGCCCGAACCAAATCTGGCGCGAGATGCACCAGTCACGGAGGCTGTTGATCCAATGGAAATAGGTCTTCTGGAAGCGATCCGGGACGATGGTGGTGCCGCCTGCCTGGACGGCTTCGATCATGAGCTCCTTGAGGGTCACGGAATCCCCTTTTTTCCACTTGTTGAGCGTATTCTGACGCAAGGCGAACGGCTTGTTCACGCGCAGGAACCACTGCTCCATCGGCAACTGCTCGACGGGCGCGCCGCCGCGTTCGGCGATCGGCAAGGCTTGCGCGACGTCTTCGACCTTCTCAAGGAGGCCGTCGGCCTCGAGGGCCGCGGCGATGAGCGGACGGGCCTCTTCGACGGTCTTGCCGGCGTACGCGTCCCCGCACAACGGAAGCAGGCGGCCGTCGCGGCCGATGACGACCTCCATCTTCAGGCCGTGCTTCTCCATCATGTCCCAGTCAACTTGGGCGTGTGCCGGCGTGACGCCTAAGGCACCCGTCCCGAAGGCCGGATCGACGGCCTCATCCGCGATGACCTGGATCGAAATCGGCTTGCCACAGAACGTCGTCGCAAACGTTTGGCCGATGTAGGCGCGATATCGTTCGTCCGTCGGATGGACGGCCACGGCGGTATCCCCGAATTTGGTTTCCGGACGGGTCGTGGAAATCGTGATCGGAAAATCCTTCGCGTACTTAAAGGTGTACAGCTTGGCAGTGACGTCTTTCGTTTGGACCTCGTCGTCGGAAAGGGTGGTCTGGAATTGCGGGTCCCAGTTCACGAGGCGATAGCCGCGTTCGATGAGGCCGTCCTCATGCATACGACGGAACATCTCGAAGACGGCGCGGTTACGCGGCTCGTCGAGGGTGTAGGTTTCGCGCGACCAATCGCAGGAAGAGCCCATGGCGCGGACTTGGCGGTTGATGGTCTCGCGGGAACCTTCGGCAAATTCATGGACCTTCTCCAAAAAGGCTTCGCGGCCAAGGGTGCGGCGCGGATCGGGGATCCCCTGCTTGCGGAGGAGCTGTTCGACTTTTACCTGCGTGGCGATGGCGGCATGGTCAGTTCCCGGGACCCAAAGCGTGCGCTTGCCACGGAGACGGTGAAAGCGGATGAGCGTATCCTGGATCGCGAGCATGGTCGCGTGGCCCATGTGCAGCGTGCCGGTGCGATTCGGCGGCGGCAGGACGATGCAATACGGTTCCCCCTCCGCACGCGGGGCGAAGGCGCCGCTGGCTTCCCAGGCGGCGGAAAGACGGGCCTCGTGGTCGGCGGGCTGGTAGGCCTTGGGCATTTCGGTGGGCATAGATAGGGCTGAGCGTAGCGAAGATTCGGAGTTTTTGCCAGGCCGAGGCAAGACAAGCGAAACCGAGCCGTGTTCAGCAAGAATTGAGATAGAAAAAACCGAGCTAGGCTCGGGATTAGGCAGGCTCGAACAGGGCGGACTCGGCATTGTTGAGCGCATCCGCCCCGGAACGGCTGAGCCAGGGGTGGCGCTCGAGGAAGGCGCGGGCGGCAACATCGGGATCGGACGAGAAGGGATCAGCGCCGACATCCCCCACGCGAGCGATCCGGACGGCCATGAAACGGTCAGAGCTCGTGTCCGTGAACGGCTGAGGCTCGTGGAAGAGGGTGATCTCGTACGTTCCCGGCGGAACCACGACGGATGAGAGGGTCGCGTCACGTTGGATCAGGTTGGCCTTGCGCAGATCCTGATGGCGCCGATAGAAGCGTTCCGCATCCCCGCAGGCGAACGTCGGCATGATCATGTTGAGCGTCGCGACAGAATGAGCCTTGTGGACGGGCGGGCCGTCAACCAGGACGAAAGCTCCTTCCCCATCTGGAAGGACCAGACGAAACCCCTGATCACGAATATTGAGTTGCGCGAAACCATAGGAGGCCCAGAACCCCGCCTCATGATGCGAACGAATGAACGAGAAGTCGTGCCCATCCTCAATCGCTGGAGCGTTAGGTGCCCCCGCAGAGATCAGGAGGCAGCCGACGGCGAGCTTGCCCGACGGGACCGGGATCCGGACCTTCGTCTCGAGTGGACCCTCGGCGAAGGGGCAGGGCAGGAGCGGACGCACGGCATCAGCCGCGACGAGCCAGTCGGCGAGGCCGCAGCGCGCACAGGGAACCGTAAGCTCCCGGATCCGCGCGAACATCCCGACATAGAAGGCCTGGCCGGGCGGCAGTTCGTGCAGAGCGGTCTCGAGGGCCGCGTAACCGGAAGCCCGGCGCACGAGCGGAGCCGGCGCATGGTCCGCAACCGCGAACGGGTGTCCGGTAGGGAGCTGGTGCCCGTTCGCCTGGAACGGGATGGCGGTGAGGCACTGGTAGACACGGGCCATCGAGGCGACCCGGGCACCGAAGGGAACGGACGCGGACGGTTTTGTAGAAACCATGGGGATCTCCAGAGTGGCGGGGGGGACGAGGCGAGTGGGATGGTAACAGTCGGGAATCGCGCGTCAAGAAGCACCGAGGTGGCGACGTTGCGGCGAAGGTCCTTAGGCATTGAAAAAGCGCTGATAATCAGCGCTTTTTCAAGACCTCCTTCAAATATTTCCCCGTAAAGCTCTTCGGATGCTTCGCGACGTCTTCCGGCGTGCCTTCGGCGACCAGGCGGCCGCCCTTGTCGCCACCCTCCGGTCCCAGGTCGAGGATCCAGTCGGCGTTCTTGATGATATCGAGGTTGTGCTCGATGACGACGACTGTGTTTCCACGCGCGACGAGACGGTGCAAAACCTCCAACAATTTACGAATGTCCTCGAAATGAAGACCGGTCGTGGGCTCATCAAGCAAATAGAAGGTTTTCCCGGTATCACGACGCGCCAATTCGGTCGCGAGTTTCACGCGCTGCGCTTCTCCACCAGACAGCGTCGTGGCGGCCTGGCCGAGCTGGAGATAACCCAAGCCGACCTCTTCGAGGATCTTGGTGCGATCGTGGATGGGTGGGATGTCTTGGAAGAACTTGGTCGCCTCTTCGATGGTCATTTCGAGCACGTCGGCGATGGTCTTCTCGCGATAGCGGACCTCGAGGGTCTCGCGGTTGAAGCGTTTGCCTTTGCAGACGTCACAGGGAACATAGACCGTCGGCAAAAAATGCATCTCGATGGCGATCTGGCCGTTTCCTTCACAATGTTCGCAGCGACCGCCGGGGACGTTGAAGGAGAAGCGGCCGACCTGGTAGCCGCGGACGCGGGCTTCGGGCGTAAGGGCGTAGAGTTCGCGCACGTGGTTCCAGATGCCCGTATAAGTGGCGGGGTTGGAACGGGGGGTGCGGCCGATCGGGCTTTGGTCAACGTCGACGATCTTGTCGAGCCAGTCGATGCCCGTGATGTCTTCGTGGGCGCCCGCTTCAAAGGTGGCGCCATTGAGGCGACGAGCGAGCGTGCGGTAGAGCACATCGATCATGAGGGTAGACTTGCCGGAACCGGACACGCCCGTAACGCACGTGAACCGACGAAGCGGGATCTTGACGGTGAGGCTCTTGAGGTTGTTTTCGGTCGCTTTCACGATCACCAGGTTTTCCTTGGCTTTCGGGCGACGCTTGGCGGGATACGGGATCGTCCGGTCGCCGCGAAGATAGGCGCACGTAAGGCTCTTCTCGTCCTTCAAGATGGCCGGCATGGGACCGGCGGCCACGACTTCCCCACCGTGGCGACCCGCACCGGGACCAATTTCAACGAGATAATCGGCGGCGGCGATCGTGTCTTCGTCGTGCTCGACGACGAGGATCGTGTTCCCAAGATCGCGCAATTTGCGGAGGGTATCGATCAATTTCGAGTTGTCGCGTTGGTGAAGGCCGATGGTGGGCTCATCCAAGACATACAGGGCGCCAACGAGACGGGAACCGATCTGCGAGGCCAAACGAATGCGCTGCGCTTCCCCACCGGACAGCGTGCCCGCCTTGCGGTTGAGGCTGAGGTATTCCAACCCGACGTCAAGAAGGAAGGAGAGGCGGCCCAGGACTTCGCGCAAGACCGGTTCGGCGATGGTCTTTTGTGTCGGTGCGAGGTTAATGGTCACGAAAAAGTCGGCCGCGTTCGTGATCGGCATGCTGGTTACCTCAACGATGCTCTTGCCTTGGATAAGAACGTGCAGCGCATCGGTGCGAAGGCGCGCGCCATTGCAGGCGGAACAGACCTCTTCGGAAAAGAGGTCTTTCATGCCGAGGCCGTTGCACGTCGAACAGGCGCCGTACGGCGAGTTGAAGGAGAACAGGCGTGGCTCGATTTCAGGGAACGCGAACCCGTCATCCGGACAAGAAAAGCGCGCCGACATGAGATGCTCGGACCCGTCATCCAACAAGCCGAGCACGGCCCCTTCGGAACGGTCCATGGCGATTTCGACGGCCTCCGTGAGACGCGAGCGGAGCGCCTTGTTGCCGGCGACCGGCCAGCCGAGCGGGATCCGGTCGATCATGAGCTCGATGGTGTGCGTCTGGTAGCGCTCGAGAGGGACCTGTTCGCGCAAGGAATACCATTCGCCGTCGACGCGGACTTCCAAGAAACCCGAAGCATAAAAATCTTGGAGGAGCTGGTGGTATTCGCCCTTGCGACCGCGAACGACCGGGGAAAGGATCACTAGTTCCCCTTCGTTGACGCCGGCAACCTTCTTTTTCTTCTTCGGGACGGCGTGCGCCTCTTCGACGCGGCGCAGGAGCACGTCGACCATCTCGTCGATGGTCATGCGCTGGATGCGCTTGCCGCAGATGGGGCAGTGAGGCTCGCCGATGCGGGCGTAGAGCACGCGCAGGTAGTCGTAGATTTCGGTGATGGTGGCGACCGTCGAGCGCGGGTTGGCGGAATGGGCCTTCTGGTCGATGGAGATGGCGGGCGAGAGGCCCTCGATCTCGTCGACGTCGGGCTTGTCCATTTGGCCGAGGAATTGGCGGGCATAGGCCGAGAGCGATTCGACGTAGCGGCGCTGGCCTTCGGCGAAGATGGTGTCGAAGGCGAGGGAGGATTTTCCGGAACCCGAAAGACCCGTAATGACGGTCATTTTGTTGCGGGGCAGCTCAAGGGAGATGTTCTTGAGGTTATGCTCGCGCGCGCCGCGGATGACGATTTTATCTTGCATAAGGGTGTTCTACTTCTGTTCTAATCGTACGCCCCCGATCAGGAAGATGCAACGGTTGTCAAGCGGGCAGCCTACCCTTCCCGCGCGACGAGTTCGGCCGTCTTCTGCGCGCCGATGGCGGCGAGCAGGCGTCGGAGGGCCCGCATCCGCCAGGGATCCGCGACGGGGCTACGGAGGGCATACGGATAAGACGAATCCTTTCTGACGCCGATCGCACGCTCCCGGCGGAGCGGGTCCGCCTCTTCTTCTGGCTCCCGGTGACGCTCGGACGTGGCGTACTGGAATTCCCCAGCGGAACCGTGGCGACAGCCGACAAGATACCGGTCACCAAGCTCGCGGCGGAAATCTCGATATGGAAGGGTAGGCCGCAGTTCGGCCTCGTCCTCATCCACGCGCCGATCCCCGAACGTGAAGACGCGCATTTCCAAGGGGATGGCTCCCGGTCGCACGACGAGGCGCCGATTCGCTTCCCGGCAGGCCATGAGGAGGAGCTTGACGGTCTGGGCACGGTCAACATGCTCATCGATCACGAGAAACGGGGCGCATTCGGCACCCGGATGGCGCTCGGCGCTCCGTTTGGCAAATAAAGAGAGGCGCTCTACCAAGTCCTCCAAATGGCGGCGCCAAGCAAGGGCATTTTGCGGAAGGGCACGTCGCTCGGCTTCGATTTCTCGAAGGCCGAGGTAGGCATGGGCCAGGCGTTCCCGCGTCTCCGGAAGCGGATCATGGGCCAGGCGGGCGATTTGCCGTCGATACTTGTCGAGCATCTTGTCGATCTGTTGCGCACGCCGATCCATGAACAGGGCGGGCAGCCGGTCCCAATCCACGCCCTCGTCCCACAGCGCATCGATGATCACGTCGCTCCGGTGCGTAACCAGGAACGCCGTTTCCGGCTCAGGCCGTCCGGCGCGGGCGGCAAGCGTCTGGAGAAGCGGACGGAACAAGAAGGCTAACGGGCGGGCGGAGGTATCGGTATAGAAAACAGCCTGCGGAAAGGCTTCGGGAGGGAGGCGGGAGAAGGCCCGCCAAAAGGTCTCGAGCCCCTCGTTGAGGTCGTCGACATCCGATTCGGAGAGGAACTCGTCGAACCATTCGAGGAACGCTGGACTGCTGGGCAGATGCTCTGGACGCGGTGGAAACGCCATACGAAAAGGATACCATCTTTTCCGCGCAGGACAGAGGTCACGCCTCGACATTCCGCCGTCGACGGATGGTGTATACTGGCATCAATCAACTCCCCTCGTATGCGCAAACAACTCACGTACGGCATCCTTCTCGTTACCATCCTCGTCGTCCTCTGTACGTCGATTATCGTATGGAAACGCGCCGCGATCGCTCCCACGTCTACCCCCTCGCAAGCCGCCGACATCAACGCGTCCCCGTCTAGCACCGCTCCCGTTCCCACCGCAAAAACCCCAACGGTCATCGTCGACCGTGCCGGCAAGCGGCGCGCCGTGGACGTCGTGAATCAAACCGGCACGGCCCCCCTCCTCCCAATGAAGGAGCTCTTCTCGATCGGCGGAACGGAAGTCCTTGAACCCATCTCCACCGGCACGAAGAATCTGGTCACACGAGACACGGAAACGAACACGCTCCGAAGCACCCCGGCCGCCGCCCATCTGCTCATCGGACGATCCGGAACAGAGCTCATTTATTTCGTCTCGACACGATACGCCAAAGATAGCTACCGGACCGAATTGAACGAGATTCGTGCCTTCGACCTAAAGACTCGGCAAGAACGAACCATCGACACGCTCTCCCCTTCTCTGAGCTACGCAAAGTCCATCGATGGGCCCAACCGCACGCCGCGGTGGGTTGCCGCTCTCCGCGGGGCGACGGTTCGTGCCGAAGTATTTTTCGAAAGCGCTTTCCTTATGCCGGGCGAGGAGCGGCTCCCGATCGAAATCCACACCCGATCCCTCACCGCAAGCACGACCCGCCCTTAAAATTAGCCAGATTTGCCATCTTTCGCCCCTTCCGCTATGCTCTCGCTCGTCCCACGGAGAGGTCGCATAGTGGTCTAGTGCACTCGCTTGGAAAGCGAGCATACCGCAAGGTATCGAGAGTTCGAATCTCTCCCTCTCCGCCATGATATGTCGTTATCGGAGCCGTCTCGCGTGCCTCAAAAACGTGCGAGATTTGTTCGATGGCATATGACCAATAAAACCGTCCGAAAGGGCGGTTTTATGATAATCTGCTGCTTATGAGACTTATATTACCGACGCAATGGGCCCCTTTACATGGCCTGTCTATGGGCAGCATTACACTTCAACCGCATAAACGCATTAAGTTACCAATAGGATCCGGCGAGTGTCATTTTGACTCAATGAGAATAGAGCGCCCTACGAACGACTGGAAGGATATAAACGAGTGGCTCACATTCCATGCTTTGATATTTGACGATGTTTGCGGGCTTGATTACTACGAAAGCAGTAGTTTTAACCCAGACCGCGATTTCGATACAGTAGGAGATTGCGCTTACCTCGTGGATTACAAGAACATATCTAGGCACGTTCTTTGGACACGAGAACATGGGTCTTGTCTTGCATATACCGATCTCTACGACCAGTACACGCGCACGCCTGACAAACACAAGGGCTTGATTAAGAGTTATTTAAGCAGCAGTAACCCAAATACGTATAGATCATTTGAAAGAACGATTAGAGATACAAGTTTTTGGCGGTTTACTGCTCTTTTTTCGATTGTCGAAGTAATTATTGGTGAGCCGGCACGGTGTGCGTCTTCACCACCTTGCAAAAGGTGCCCTAAAGAAAAAAAAGAGCATAGCATAGCACAAGAAGATTGGTTTTTTAGACGTCTTAATGAAATAATAAAGAATTCACAAAGAGCGAGTGATTATCTTTCAGTAATTTGGTTAGTTCGACAAAAAATACGCCATCAGACCGTACATGAATCAGCTATCTCTGATGCTCATTACGCGGTTCAGAGCGAGAGGACGGTAACGTACGACACGCAGAAGATTGATGCAGAGTGGAGGGATGCCTATTTCGCACAACTAGCACTTGAAGAACGGATGAGAGAGGTAACGAGACTGCTGTTGTTGAATGAAGTCTTCAAAATTGGCTTCTTTCCCGAACCAACAACATTAGAGACAACGCGAATCGGCTAATCCAAAGCTTAACACATAAGGGAAATTGCGGACTCGTAAACCGTCTCGCATGCCTCACGTGCGAGATTTGTTCGATGACATGTGACCAACAAAACCGCCTGAAAGGGCGGTTTTGCCATTCCACTTTCTTTATATCGTTTTACCTCTTCATCAAGCTTCTGACGCATGCCCAGTTCCATGCTACAATCCCCCCATCCGCCTATGCGAAAATCACCCCTCCTTTCCCCAAAACAGCGTGCGCTTCTTCTCACCGCCCTCGTATTGGGGAGCGTGAGCGTCATAGGCATCGTCGTCCAACAAAAACTGCAAGGCCGTGACACAGCCCCTCCCAGCGCCATGCAGCAAGCGTATGAGCGGTTGCAAGACGCCTCCTCACGCGCCCCCCAAGTCCAGATTCATCACGGAAAAGCACGCTTCGTCGAAGCGGACGTGGCGACCGAAGGCACGACCCCCACGGAACGGGCCCAAGCGTATCTCGAGACCTACGGCGCGCTCTACGGACTCGATGCGACAAGCGACATCCAGCTCGTCCCGCGACGCCTTCCCCGCACCACCACGGATCAAACCGCCGTCTCCTTCACGCAAACCTACCGAGGCCTCCCCGTCTTCGGCGGAGAAATGGTCGTGTACCTCAATGAGAATCGCGTGCAATCGACGATCGCCAGCCTCTTTATTCCGACCAGCACCCTCTCGATCGAACCGACGCTCACCGCCGCGCAAGCCCTCAGCCGTGCCCAGAGCGCCCTCACGTCACCGAAAGCCACCACATACGCCGATTCGATCTTGGAGATCTACGACCCGAGCGTCTCAGACACGGGCTTCGCCTCTTCCTCGGAACCCCACCTCGCCTGGCGCGTCTTCCTCATGGCCGGCGAACAGACGGAGGTCCACGTCGATGCCCACACTGGAGCCATCCTCACGTCCTACGCGACTTCGATGGATAGCTTCGATTTTGACTTGCAGGATGCCAACGGCAATGAAGCCACCTCCGCGAACGGCTGTTTTCACCTCATCACGGATGACGACGCGATCGGCGATGAGGATGGGCTGGAACGCGCCTATCATTCAGACCGAGACGCGGTGGCCGCCTGGTGGGCCGGCCGTCGTGCCTATGACTTTTACCGCGCCCGCTTTGGCATGGATTCCTATGACGATGACGGCGAGGACGTCGAAGCCTACATCCATGCCGGCGGGAGCGTCGTCGGCGGAGCCGCCAACTACAACCCCGGCTGTGACTTCATGCAATTTTCCGATGGGAATGTCAGCGATGACATTTTCATGCACGAGTTTACCCATGCCGTCATCGCGCATTCTTCAAATCTCACCTACCAAAACCAACCCGGCGCCCTCAATGAGGCCTTTTCCGACATCATGGCTTCGCTGCAAGACCAAAACTGGCTCGTTGGCGAAGGCCGAACGGGCGGTGGCGCCCCATTTCGCGACATGGCAAACCCTCCTCGCTTCGGACAGCCCGACACCATGCCTCCCCTCATGATCACGGGCGATAACGGGGGCGTGCACGTCAATAGCGGGATCGTGAATAAGGTCGCTTACTTGATCTCTGAGGGCGGGACGCATAACCGGCAACGCGTCGAAGGGATCGGACGCCAAAAAATGGGCGCGCTCATGTTCAACGTCATGCGTTCCCTGCCGTCCAATGCGCAATTTAATGACGCCCGCAATCTTGCCGTCTCTCTCGCGGACCGATGGGGACGCACGCGCGGCAACGGCTTCACCACGCGCGACGCCTGCACGGTGCGCAATGCCTTTTTCGCGGCGGGATTCCGCGCCTGGGATGACAGCGCCCGCGTTGACGCCGACTGCGACGGAATCAAGGACGGCCGTGATCCGGACGCGGATAACGATGCGATTGCCGATGCCCGCGATAACTGCCCCCTCGCCCCCAACATCGACCAACGCGACAGCGACCGCGACGGCAGAGGAGATGCCTGCGACACCGACATGGATAACGACGGGATCGCCGATTCCTTGGACAACTGCCC
>JACCDN010102871.1_pt1 | contig 17135 bp, 2 predicted proteins | sample 7441691 | NCBI WGS metagenome assembly JACCDN01 (sample SAMN15323439, study PRJNA562643) | freshwater metagenome | isolation source: river surface water | place: USA:Blue River Watershed | collected 2017-08-16
CGATGCTGATATTGTTGTTCGAGACCTGCGGGGAATCACATTCGACGGCGACGTGTTGGTGATCCCAGACAAAATTCGACTGCGTTAGGAGCAGAAATGGCTGATGTTGTTTACTACGGTGCGGACTGGTGCGGCGACTGCCGCCGTGCGAAGGCTGTTTTCGCTGCCGAGGGCGTCGAGTTCGAAGAACGTAACGTCGAGCAGAGCGCAGAGTTCACCGCTCAGGCTGAGGCCATTTCGGGTCGCAAGAACATTCCGGTGATCCAGTTCGCCGATGGCGCTTTCTTGGTTGAGCCAAGCGATGACGCCCTGCGCGCAGCCCTGCGCGAGCGCAACATCATCGGTTAGCTTGCGCACTGCCTAAGTCCTTGAGTACAGGGATTTGGGCAGGATTTCGGATAACCCGATATGGGCTTCAAAGCCAGAATCTTTAGAGGTTTCTCACCTAGGGTTAACCCCACATTTTAGGTTAAAACCTTAAACCATTGCCCTAGTCTTGAACGGCCTGTGTTTAGTCCGATATTGAGGGGGTGCAGCGTGAGATTTCGCAGTCTTTTCAAGCGAAAACTGAACAGATTTCTTGTAGCTGGACTCGCTCTCGCAGGTGTCATTTTTGGTGTGATTGTTGCGAGTGCAGCTGACCCAGGTGTCACCTCGCGCATCGATTACGCGATGACCCTAAACGGTACTGACAGTTACCTCAGAAGTTCATCACAAGTCGTTCCAAACAATTCAGACTTCACGGTCGAGGCCTACTTCAAAGTGACGGCAAGCACCAATGGAGGTGTGATCTGGGCTACAGGTTCAGACGGCGCTTCTGGTGCGAATCAGCTGGCATTCGGCGTCTACAGTTCGAGTGTTACCGATGGCGCAAAACTCTTTTTGATCGACGGCAGCCCGTCAACCACCTCAGAAATCACGGGTATTGGGTTAATCCCAGTTGACGATTGGGTTCACTCGGCCTTTACCTACAGCCTGTCTACCGATACCTACCAGCTGTTTGTAAACGGATATCTTGCTCAGACGGGCACGTTGCAAACTTCATCCATTGACCCTGGTCTCGTTGTCGGGCGAGCCGCGCCGGCCGCAACCCCTCCACTCTGGGGCGGGGCATCATTCTTCAAGGGGCAAATAGATGAAATCAAAGTGTTCAACTCGGTGCGAACCCAAGCGCAAATTGTTGCGGATCATTCGACCTACCTTCCGGCAAACACCGCTGGTCTTCGGGCGCAGTATGACTTCAACGAGGGAGCTTTCGGGAACGGATTCATTTTCGATCGCACGAGCAACGACTTCAATCTTGAGATTGTTGGCAATCCATCATTTTCCGACATCGCTCAGTACACAATCGCGACTGGCCTTCGCACAAATTCGAACATAGTCAGATTCAATCGTTCATACCTAACCGCCGTCGGGGGCTGGACAAGCCCGGGTGGCGTCGGAACGATTACGGGTAACGCCTACGGCGGCGGTGGCGGCGGCGGTGGCGGCGGTTCAACTGACAGCGGACAAGGCGGTGGTGGCGGCGGCGGCGGTGGCGCCGGCAACCGCTTGAGCATCTCACAATCTGTTGCGAACGCAGGCAGCGTGGTTGAGGTGCGAGTTGGGTTGGGTGGCATTGGCGCAGGAACTCAACAGGCTGGAACTCCAGGAACTGCGGGTCAACCAGGTTATTCGACTAAGTTCGCGAGCGGATCAGCATCTGCAGGTGGCCTAGGTGGCGCTGGAGGTGGTTACGCGTACGGTCAAGGCTCAACGCTCTACCCAGGTCTCGGTGGTAAGGGTGGAGATGGCGGTGCCGCTACGGGTGCAACTGCGAACATCAACGACGGTATCGGTGGTGGTGGCGCAAGCGCGTCAGCAAGCAATTCCAGATCGGGTGGCGCTGGTCGAGCCGAGACTCTAATCTCGGGCAGCCCTGTTTTTATGTCGGGTGGTACTGGAGGTACCGGAGCCGCAAGTACCCGAGCGTTTGCAGCCTTGCCCACGTCTGGCACTGGAAGCGGTGGTGGTGGCGGTGCGGGTACTAGCTCCAGCCTTGGTGGCTTCAGAGGTGCATCTGGTTCTGCCGGCGCAATCGTATTGTCCTACACAGTGCTTTCGACTGCTCAAGATGCCGACTATCTCTACACGTTCAATGGCACCTCGCAGTACGCAGAATCCAATGTGAATGTCAATGCATTCGACTTGACCGGAGACTTCACGTTGGCTGCCTGGGTTAATCCAAGTAACACCTGCCCATCTGGCTACTGTGTAATTGCCGGCCGCGAAAACAACTATTCCATTGCAAGCGCGGCAGGCACGTACAGGTGGCGTATCACCACATCTTCTGGGGGTTCGGTTTGGTACAACACCGGCGTGCCGGTGACTGTTGGGCAATGGCAGCATGTGGCTCTTGTGAGATCTGGAGCGAGTGCGCTGTTCTATTTGAACGGGCAATTGGTGTCATCTCTGGGCAACGGGGGTCAGGACTCGAGCGGAGTCACGGTATCTCTAACCAACACTTCTGCTGTTGGTGCTGGCTGGTTCGCGATCGCGACCCGAGGTCCCGACCATGAGGATATGTTTGCTGGCGGCATTGACGAAGTGCGCATCTGGAGCGTCGCGAGAACGGCCGCAGAGCTGGGAGATCCAAATACGGGTGAATTCAATCGCCCACTCAGCACTGCAGAACTCGCCAGTGCCAACTTGGTCGCTTATTGGGATATGAACGACACGCTTACGCGTAGCTATTTTGCCAATCGCAAAACCGGTGCGATGCCCAATACCGATCTGCAAGTATTTGGCGCTCCAACCAGTGTCAGCAATAACTCGGCCACCATTCTTTCCAACGCCTACCTGACCCTAAAGTCAGCGAACGCGCAAGCGGCTTATTCATCGGATAGTGAAGCATTCGAGCTAACTGGAAACTCATTCACAATCTCGGCTTGGTGGCAGATTTCGAGTTGTTCATCACCCAACTACCTGGTAAGCAAGGCAAACAGTTACACCATCGCAACTGACAGTGCTTGCCGGATCAATTTCCAACTAGATCCCGGGAACGAAGGCGATGGACAGTCTTGGCAATGGATGAACTCTGGTTACGTCATGCCTTTGAACACCTGGCAATACGTTTCACTCGTCAAAGTTGGCACGACTGCTTCCGTTTACGTCAATGGGGCACTTGTCTCAACGATTAGTAACGGCGACTCCGTGCCAGGCTTCGACAGTGCTGCAAATGTCACCGCAGTGGTGCCAGCTAACCTCGGAAACCGAGATACGTTTTTCGGTTTAGGTTCTCTGGGAACTGGGGCCACTAGAACAGGAATGACAACCCAGAATATCGATGATGTTCGCCTGTGGAGCACAAGTCGAGCAAGCTCTCAAGCGCTGGACATGAACGGCTTTGTCGCACGAAACAGTCAGGGATTGAAGGCGCTTTTCAATTTTGACACGATGCTAAACGTTAACACCGTAGTTCCAAATCGGGCGGTTGGTGCAGCGTCATCTACATACCTCACAATGACTGCGAGTAATTTTGCGAATATTGCTACCACTTCGAATCCGCCAGCAAACCAACCTAGCCGCTGGGAATTGCTGATAAAGCGCAGTGTGATTGTTTCATCCACTCAGACCGGTTCGATCCTCAATGGTACGTCAACGATTGAGTATTGGCTCGCCGGCGGTGGCGGTGGTGGTGGCGCTGGCGGAAACAGTGGTTACTCGGGCGGTGGTGGTGGTGCCGGCGGACTGGCTGAAGGCATAATCGTTGCACCACCCTATGGAATTCCATCCGGAACTGTAACCACTTGGAAGGTTGGGCCTGGCGGTCGTTACGCAGTCAACGACGGCGATTCTGTGAATCAAACTGCAGGGCAAGGATCCCCAAGCTCGATTACAACCACAGGAGCCAGCATTGTTGCTCTCGGTGGTGGCGCTGGAGGATCCGGAACGGCGAATCCGACCAGCGCTGTTCCAGGTTCCGCTGGTGGTTCCGGTGGTGGATCCGGTCAGACAGGTGGGGCCGGCGGTCTTGGTTCTCAGGGCTTTGCAGGTGGTTCAGGTAGTTCCTTGGCCGCAGGTGGTGGTGGTGGAGCGCGGTCAGCTGGAGCTGATGCGGTCGCAGGTGCCGGTGGTGCCGGTGGTGCTGGATATCTATTGCCGTCTCGCTTTCCAACTTGGGTGCAAGGCGGTGGAACAGGATTCGGGTCTGGCTCGGCTAGTAACACCAACGCTGCATTTGGTTCTACAGCCGCTGGCGTTGATGCTGAGCCCCAATCAGCCTCGGGTGGCGGTGGATCTGGCTTTGCAACCCCTGGAACTGGCGTCGTGCGCGGCGGCCTTGGCGGATCCGGCTTTATCCTGCTCCACTTTGTCCAAACCCAGCCTTACCTGGATTCAGCACCAAGCTCGCTTCAGTCAGGCGCAATGGTTGAGTCGCCATTTGTAGCGTCGATTCGAGCCGCTGACGGCAGTATCTTGACTTCAAACAACTCTGAAACAATCACATTGGAGGCCGTGAGCGGTTGCACCGTTTCAAGCGGTGGAAGTTCGACAGCAGTCACAGCGGGTCAGGTAACTTTTGACAAAGTTGTGATTTCCGCGACTGCAGCCGGGTCATGCAACCTGAGGCTAGTTACAGGAACAGCCACCACCACCTTCAACTTCTCGGTACCTGTACGCACTTCACCCAGCTCTATCTCGGTTACATCTGCCGCAACTACCGCAGGTTGCTCATTTGTGTCTGGGTCCTTTACCTGCCCGAATGCAACGGTTGCGAATCTGAGCGCGACAGACCTCAACGCACAACTTGATTCGCAGAATTCAGTGACCCTCGCAACTGCAACATCGGGTTCAATCACAATTGGTTCAGGCCTGTCGATTGGCGGTTCGGTGGGCTCACTGAAACTAATGGGCGGTAACGGCGTAACCCTCAACTCAGGAATCGCCTTGACTGGTTCCGGCAAAGGGCTAACAATTCAGACCTACACAGGGTCGTCGAGTATTAGCCAAGCGGCGGGTGCGGCGGGAAACCCACTAGTTTTCAGCACAAATGGGGGCCAAATTCTGTTGAATCCCGGAGTTCAAGGGACATCAACATCCAGAACTCTCTATCTGAACAACTACACCTCTTGGCTGACCAACGGCGGTGCTTTTGTGGTAGGTGGAGGTTCTAGTCCAAACACCAGTCCAGTTATTGCGTCTTCAACCGCAACCGGATCTACCGACACTGATGGCATCCGAATCAAGTCCGGAGCGACAATTTCGACTGGGGCCGGCTCAGTTCAATTGCGTGGCCAGTACAGCGGCCAGTACAACGCGCCTACACTGAGCGGAGCGGGGGTTTACCTTGAAAGTTCATCTTCGATCACCACGACAACAGGTTCGATTCAGATTTCTGGAACAGGCTCAAACATTTCCGGCGCAAACGGCAACCGATATGCGGTCAGTATCGAAAGCGCCACTATTTACTCAGTATCCGGTGCAATAAACATAAGCGGTGACTCTACTGCAGACTCAAATGGAACATACGGTATTTACACTGCTGGAATAGCACTTAGCGGCGCTTTCGTGACGTCAAACTCGGGAAACGTCAACATGGTGTCTAGAAGCGCTCAGTCATCGCGCTACGCCGGATACAACTTGATCTCCCCTGTTTCGACTGTAGGGTCGGTTTCTGGAAACGTGACCCTGGATAACCCAATCCTCAGCGCGAGCTGGAGCCAGTTGTATCAATACCTAAAACTGACTGGTGCGGGCACTCATACTTTGGTCTCGGGCACGCCTAGATTCAACTCCAGCGATTTCACCGCCGAGGGAACCGGCGACTTTGTTCTCACCAGCTCGTTGGGAACCGGAAGCTATGGCACAGCCGCGCTAAATCTTAGTTCCAGTTTCAATCTCGGCACGGGTTACCGAAACATCTCAGTGGTAGATGCTGGAACAAATCCATCCTTTGGCATCGTGCTGAATACAACGCTGACTGCCAGCGAAACAGTATCCCTGAGAGCAAAAGAAGTTAGTGGTACAGGTGCAGTAGTTGCTCCTGGACTCGCAATACGAGCGACTCATAATTCGACGGCAGCAAGTTACTCGTCTCTATCTGGCGCAAGCGATGTTGACACCCTGGCCATAGTCCGAGGAATAAGCCCGACCAACTCCACCTACATCGGCATTTCTGACGCTGACGGGTGGACACCTGGAACAGTTGCTGGTGTTGCTGGGGTTTACGGTGTGCCAAGCAGTTTGTCGTTGACGACCGCGCCATCGGCTTCCGTAACCAGAAACCAGGTGCTGCCAATTCAACCTGCCGTTAGTGTCGTTGACAGTTACGGAATCCCAATCGGTGCTGGAAACACCTTGGGGGATGATTATGCGGTTACCCCAGGCATCGCATATGGTGGCGCTGGAACTCTTTCGCCACTGACGCCTGTGCAGACTGTCGACGGAGTCGCCGCCTTTACCGGCCTCAAGATCAATGAGGCAAATACTTTCTACCGAATCTCATTCACTGTTGCTCCAGCGCTACCGGCTTCGAGCACGACCAGCACAGGAAACATCAACGTAGCCGCGTCCGGATCGCCAACTCAAATCGTGCTAAATCAATCGACGGTGAGTGGCACCTCGGGCACCAACATCAACTCTGTAGGTGCAACCTATCTCGATGCATACGGCAATGCGGTGACATCGCTAAACGGTCAAACCTCGGCACGCCCTAGCATCACGCTGACGTCGGCACCAACGGGAGGCTCGCTCTCGACGGGTAGCTTCAGTTCCCCGAACACTGGTGGCAACACTTCTGCCACAATCAACTTGGTTGGGCCAACGGGAACCTACGTTCTAACCGTTCGTGGCACTGCCACTGGAACAACGAACTCGACAGCGACCCTGACGGTCAACCTGACAGGTTGGAGTGTTGACTACGGGGGCACATCACTCGGGTACTCGACTTCGACCTACCCGGCAACTTTTTCTGGTAACGGAACGGGAGCTGTCACCTACAGCAGCAGCACGACCAGTATCTGTACCGTCAATTCGGCTACCGGTGCGCTGACGACAGTGAATGTCGGCACCTGCACGGTCACGGCAAGTCAAGCAACTGACGGAACCAATCCTGCTGGTTCGGGAACTGTCACCCTGACCATTGTTAAGGGAACACAGGGCGCAATCACGGTTTCATCGAGCCCAAGCTCGCTGATTTATGGATCCAGCGTTACCCTCTCCGCCTCGGGGGGTAACGGCACTGGCTCGTTCAGTTACACAAAGGTTTCAGGTAACTGCACACTTTCAGGCGCGACGCTCTCTGCTGGTTCGGCGAATGCCGGTGAAACCTGTGTGGTAACAGCTACCCGAGCCGGTGGAACGCTGTGGAACGCTGGAACCTCATCGAATTTCACCCTAACGGTATCGGGAGCGGCCCAGGCTACCGTAACTGTCCCGACCGGGCAGACTGTCGGATACGCCAGCACGGTCGATCTCACCCAGTCTCCCTATGTTCCTTCGGGCGGATCTGGGTCAGGTGCATGGCAGTTCTCAACCAGCAGCCCAAACTGTTCTATCAACGGCAACCTGCTCACTACCTCGAACGCAGTCGGCGGCACCTGTGTTGTTCAGGTGGTTAAGGCGGGTAACGGAAACTATGCCGACTCGACACCGGTTAACATGACTCTAACCACAGTCAAAGGCAATCAGACAGTCGGTTTTGTCACGGTGGCTTCTTCGGTGCGGGTTGGCGAATCCACGACTGTTAGCGCAACTTCATCCTCTGGCCTGGTCGTGACCTACTCAATCGCTAGCGGATCAAACGCGTTCTGCACGATTACCGGAAACACCGTGACCTTCACCGCAGCGGGCACTTGCACGGTCAACGCAAATCAAGCTGGCGATGCTAACTACAACGCGGCTTCGACTCAGACCCTGACGTACACGGTTTCAAAGGGACTCCAATCGATTACGTTTAGCCCAATTGCGAACGACGTGGTTCGCACGACGACCTTGACTGCTTCGGCAACCGCATCCTCGGGTCTCGCCGTCACCTATTCGACCGGCCCGAACACCACTAACTCGTCCTGTTCGGTTGCGTCATCGGGAGCGATTTCGCTTAACGCAATCGGCGTCTGCGAGGTCGTAGCGAGCCAGACCGGAAACGCTAATTACGAGGCAGCCGCGGATGCGGTGGTCACCTTCAGCATTGCGCAGGGCACCCAGTCGGCTCTGTCAATCACCAGTTCGTCAACCGTCGCTTACGGCAACACGATCACGCTGACTGCCAGCGGCGGAAACGGTTCATCGAGCTATTCATGGTCAGCGACCGGCGACTGCACCGTGGCCGGAAACATTCTGACCGTTGGCGACGCGGGTTCGAACTGTGTGGTTTCGGTTGACCGCGCGGGTGATGCCAACTGGTTCGCAGCGACGACCGCGACCCAGACCGTCACTATCACCAAGGCCAACCAAGCAACTTTGACTGTGGTAGCGTCCAACTCAGTTGTCTTCGGTAACACGATTCTGCTAAACACCTCTGGCGGTTCTGGCCTGGGCGCTGTCACATATTCGACCACCGGCACCTGTACCGAATCCGGCGGGCTGCTCACACTGGGTGACGCAGGTTCGAACTGCTCGGTGACCGCAACCAAGGCCGGCTCACTGAACTACAACTCGGCAACCTCGGTTGCTTTCTCTATCGCCGTGACCCGCGCACAGCAAGCTGCCGTTTCAATCACGAGCGGCAACAGCGTCGCTTACGGTTCAACTTTGCAACTCTCTGCAGCCGGTGGCTCTGGTTCGGGCTCAATCAGCTACTCGACCACCGGCACCTGTTCGGTTTCTGGCTCGATCTTGACTCCGGGCAGTGCTGGATCGTCGTGCACGGTCACCGCAACCAGAGCACAATCAACCAATTACCTCTCTGAGAGTTCGGCGGCCATGACGATTACCGTCACAAAGGCGAACCAGAGCATCACATTCACCTCAAACCCGACAGCTCCAAAAGCCCTTGGTAGTTACACCGTGGCGGCAACAGCCGACTCAGGTCTGAGCGTCAGCTTCACGATTGCCCCGAGCAGCTCAAGTGTCTGCTCAATCAGCGGCTCGGTAGTCAGCTTTGCAACTTCGGGCAGCTGTGTCATTCTTGCCGACCAAGCCGGAGACTCAAACTTCGAACCTGCAACTCAGCAGTCGCAGACAGTAATCGTGGGTCTGGCCGCCCAGAGTATCACTTTCACCAACCCCGGCACCAAGCAATACGGGGATGCCGCTTTCGCGCCGAGCGCATCCTCGAGCTCAGGTTTGGCACTCGTGTTCACGGTCGGCCTTGCAACCACGAACTCGGCCTGTTCGATCGATGGGCAGGGCCGCATCAGCATCGACGATGTCGGCACCTGCCAGATTCTTGCCGATCAGTCGGGCAGCAACGTTTACGACGCAGCCGCACAGGTCTCGGCAACCTTCACTATCGGCAAGGGCAACCAGGCCACACTCACGATTACCTCGGCATCCACCGTGGTCTATGGCAACACCATCTCACTGACCACTTCAGGCGGTTCGGGCACCGGTGCCGTCACCTACACCACCAGCGGCACCTGCACGGTTTCGGGTTCGACCCTGACCCTCGGCAATGCGGGTTCTTCTTGCACCGTGACCGCTACTAAGGCGACGGATGCGCGATATCTGGCCGCAAGTTCTTCGGCTCAGACGGTCAGCATCACCAAGGCCAACCAGGTAGTAACCATCACATCCTCGCCGGGTTCGGCTACGGCCTTGGGCACATACTCGCTCACGGCTACCTCAACCTCAGGTGAGGCAGTTACCTTCACTATCGATTCGAATTCGGCAAATGTCTGTTCGCTATCGGGCTCTACCGTGACTTACCTAACCAGCGGTGTGTGCACGATCTACGCGGATCAGGCCGGCAACACCAACTTCAACGCCGCAACTCAGACCGCCCAAATAGTTTCGGTTGGCAAGGCCGCCCAGACCATCACACTCACCAACCCAGGTCAAAAGCGGGTGGGGGATGCCTCATTCAACGCAGGTGCGACTACCAGCTCGAACCTGCAGATTGCCTACAGCCTGGGTTCTTCGACCACCAACAGTGCGTGTACCGTCTCATCGAGCGGACAAGTAACCGTTCTCGCTGTTGGCGACTGCGAAATCGTTGCTGACCAGGCCGGTGACAGCACCTACAACTCGGCAACCACGGCCCGCGCAATCTTTGCCATTGCGCAGGGAAACCAGGCGACCTTGAGCATCACTTCGGTTAGTTCGGTAGTCTTCGGCAATACGATTTCACTGGCAACTTCGGGTGGTTCTGGAAGTGGTGGGGTCACCTACTCGACCACCGGAACCTGTTCGGTTTCGGGCAGCACCCTGACTGTTGGCGATGCCGGTTCGGCCTGCACTGTAACTGCAACCAAGGCGGCAGACTCCAACTACCAATCAGCTTCATCTGCGGCACAAACTGTGACCACAACTAAGGCATCGCAAACCATTTCGCTATCTGCCGCCGCGGGCTCGGCGGCAGCACTTGGTTCGAATGTGCTAACTGTTTCGGCATCCTCTGGCTTGCAAGTTGCATTGACCGTGGATGCCTCAACCGCCTCGAACTGTTCTCTCACCGGAACCACCGTGAACTTCCTGCGCAGCGGCTCGTGTCTGATCAACGCCGACCAGTCAGGCAACACCAACTTCGACCCAGCGAGCCAGGTTCAGCAAAGCTTCACCATCGCGAAGGCTGCTCAGACTGTATCGATCACCAATCCAGGCACCGTTCGCTTCGGTGACGCAGCGTTCTCGATTGCTGCAACGGCATCATCGGGTTTGGCGATCACCTATTCCACCGGCACCAACACCACCAACTCGGCCTGTTCGGTTGCATCAAACGGAACAGTGACAATCAACGATGTTGGCGACTGCGAGGTAACCGCGAACCAATCAGGTAACGCTGTTTATGATGCAGCCACCGCCACCTCGCTTACCTTCCAGGTGGTAAAGGGATACCAGTCCGCACTTTCAATCACTTCAGCAAATGGCGTGACCTACGGCGGAACCATCTCGTTGACCACTTCGGGTGGTTCGGGTACCGGTTCGGTCACCTACTCGACCACCGGAACCTGTTCGGTTTCGGGCAGTACTTTGACTGTAGGGGATGCCGGTTCGGCCTGCACGGTCACGGCCACCAAAGCGGCTGACTCGCAGTACATGGCAGCCAGTTCGTCAGTCCAGACCGTCACGATCAACAAGGCCGGCCAGTCAGCACTCACGATTTCTTCGGCCGGTTCGGTGGTGTTCGGCAACACGATTTCACTCACCACCAGCGGTGGTTCAGGCACCGGTGCAGTCACCTATTCGACCACTGGAACCTGTTCGGTTTCGGGCAGCACCCTGACTGTTGGGGATGCCGGTTCGGCCTGTACTGTAACAGCAACCAAGGCCGCCGACACTAACTACGTGGCCGAGAGCTCCAGCGCGCAGACGGTGACGATCACCAAGGCTAACCAGCAACCTCTGGTAATCACTAGCTCATCCAGCGGAGTCTATGGAGACACGATTGTCCCAACTACTTCGGGTGGTTCGGGCAATGGTGCTGTGACCTTCACGGTCGCGGGCCTGGGCTGCACGCTGTCGCAGGGTCAAGTTGCCCTAGTTGGTGCGGGTCGCGGCTGCGATTTGACCGCATACAAAGCGGCCTCAACCAACTACAACGCGGTGACATCGAGCGTTCAGTCGATCACTGTAAACAAAGCGAACCAAACAATCACCGTAACGACCACGGCTAGCAACCCAAAGGCCCTGGGCTACTACAACCCAACTGCCACATCGGATTCGGGCCTGAACGTCACTTTCAGCGTTGATGCCTCGAGCAACAGCGTCTGCCAAGTGCGTCTGGTCAGCGTCGAGTTCCTGACCAGTGGCACCTGCTTGGTGAACTTTGATCAAGCCGGTGACCCAAACTACAATGCCGCGCCGCAGGTTCAGCAGAGCATCACTGTGGCCAAGACTGCTCAGAACATCACTTTCCCGCAGATTGGCACTAAGCGCTATCAGGATGCGGCGTTCCAGGCTCAGGCTTACAGCAACTCCGGCTTGCCAATTAGTTACTCAGTTGGAAATCTGACAACCAACAACTCCTGTTCGGTAACTTCGGGCGGATTGATTTCGATTCTCGACACGGGTTTCTGCGAGATCTATGCCAACCAAGCCGGAGACAGCGTCTATTCGGCTGCTGCGCAGGTCAGCCAAAACTTCCCGATTGATCTCGCATCACAGTCACCCGTGACCCTCACCAACGCATCCACAGTGACATATGGAAACACGCTCACTCTCACGACAACTGGTGGTTCTGGAACCGGTGCGGTGTCTTATGCGGTTGCGGCTGGAACCTGTACCATCTCAGGCGCAGTGTTGAGCGTGGGCAATGCGGGCTCGCTCTGCACGGTTTATGCCGTCAAGGCTCGCGACAGCCAGTTCGCCGACGAGACCTCGCAAATTTTGACGGTCACGGTAACTCGCGCCAACCAGGCTTCGTTCTCGATCAGCTCAGCCAGCTCGGTTGTATTCGGCAACGCGATATCGTTGACTACTTCGGGTGGTTCTGGCACGGGCGCGGTCACCTATGCAACGACTGGAACCTGTAGCGAAACCAACGGCATTTTGACTGTTGGGGATGCCGGTTCGGCCTGTACCGTCACCGCAACCAAGGCTCAATCAACCAACTTCAATGCTGCGACTTCTGCGACCCAGACCATTACGGTCACCAAGGCAAACCAGACCGTCACTTTCACGACTACGCCAGTTTTGCCTACGGCCAACGGTTCTTACACGGTTGTTGCATCCGCTGACTCCGGGTTGTCAGTTTCAACCACCGTTGACAGCGGTTCGGCGTCTGTCTGTTCCATCACCGGTTCGACCGTAAACTTCTTGACCAGCGGCAGCTGTGTTCTGAACGCGAACCAGGCCGGCAACACCAACTTCAATGCGGCCAGCCAGGTTCAGCAGACCATCACGGTCGCCAAGGCGGCTCAATCGATTAGCCTCACAAACCCTGGTTCGAAGCAGTTCGGTGCCAGCGCTTTCTCGGTGACTGGTGCTGCATCCTCAGGTCTGACGCCTACTTATTCACTGGGTTCGCAGACCACAAACTCAGCTTGTTCGGTGGCTTCGAATGGAACCGTGACAATCAATGCTGTTGGCACCTGTGAAGTGCTGGCCGATCAGGCTGGTGACGCTACCTATTCGGCTGCACCTCAGGCTTCGGTCACGTTCGCAATCGCCAAGGCCAACCAAGCTGCGTTGAGCATTTCTTCTGCAAGTTCGGTTGCGTTCGGCAACACGATTTCACTGACCACCACAGGCGGTTCTGGAAGTGGTGCGGTCACGTACGCGACAACCGGAACCTGTTCGGTTTCTGGCAGCACCCTGACTGTTGGGGATGCTGGTTCGGCCTGTACGGTCACTGCAACCAAAGCTGCAGACGCTAACTACCTTGCCGAGAGCTCGACCGCTCAGACGATTACTATCACTCGCGCCAACCAAGCAACTTTGACGGTGGCGATGTCGAGCACCCAGGCATACGGCACTACTCAGCTGTTGAACTTCGCCGGAGGATCGGGCCCGGGCGCAGTGACCTACTCGGCAACCGGCACCTGTTCAATCAGTGGCTCGTCGCTGACCATCGGTGCGGTCGGAACCAACTGTTCGATCACCGCCAGCAAGGCTCAGTCGCAGAACTACTCGGCTGCTACCTCGGTGGCATTTAGCATCACAGCCACCAAGGTTCAGCAGTCAATCAGCTTCACAACATCAACCTCGACAGCGACCGCACTCGGCACGTACTCGGTTGCGGCCACCGCTACCTCGGGTCTAGTGGTGACCATCGGTGTCGCAAGCGCATCCAGCTCGGTCTGTTCGATTTCGGGCTCGACCGTCACTTTCCTGACCGGCGGAACCTGTGTGCTCGAAGCTAACCAGGCGGGCGACGCAAACTTCGATCCAGCTGCTCAGGCGCTGCAGACTCTGAACGTCTCCACTGCTGCTCAGACCATCAGCTTTACCCGCCCAGCAGACCTAGCCAACGGTTCGAATGCCGTTCAACTGGCCGCAAGCGCATCCTCGGCTCTGCCTGTTTCGTACAGCCTTGGAGGCGGCACGACCAACGGCGCTTGCACCGTCACCTCGTCGGGTTCGGTTACTCCGGTTGCGGTTGGAACCTGTGAAATCGTGGTTAGCCAGCTCGGCAACGCAACTTACTCGGCAGCGACCGCAGTGGCGCGCTCGTTCGAGATAACTCGAGCCAGCCAGTCGGCCCTAAGCATCGCAAGCGCATCCTCGGTGGCCTACGGATCAACCATCAATCTTTCAACGAGCGGCGGTTCAGGAACCGGCTCGGTCACCTACTCGACCACGGGAACCTGTTCGGTTTCTGGCAGCACTCTGACGGTTGGGGATGCCGGTTCGGCCTGTACAGTAACCGCAACCAAGGCACAGGATGCGAATTACTTCGCAACCATCTCGCCGGCGCAGACGGTCACAATCACCCGCGCCAACCAGGCCACCCTGAGCATCGCGAGCCTGTCATCGATGACCTACGGCCAGTCGCTCGCGCTGGTTTCGACCGGTGGCTCTGGTTCGGGTGCAGAGACCTGGTCGGTTGACTCTTCGACCAACGTCAACAGCGCTGGCTGCCAGATCAACAACTCGAACGCGACTCTTGGAGTTCAGAACGCCGGATCCTGCGACATCATCGTTCGCAAGGCCGCCTCGACCAACTTCAACCAGGCCACCTCGGCGGCGTTCACCGTGACCGCAACCAAGGCGGCTCAGAACATCAACTTCACTTCGACTGTTCCGGCCAACCCTGTTCCGGGTGGCAGCTACAACCTGGTCGCAAGCGCAAATTCGGGTCTCGCAGTCACCTTCACTCTGGATGCCGGATCGAGTGCGTTCTGTTCGCTCGCAGGAAGCACGATTACCTTCAACGCCGCCGGAAACTGTGTGGTGAATGCAACTCAGTCGGGCGACAACCGCTACCTCGCTGCTGCGACCGCCAGCCAGACCATAGCCATCGGTTCGCTGAACCAAACCATCACCTTCGCGAACCTAATCAACCGAACCTACGGTGACCCATCATTCACGCTAGGTGCGACAGTGCCTTCGACTTCAACGGTCACCTATGCCCTCGGTGGTGGCACCACGAACTCAGCCTGTTCGGTCTCGAGCGTCGGTTTGGTCAATGTTCTCAACATCGGGCGTTGCGAAATCGTGGCGTCAGCCCAGGGCGATAACCGTTACGCAGCTGCGTCGAGCGTGACTCGCGCCTTTGACATCGTGGCCGATCGAGCCGGCGCACCGTTCATTACCTCGGTTTCGGCGGGCAACGCATCCGTCACCGTTGCATTCACCGCCCCGGGCTACACGGGTGGAGCAGCAATCAGCGGCTACGACATCAACGCCTACCGCAACGGCATCCTCGTTGCGACTAGTTCGAACTGTGCATCAAATGCGACGACCTGCACCATCAGCGGCCTAACCAACGGCTACACATACACAATCAAGATGGCCGCGATCAATGCGGCCGGCAGCGGTGCAGAATCTGCGGCGTCAGGAAACGTGACCCCTTACACACGCCCAGAGGCCGTTGGGGCCCTGACCGCGGTAGCCTCGAACAACGCCATCGCACTGAGCTGGCAGCAGCCGACGTCGATGGGTGGCGGAACCTTCGTTTCATACCAAATCTTCGTTCGCAACCACGGCGGAAGCTACCCGCAGACCCCAACCGCGACCGTGAATTCGTCAACCACGACGAGTCACACCTTGAACAACTTGACCAACGGCCAGGCCTACGACATCAAGGTGGTCACCATCACGACTGCATCCAGCACTCAACTGACTTCGAACACGGCCGAGGTTCAACAGACTCCAATGACTGTGCCGGATGCGCCTCAGCAGCTCACCATCATCGAAACTCAGGTCGATGGTGTGGTTGACGTCAGCTGGGCAGCTCCGAACTCGAATGGTGGAAGCCCAATCACCAGTTACACCGTGGATCTTGGCCAGGGCCACTCGTGCACGGTTTCGGGTAATGCGACCACCTGCACCATCACCAATCTCACCTCGGCCGCGACCTACAACGTCTCGGCCTATGCGACCAACGCAGCGGGTAACTCGCTCAACGCGGGCACAGTAATCACGTTGCGCGCCGGTTCTGCGGTTACCTCGAGCGGGCCGACTCAGTTCACCGCGGCTTTCGGTTTGACCGTCGAACGCGTCACGGCATTCGCCTCGATTGACACCACAGATCGCAAGCAGGTCAGCACCGCGGGTGGCAGCCGAATCGTGATTGCTGGCTTCAACTTGGACAAGGTGACCCGCGTTACCGTCGATGGCCGCCCAGTTGTGATCATCAACAAGACCTCGTCGGCTATGTTGCTGCAGCTACCTGGATCAGAAAACCCCGGTTGGGCCGACCTGTGGTTCTATGCGCCGAACGCATCCCTGCGCTATGTCGATGGCATCTACTATTCGACCGCCACGATTCACCCTGCGAAACGCCCGCTGACTCGAGTGATTTACGGCTTCGTGACAGTGCAGAAGAAGATCATTCCTTGGCAGAAGGCGCTGATCAAGAGCGCTGTGGTCAAGGCTGGTCCTGCTAAGTCGGTGACCTGCACAGGTATTAGAGCCAACGCTGCACTGACCTGTGCAATCGTCAAGCAGATGAACCCGAAGCTCGCGGTCAAGATCGTGCCTACCAAGCCGAAGTCGGGCTCGCTTGCGGCCACCGTGATCAAGGTCACCTTCAACTACTAAGCGGTTACGCGTCGCCTCGAGTGAGCTCATCCAAAGGCGTTCTAGAAAGTTCTAGGCAATTCGGGGGAGTTCGGCTAGGGTTGAACCCGTTACAGATTTGTGACAGTAGTCGTTTGCAGCACAGCTGCCGAGCCAAGGTTCGCGCGGTTGTGCCGGTCTTTTCCTCTAATTGAGATTCCGCCAGGAAGCGGATGCATTCTCGTGTGTGGGTTTAGCGCTGTTCGACTAGCCCACAGGTGACCGCAGCTACTCCCTGCCGCCACCGAGACAACTCAAAAGGAAAAACCAATGCCTAATTTTGGCAAGGGTGGCTCGCGCCCAGCGCGCGGAGCCGCTAACAACGCACGCCC
>JACCDN010279800.1_pt1 | contig 17128 bp, 14 predicted proteins | sample 7441691 | NCBI WGS metagenome assembly JACCDN01 (sample SAMN15323439, study PRJNA562643) | freshwater metagenome | isolation source: river surface water | place: USA:Blue River Watershed | collected 2017-08-16
GCGATGAAGTTACCGAGGTTGGAATCCTGAGGTTCTGCCCAACTCGAATAATCGTTGAGGTGCCCATCGAATTTGCAGCCTGAATCCTGGCAACCGTCACACCAAATTTGGTCGCAATCGACTGCAGCGTGTCACCTGAGACCACCTTGTAGGTCACGAACGCCGAAGTGGTAGCGGAAGTGGTTGGAGTCGGGGTTGGCTTTGGTGTTGGAGAAACGGTAGGCGAAACTGTCGGCTTCGGGGTTGGCTTTGGTGAGACGGTTGGGGAAACCGTGGGCTTCGGCGTCGGCTTTGGCGAGACAGTGGCCGAAGTGGTCGGCTTCGGGGTTGGGGAAACAGTTGGAGTCGTCACCACTGGGACCGATCCCAAGAAGGTGAAGTCATCAAAAACTCCGGTTGGAGTGTTCTCAAAAGATGCCAGCACCGCCGTTGCCGGGGCTGTGCCTGCCACCGGAATCTTGCTGGCAAAGAAGTTAGAAGCGGTTATAAAGCCTGGGCCCTCGCCCCGCAGCGTTCCGAATTGTGCCCAGTTTCGAATTCTGCTTCGTGTGCCATTCTCAACGAAAAACAATCGGCCCGAGGCATCTCTTAAGAACTGTCCTACTGGCTTTGACGCCACATTCAATCCAGCACAGGTTGAAACCGCCAGAGGATATGGCTTGCCTGGAAACTCATCGGCGCCAGCACTTGAGATTGGGTAGAGCGTTCCATCATCAATCAGATAGGTGGCGCCATCACACTGGACCTTGATGGTGTTGAATCCGGTTCGGGTCTGAAGTTTGGCGAGGTCTGCGCTATCGATGGTGAAAATTTTGGAATCCGAGGTATTCCGGGCTTGATCTGAGGAAGCCAGTCTCACCTTTCGGGTCAAATCATCCACCAAGAATATGGTGTCGTTACCGCTGGCCTTCACCAAAGAGCCCGGCGCAAATCCATTACCCAGGCTTTCCACGGTGTTGATTGCCGACAGCGGCAATGTGATGACCTTTGACTGACTAATGAGGTTCAAGAAACGATCGGTCATCGCCTTGTCTGAAACCGCACGGCGCTGAGCGCTGTTCACAAAGTAGGAGAGCTTGTTGCCCGGACTCGTCACCACCGCGGGGGCGGCGAGCGTGCCATTCACAGTTGGAATCTTATTGACTACCGCGTCCGGGAGAACGCTGACCTGACTGGTCCAGTTTGCCGGATCTAGAACGGGAAGCTTTCCATTTTCGGTGAGCACGAAGTTTTGACCCGCAGCGTTAGATACGAAGCCACGAATTACTCCGGAGCTGGTTGAGACCAGTCTTTGATCGATCTTGACCTTCGAGGTGGTGAACCACTTATTCAAGCCAATGCTGCTGGCAAGCGATGCGGAGATTCGGTAACTCTTGCCGCCGAATGCCAATGCCACATCTTCGGTGCCGGTTAGCCCAAACACGGTCAGATCACTAGCCAGCGGCTCACCGGGAACCAGCGAAACTACCTGCTCGATCACCATCGGGCTTACGCTGACACCTTGACCGCCAACCGAGTTCAGCGCTAGGTCATCGACCACAGCGCGACGGGTGCCATTTTCGATCCAGAACCTATTACCCTCTGGGGTTTGAACCAAGCGCGAAAGTGCTCCAGAGCGGATAAACAAGTTCAATTGGGTTTCCGTGAGGCTGGTCGCCAGATCACAGTTCAGGCCAAACTGCCTGGCCAAATTACAGTCGCTAAGCGAATAGCGCTTACCATCCACCAAGAGCCAGTACTCGGTAGTGGTGCCACGGCGAACCAGCTGGTAGAGATCGCCCTTATTCTCAAAACTCTCGAGGTAGGCCTGGGAAATGATTCCCTCGGGACCGAGCGGCCTGACGGATGCCAGCAACCTGGTGTCCGAAACTCGGTAGCGAAGATTGTCGACAATCAGGAAGGTCTCGCTGGTGCTGGATTTGAGCAGGTAGCTGCCGCCAATTGGAGATCCAAACCAGTCGTGGAAAAAGCGCCAGAAATTTCTATTGCCATATGCCGAGCAGGAGTCGCCGGTGCCGTAGAGGTTGCGCAGCGCTGCATCGTTCGGGGTGTATGGCGTGTAGTAGTAAAGGTTTGCCGTGGCCTGGCTTTTCATTTCAAAGCTCTTGGTGCCACAGGCGGCTCTCGGGTGGTAGCGCATCGCGACAACCCGGCCAGGCTTCCAGTAGGTAAAGGAGCCGGCTGGGTTGCCATACCAGCGGAACTGCTTAGCTGCCATATAGAGCTGGTTAAACAAACCGGTGAAGACCTTGCCGCAAATGCCAGGGTCGCTGTCTGGGCAACCGAATCCCATTGCCGCTCGGTACATGTATTCGGTTGGCTTGGTCGACGTAACCAGCGCCTGTTCCTTTTGCAGCGTGACGATAAACACCTTGGGGTTAATGCCACAGGCATTAGAAATTGCGTGAATTACCTCTGCGGCGCTCGCTCCAGCTTTGGCGGCTATCGCCTTGCAAGGCCCAACCGCACCGGGGCCGGTGGCTGGGGTTTCCGGAATATCGACCCTGACACTCTTGAGGCAGTCGATGGCGGGATTGGTCGCCCTACAGTCGGCAACCCTGGAGTCCAAAAAAGCCTGAATCTGGGCCACCGTCATGGTGCCAAAGTCATAGAAGACACTGTCGCTGATGATCAAACCCGGGTCAAACGCGCTTCCTGGCGGAGCAGCCTGAGCTGGGGTTTGGGCGGGCGGCTGAATAACCAGGCCACCGGCGATAAGCGCAATAGCCGAGAAGATTCCAAGCAGGCGTTTCATTAGCCAATCACCACCGAGGTTGGGGCGGAAGTCCCAAAGTGTCCCTCGGATTCATAGCTAACGGTCACCACCCCGTTGCCAGAAGGCAGATCCTTCAGTGGGAACTCGATCGGGAAACACTGGGTGTACTCGCTGCTTGGTTCGGCTTTTACTTCCTTGGTCTTGGTCACGCCGTTGCCCAGGTATTTGAAGATGCACTTGCCGCCGGATTCGGTCAGGTTTGGAATTTGTGCCACCACGGTAAAGACCCCGATTGCAGGCTCTGGAACTGCCATGATGATCTCTACGGTGACCTCTTTGCGAACGATTGGCTCTTGAGTTTCCTCTTCAGTGGCGGTCTCTTCGGGAGTTGCCTCAGCAGTTGCGGTTTCCTCAGGCGCGGTTTCTTCTGGAGCTACGGTTTCAGATTCAGTTACTGGTTCGGGAAGTCCGGTAGCGCCCCAGTTTGGGTAGAAAACGCTGCAGCCGGTGAGGGTAATCAGCAGTGACGAAACTGCTAGGGACTTCAAGAAAATGCGCATGCCTCACCTCCAACCGAAACCAACCCTAAGTTGCTTGGCTTAGAAAACCCTGAGCAACAAGCGGTTTTGGCTAAATTGCTGGGGTTAGAGGCTGTTTTTTAGGTTGTCGTTTTTGACCGCAACCGTGCTGGCCAGATCTGCTCGATGAGCATCAAGTTGAGTGCGGAGTGAGGCGTCGCTGGCACCCAAGATTCGAACCGCTAGAAGTGCGGCATTTTTTGCCCCGTCGATAGAAACGGTCGCAACTGGCACACCGGCGGGCATTTGGACAATCGAAAGCAGAGAGTCCATGCCGTCTAACTTGCCAAGGGCAACCGGCACTCCAATCACCGGGAGTGAAGTGACTGAAGCAAGCATGCCGGGTAGGTGGGCCGCGCCTCCAGCGCCTGCGATTACCACCTTGATTCCGCGGTCGGCAGCAGATTTTCCCCACTCAATCATGCGCTCAGGGGTGCGGTGAGCGCTGAGCACCTCGACCTCGTGCTCGATGCCAAATTCCTTGAGGGCAGTAGCAGCGTCCTGCAGCACTCTCCAGTCAGAGTCAGAACCCATAACTATTGCGACAGTTTTCATCTCAACCTCCCAAGGTCAATTTAGCGGTTGTATAGCAATTCTCGGCAGGCTCGACCTGCAGCCAATAGTGCGTCCAGGTCATCGCCCTGCAAGGTTAGGTGCCCCATCTTGCGCCCTTTGCGCGGTGCTTTTTCATAAAGGTGGAACTTAATCTGCGGGTAGAGCGCCATCGCATTTGGATAGTGGCTTACAAAGTCATTCTCAGAGTCAACACCGAGCAGATTGATCATCACCGCAAACTTGGAGGTGGCAGCGGTATCTCCCAATGGCAAATCCAGCACCGCTCTCAGGTGCTGTTCGAACTGTGAGGTCACGGCAGCGTCTATTGAGAAGTGGCCCGAGTTGTGCGGGCGCATAGCCAGCTCATTTACCAAAATCTCACCGCTTTGAGTTTGGAACAGTTCCACCGCCATCACACCAACAACACCCAAACCTTCGGCAATCGCCCTGGCGATTTTCTCAGCCTTGACGTGGTGGGCCATTTCTGGTGCTGGCGAAACCACTTCGGAGCAAACGCCATCCTCCTGGAAGGTGGCCACCAGTGGCCAGGCTCGAAATTCTCCGCTGGGCCTTCTGGCCGAAAGCTGAGCCAGCTCACCGACAAAGTCGACCTTCTCCTCAAGTAACAGCTCGCCGCCAAAAGCGGCAATATTTTCAAGCCAGTCAGCTACTTCTGAAACCGAAGCTATAACTCTTACGCCTTTGCCGTCATAACCACCGATTGGGGTCTTGACCACAATTTTCGGTCCGTGGGAAATCAGAAACTCGGCCACCTCAGCCTCACTTTTGGCTGCCTGCCAGATTGGTTGCGGTAGACCAAGCTCGGTGAGTTTGCGTCTCATGGTGAGTTTGTTCTGAGCGTGTTTTAAGGCATTTGGCCCGGGTCGAACGGCATGACCGGCTGCGGTCAACCGCTCCAAAACTGCGGTTGGGACGTGCTCGTGATCAAAGGTCACCACATCCACCGTCTTAGCAAAATCCAGCAGCTGCTCAAACTCGTTGTAGTCGCCAACTTTGGTCACTGCTTGATGGGCGGAAGCGCCCTCGGATTCGCCAAAAACCTTGATGCCAATTCCAAGCGAGATTGCAGCTGGCTGCATCATGCGGGCAAGTTGACCAGCACCGATTACTCCAACAACTGGCATGCCCGACCTCTTTTCAAGCTCTAGTTTCGCAGATGCCAGACATCGGCCGCTGACACCGCGACAGGTTCGGGGGTGTGAATCACCAATCTGCCGTCGCCATCGATGTCCTTAGCCACACCAAAAACTTCGCCGCCGCCGGGCAGCTCGGCCCTGACCGACTTGCCGATGGTGGCGGAGTGCTGCAGTAGCTCCCCGCGGGCCTTTGCGATTGCGGCCTTTGGATCCTGTTCAAAAATCGCCCAGCGAATCCGGAAGTTTCGAACCACCGCATGCAGCACCGAGTCAAAGTCGGCTTCAACACCCAGCAGATCCAGGGCGGTTGCGGTGTCCGGTGCTCCGGTCTGAGCCTTGAGGTTGATGCCAAAGCCCAAGATCAATGAGCCGTCGGGTTGAATCTGGGCAAGAATTCCGCTGATTTTTTTGCCACTCACAAGCACATCATTCGGCCACTTCACCAGTACCTCCGCCGAGATCAGTTCCGCTATAGCGGATCGGATCGCGGTGGCCATAATTAGGGTTGCCCAACCAAGTTCCTTGATATGTCCAGATTTCAAGAACAGCGATGCCGAGATGCTGGTGCCGGCTTCCGAAACCCAAGAGCGACCAAGCCGGCCCATGCCGGCACTTTGTTCGCGAGCGGCCACCAGCGAAAAGTTAGGAAGCTCGCCATCGAGGATGCGGCGGGCAAGTTCCAGATTGGTGGAATCAACCGAATCAAGAGCAATCAGTTGGTTTACCACACCGGAAGTTTGAGTAAGTAACACACCAAAACCGTATCGTAACCAGCAAACTTGTAGGTATCTACGACGAAAATAGAATTTGCTTGTAGGTATTGTTCAAGTTGTAGCGCCTAGAAGCTGGATAAAGTAGGCAAGCATCTAAGGAGATTCTGTGTCCAACACCCCTGACCTTTCCACCACCGCTGGCAAACTTGCCGATCTAAAGGCTCGTTACCACGAGGCAGTGGTCAGTGCGGGCGAAAATGCCAAAGAAAAGCAGCACGCCAAGGGCAAAAACACCGCTCGCGAGCGCATCGAAATGCTGTTGGATGCAGGCAGTTTTGTCGAGGTGGACGAGTATGTTCGCCACCGTTCCACGGCATTCGGTATGGACGCCAAGCGCCCATACGGTGACTCGGTGGTAACCGGTGTTGGCACAATCCACGGACGTCAAGTTGCGGTTTACTCTCAGGACTTTACGATCTTTGGTGGCTCACTCGGCGAGACAGCCGGAAACAAAATCATCAAGATCATGGAACTTGCCATCAAGACAGGCGTGCCACTGATTGGAATGCTCGACTCCGGTGGTGCTCGAATTCAAGAGGGTGTTATCGCACTTGGAAAATATGGCGAAATCTTCAAGCTAAACACCATGGCTTCGGGTGTGATCCCGCAGATTTCGATCATCATGGGTCCCGCAGCCGGTGGTGCGGTTTACTCACCAGCGCTAACCGACTTTGTAATCATGGTGGACAAGACTTCGAACATGTTTGTAACCGGACCAGACGTGATTAAGACCGTCACCGGTGAGGATGTTGGCATGGAGGACCTCGGTGGTGCTCGCACCCACAACGAGACCTCCGGCGTGGCACACTACCTGGCCGACGATGAGGCCGATGCCATCGACTACGTGAAGTCCTTGGTTGGCTTCTTGCCCGAGAACAACCTCTCGGAGACTGTGACTTACCAATCCGAGACCGAGTTGGAAATCACCGAGGCGGACCTCAAGCTAAACACCATCATCCCGGACTCCCCTAACCAGCCCTACGACATGCACACCATCATCGAGTCCCTCGTGGATGAGGGTGAGTTCTTGGAGGTGCAGCCACTATTCGCACCGAATATCCTGATTGGTTTTGCTCGCGTCGATGGTTCCAGCGTTGGAATTGTGGCCAACCAGCCGCAGCAGATGGCAGGAACGCTAAACATCGATGCCGGTGAGAAGGCTGCCCGATTTGTGCGCTTCTGCGATGCCTTCTCGATTCCAATCTTGACCCTGGTGGATGTGCCCGGTTACCTACCCGGCACCGACCAGGAGTGGGCCGGTGTGATTCGCCGTGGCGCCAAATTGCTCTACGCCTACGCGGAGGCAACCGTTCCACTGGTAACCGTGATCACCCGCAAGGCCTACGGCGGTGCATACATCGTGATGGGCTCTAAGCAGCTTGGTGCCGATATCAACCTGGCCTGGCCAACCGCTGAAATCGCAGTGATGGGCGGTCAGGGTGCCGTGAACATTTTGTTCCGCGACAAGATTCGCGAGGCGGAGGAGAAGGGCATGGATATCGCCAAGGTGCGCGACCAACTGGCAAAGGAATACACCTACAACGTCGCAAGCCCGTTCCTCGCGGCAGAACGTGGGGAGCTCGATGGCATCATCGAACCGGCCGCCACCAGAACCGCCGTAATTCGCTCACTTAGAGCACTGAAGACCAAGCGAGCCAGCTTGCCTCCGAAAAAGCACGGAAACATTCCGCTCTAATGAAGCAGTATTCCGAAGAAGAGATCCAGCAGCTGCTGTCGATCAAAGGTGGCGACGCCGAAGAACAGGCGGCAGCACTCGCAGTGGTAACTGCAGCCATCATCGAATCGCGCCGTTTGGGAAGAATTGCGATTCGAAAGCCAGGCTCGTCATGGCATCGCAACCAAGGTATTTTGCGCGGTGAGTTGTCATCGAACTGGCACTCCTCAGCCAAGCCAGGTCTCTAGCCTGTCCCCCAAAGTGGTTAGTAACATTCCAGTTACTTCCGCTGCGGGAACATTCAAGGTTCGCTGAAATAAGAACGTCTCTGTTATGGCTTCAAAGGGTGCTCAGAGATTGTGCAGAGCACAGGGGAAGTGAATGGGCGGAATCCTAGGATCCGCCCATCATTTTTTTAAAGCCTGATAAACAAATCCGGTGCCTGAGCACCCGGAGTTGATGCCGTGATCGTCACCACCCAGTTCTCATCAGCTACTGAACGAAGCACTAGCTTTCCGGATTGGACTGTTGCGACGTGGCTGGCGACCTCACCAAGAATGCGATTACGCTCAGATTCTGAGAATTGCTCTAGGCCGCCATCGTCTAAAACCTGAACTTCAACCCCGCGGGCACGAGCAAGTGCTATTTCGTGTAGCAACTCTGGTAAATCAAAATGACGCCCACGAATCTGGTCTCGAAGCATGGCTTCCAGGGCGAGAGCTTGTGCGCGATCGGACTGACTGAGCTGTCCCTGGACGCTTTCAATTTTGTTGAGAAACGGAAGCGCGTCACCGAGGGCTTTTTCAACTCTGAGTTTTCGCTCTGTTCTGGCGGCTGACTTGGCTGCCGTTGCCGCGGCGGTAGCCAGCGCTTGCTCGCGGAAATCTGAGGCAGCCTTCGCCGTGGATGCGAGCGTTATAGCTGAGGCGTGGGCGGCCGCCACCAACATAACTGCGCCAAATATGCCCGCTCGGAAGAGTTGGTCGATGCCACCCCAGAGCAAGACCTCCGAGATCATTACCAACAGACCGACCCAGGCCATCACCTTGTGTTGTCGCAAAGCGATGATTGCCATCAAAGTCGCAATGCCCGCAACGTGCCAGGTCGAGTGATTGTCTCCGTGATTTGCAGACACCGAACCTGCCATAAAGAGTGAAATCAACATTGCAGAAACCAAGCTGAAGGCCGCTTTGGAGTTCTTCAGCCTAAGGCCTGGGCGGTCTGCCATCGAGGTGACCAAAGCGGCAAGGTAAAGCGAAATAGCGACCGCCACGAACTCTGGATTCTGGTAGTGATTGAAGTTCACCGCTCCCAAGATGGCGTGGTAGAGCCCGAAGGCCATGGCAAAAATGGTTATCGCAATGCGTGGGAGTTTGATCACCTGGACCACCGCAGTTCAACAATCGTGCCCTGGCCTAGCTCACTGAAAATCTTGGCTGAGCCGCCAACCGATTCGATGCGGGCTTGGATTGAGGTGCGAATTCCTAGCCGATCTTTTGGCAAGCGCTCCAGATTAAAGCCCTTACCGTCATCGCTGATTTGAACCACTATGCCGGTTGCATCTGGATGGCCAAGAATTAAGCGAATTCTGGAGGCCGAAGAGTGCCTCAGCGCGTTGTCAATCGCTTGAAGCGTGGCTTCGGTAAAGCTCTGGGCGATGTCGGACGGAATCTCTTCCAAGCCCGCGGAAATGATCTCCACCGAGATGTCAGGAGAGGCGCGAAGCGCTGCCTTTCTAAGCGAGCGGTAGAGCCCGAGCGTTGTAACACCAGAACTACTCTCCTGCTCGATTGCCGCGGATTCCAAACTGGCAACCGCCTCTGCTGCCGCGATAGAAGCCGCCTGGTAGTCAGCCGGCGAGTTAGCCTTGGCGGCAACTAAAAGGGTGTTCAGCACTCGGTCATGGACTAGGGCATCGATGCGCTGACGTTCTCGCTCGGTCGCATCGATTTGGGCCTGCTCGACAGCCTTTGCAATTGCTATTGAGTTTGCCTCGTCCGCTCGCCTCGCACCCTCTCGAGTGAGTCGCACCAATGACGAAACTGTGCCACCCAGCAAAAAGACATAAATCGAATCCTGCAGCGCTAGATCCCAGTCTCCCGAGCCGCCGTAGATTGAGGTGTCAAGGAGATACCAGCTGGTGGAGGCCACCACCAAGTAAACCCAGCCGAGCCAGCGAGGGTTCACTATCCCCATGGAGATGGTTGCCGTGCCAACCAGCCACCAAACCCAGGCCTGGAAGCCCTCCGGCAAGGCGGTTGGATCAACTACCAGTGACGGCCAGCGCACCATCGCAATTAAAACCGTGGCTCCGTGGACGTAGGGCCACAAACCAAGATTGCCCCTGCGCCAAGAACGAATCACCATTCCAACAATTGGTACGGTCACATAGGTTGCCACCCAAGCTTTGCCCAGCCCGAGGTATTGAGCCTGAAACACCACATTTAGAATCACCTCGACGTGCAGCACAGCCAAAACTGACGAATAAATTCGGCTGAACATTGTTTCCAGCCGAACGCTGGCTGCCGAAGCGAGCTTTGGCTTTGACACCTAGAGCAACTCGCCCTGCAAGATGCCGTCCTCGACCGCTCGGCGGAACAGGTCCACCTTGGTCGCCGCCTCTCGGCCTAGTTTCGCGTATTTCACTCTTACGCGGTCGATGTGTTCTTTGGCGCTGGAAGGCTTGATCTGGAGTTGATATGCCACCTGTTTCAAGCTCATTCCGGAGGCATAAAGCGATAGCACTTCGCGCTCGCGATCGGAAAGCTTGACCTCTTTGAAAGGTCTATCCGCATCGATCAAAGCGCTGGTTTCGGCATTGTTGATGATGATGCCCTGGGCCGCCAGCGAAATTGCCTCAACGAGAGTTGCCATCGGCCGTGACTTAGAAACGATTGCGGTTGCCCCAGCCCTAAGAGCGGTGCGCATCAGCGGCGGCTTGTCGGCGATGCTGTAGATAAGGACAGCGGGGCCCGATTCGACCAAGCGCTCGATGTTGTCTTGAACCAAGGAACCGTCGGCCAAGGAAAGGTCTGCAATTACCACCGCGCAGTCTTTTTCTGATATTTGAACCAGAAGGTCGTCTACCGTAGGGGCGGAACCGACCAGCTCAAAGCCGTTTTCTTGGCAGGTGCCTGCGAACCCCAGTCGGACTGCCTCGTGATCGTCAACGATCGCAACTTTTACCATTTCCATACCCCTCTAGGCTAACCAAGAGTTAGAGCGGCAACCGCCTCAAAGTGGTGCGTGTGCGGGAAGATATCTAACGATTTCAGGTTCGAAAGCTGATACCCGGCCTTAGTGAGTGAACCTAGGTCACGAGCCAATGCCACGGGATCACACGCCACGTAAATGATGTTTCTCGGGCGTAGTTTGACCAGCTGATCGATTACCTTGCCGGCGGCTCCCGAGCGAGGCGGATCAAGCACTACCGTGTCAAAGCTGCCAGGTTTGCTGCTTGCGATTCGCAAGTACTGCAGCACATCTGACTTTTCGAATTTCAGGTTGCTCAGGTCAATCGCTGACTTGGTGCCATCGGCTACCGCCTGCTTGTTGTTCTCAACCGCCGTAAAGGAAGTCGAGTTGTACTTAGCAGCCATGGTGGCGGCGAATAGACCAGCTCCGGCATAGAGATCGAGTGCCGGCTTGCCAGCATCAAACTCCAACACTTCTGCCGCCTCAAAGACCGCCTTGGTAAGCCCATTGGCAGCCTCTTTGTGGACCTGCCAAAACGCACCGGAACTCAATCTGAAGGTTCGGCCGGCAGCCCTTTCTACCAGGCGCTCGGAACCGTTTAGTTTGCCATCGACCATCCATTGCAGATCCCCCGTGGAACTGGCGGCAATGGAGATCTTCTTCACGCCATTCCAGTTCTTGAGCTGAAGTCCCAGCTCTTCGATCTCGGTCACCGCTAGCGGGAGGGTGGGGCTGAATACCGCCTCATTGCTTCGTGGTCGCATCGGTCCCGCGGTGCCAGAAGCATCAACGTTTAGCTGGACTCGGGTGCGGTAGTGCAGGCCATCTGTTTCCTGCGGGCAAGCTTCTACGGCAGTCTTAAGGTCGATACCTGCCATACGCTGGAGGGCTTCTTCTAGAACCTGAGCTTTCAGCTCACGCTGGTGTTCGGGTTTTATGTGGCCGAACTCGGCACCCCCGGCTCCCTCGCGGGCAGCCTTCCAGAAGTGTGGCTGACGGTGATCAGAAGCCTCGACCACATTTGTGACAGTGGCTCTTAGAAACTTTCCCGCATCCTCGGTGATTTCAACATCAACAACCTCGCCATCAATAGCGCCGGAAACGAAGATGACTCGCCCCTCATGGCGGGCTACAAAAACTCCACCGTGGGCAACTTTTTCAATTTTGACTCGAAGATTCACTCCCACAGTGTTCCACAGCTAACCTGTCTTCCGTGACCAAATTGCTGCTTGCCTCGACATCTCCCGCACGAAAGCGTTTGCTAACCGACGCCGGCATCGTGTTTGAAACCCGCTCCCCTAGCGTTGACGAGGATGCTCTGGTGGCTGAGCAAAAGCCTGAGACCATCCAGGAGATGACCTTGCTCTTGGCGAGAGCAAAAGCCGAAGCGGTGGCCTTTGATGGACTGGTTCTGGGCTGCGATTCTGCGCTCTTGTTCGATGGCGAGATGCTCGGTAAACCACACCGCCCAGAGGTGGCGGTTGCAAGGTGGCAGAAGATGCGGGGCCAAACCGGAGTGCTTTGCTCGGGACACTGGTTGATTGACGGCAGTACCGGCCAAGCATCAGGCAAAGTCACTCAAACATCGGTGAAGTTTGCAAATCTCAGCGACGAGCAAATTCACAAGTACGTGGCCACCGGCGAGCCGTTGCAGGTGGCCGGAGCCTTCACCATTGATGGCATCGGCGGTGCATTTGTTGAGCGAATCGAGGGCGACTATCACACCGTGGTCGGGCTTTCGCTGGTTGCACTTCGGGAATTGGTGACCGAACTGGGTCATGACTACCAATCGCTATGGAGATAACCGCAACGAAACAGCGAGTTTTTTGTCGTTTGCTTATAAATTTCCGGCCCTAGAGGGCAATAAGCTTTTCGATTATGACCCAGCGCCGAATTACCAAATTACTTATTGCCAACCGAGGCGAGATTGCGGTTCGAATCATTCGAGCAGCCAAAGATGCTGGAATCCTTACCGTTGCGGTCTATGCCGATGGCGACCGTCACGCTCAGCACGTAAAGCTGGCCGATGAGGCATATGCCTTGTCCGGAGAAACTGCCGCCGAGACCTATTTGGTCTCCGACAAGCTGATAGCCGTCGCAAAGCGCTCGGGTGCAAATGCGGTTCACCCCGGCTACGGATTTTTGTCGGAGAACGCATCTTTCGCTCAGGCTGTTATCGACGCTGGCTTGATCTGGATTGGACCAAAGCCAGCTTCGATTGAGCAACTTGGAGACAAGGTTTCTGCTCGAAAGGTTGCAGAATCGGTAGGCGCTCCGCTGGCCCCTGGAACCATCAACCCGGTTGAGACGGTCAAAGAAGTTGAAGACTTCGTTGCGATTCACGGCCTGCCGGTTGCTATTAAGGCTGCCTACGGCGGCGGTGGTCGCGGCATCAAGATTGTTCGCGATGCTGCCGAAATTCAAGAGCTTTTTGAATCCGCCACTCGTGAGGCCATTGCTGCCTTCGGGCGCGGTGAATGCTTTATCGAGAAATACCTGGACAAGCCTCGTCACGTTGAGACGCAGTGTCTGGCCGACAAGCACGGCAACGTGGTTGTGGTGTCAACCCGTGACTGCTCGCTGCAGCGTCGCCACCAGAAATTGGTTGAGGAGGCGCCTGCGCCATTCCTAAGTGCCGAGCAAGAGGCCAGACTTTACGAATCTTCCAAGGCAATCCTCAAGGCGGTTGGCTATGAGGGTGCGGGAACTTGTGAGTTCTTGGTTGCCCAGGACGGCACAATCTCGTTCCTCGAGGTCAACACCCGTCTGCAGGTGGAGCACCCGGTCTCCGAGGAGGTCACCGGTCTTGACCTAGTTCGTGAGCAGTTCCGCATCGCAGAAGGTGGAGTGCTGGACTATCCAGACCCAAAGGTTTCCGGTCACAGCTTTGAATTCCGCATCAATGGCGAGGACCCAGGTCGCGGCTTCTTGCCAGCTCCTGGTGCAATTCACCAGTTCATCGCCCCCAGCGGACCTGGCGTTCGGGTCGATGCCGGTGTGGTGTCGGGAGATGTAGTCTCTGGAAACTTCGACTCGATGGTCGCCAAGCTAATTGTCACCGGATCAACTCGGGCCGAAGCGCTGCAACGCTCCAGAAGAGCACTGGAAGAAATGCAGGTTCACGGCCTACCGACCGTTTTGCCATTCCACAGAGCCATTGTGAATGATCCGGCTTTCACCGCCGAAAACGGCAAATTTGGCGTCTACACCCGCTGGATCGAAACCGAGTGGGACAACACCATCGAACCTTGGTCTGGGCAGCCTGAAGAACTGCCTGATGCGGAGGCTCGCCACGACATTGTGGTTGAGGTGGCTGGTAAACGCCTTGAGGTAAGTGTGCCTAAGCGGCTATTGGTTGGAGAGATTGGTTCAGCTGCCGGTCACGCTCCAAAGCGCGCTAAGAGTTCGGGCGGAGCATCTCATACTGGTGCCAAAGGCAACAGTCTCTTAGCTCCGATGCAATCCACCGTGGTAAAGCTGGCAGCCAATGAGGGTGACCGGGTAGAGGCAGGTGATCTGGTGGTGGTCTTGGAAGCCATGAAGATGGAGCAGCCGCTCACCGCGCACCGTTCCGGAACCATTAGCTCGATTGGGGTGACCGTGGGAACCACGATTTCCGCGGGAACCAGAATTCTCGATATAACTGATTAGTCGATTGGCTGGTGCAGTGCCGAGGCAGCCTCGGCGATCGAACCAGACAGTGATGGGTAGACCGTATAGGTTCTAGCCAATTCATCAACAGTGAGTCGGTTCTCAATCGCGACAGCAATCGGGTAGATCAAGTCAGACGCACGGGGCGCAACTACCACTCCACCGATAACGGTGCCGGAGCCGATTGAGGCAAAAAGCTTGATGAAACCCTCGCGAATCCCAGACATCTTGGCTCTTGGGTTAGTGTCCAGCAAGACTTTCTGAATCTCACCGCGCACCAACCCCTGCTCGATTTCGGCCTGTGACCAACCGACCGAGGCAATCTCGGGGGAGGTGAAAACGTTGGCCGCAACATTGCGCATCCTGGTCGGAGCCGCCACATCACCCATGGTGTGGTAGACCGCGGTGCGGCCCTGCATCGCACTTACCGAGGCAAGCGGCATCGCGGTCGAGCAGTCCCCCACCGAATAGACATTGGCCCTGGAGGTTCTCGCCACCTTGTTCGCGATTACGTGACCGGAATCAGTTAGCTTTACGCCGGCCTCTTCGAGGCCAAGTCCCTTGGTATTAGGAATTGCACCAACCGCCATCAGACAGTGGCTGCCTTCGACGACCTGGCCACCTTCCAAAGTCACTCGCACACCACTTCCGGTGTTCACAACTTCCACCGCGCGGGACTTGTTCAGAATCTGCATGCCACCGCGACGGAAAACGTCTTCGATCAATTCCGCGGCATCTGCATCGTTACCGGGCAATACCTTGTCGCGGCTAGAGATCAAGGTCACCTTGCTACCCAGTTGTAAGTATGCGCTGGCAAACTCGGCGCCGGTCACACCGGAACCGACCACAATCATGTGCTCTGGCAGTGCCTTTAGGTTGTAAAGCTGTTTCCAGGTAAAGATTCGATCGCCATCTGGCTTGGAGCCGGGTACCTCTCTCGGGTGGGCACCAACGGCCACGATGATGGTCTTGGCTTCAATGCGCTCTGGCTCGCCACCCAAAGTTGGCTCAACAACCACGTGGTGGTTGCCATCTAGGCGACCACGACCTGAAATCACTCGCACGCCTTCGTGCTTGAGGGTTTCCAACATGTCCTCGGACTGGCTCTTGGCCAAGGCGAGCAGTCGCTTATTCACCGCCTCGAGGTCGATTTCGACCTTTGGCTGCACTGACAGGTTATCGATGGAGAAAGTGACGCCCAAGCTTTGAGCCTGCGCAACACGCTGGGCCGCTTCTGCGGTGGCAATCAGAGTCTTGGATGGCACCACATCGGTTAGCACCGCGTTACCGCCAATGCCACTGTCCTCGATAAGGATTACCTCGGCGCCGAGCTGACGACCAGCTCTGGCTGCTTCGTAGCCACCTGGGCCACCACCGATGATTACGATGCGATGTTGATTCGACGATGAAATTGTCACGCGTTCATTCTGGCCTACCAATCTGAGTTACGGGGTTAGTTAGACTGATTTTTATGGTCAATCCACTCAACGCCGAGGGTGCTAACCCCTTTGAAATCGCCCAAGAAGCTGCCAACCAAATCGCAAAAATCTCTGGCATTGCACATCACGACATCGCACTAACCCTCGGATCCGGCTGGGCAAAAGCCGCCGATCTGATTGGCGAGAACGTGAGTGAGATTCCCGGCAGTGAGATCATCGGTTTCTCAAAGCCCGCGGTGGTTGGACACGTTGGGACCATTCGGTCGATTCGACTGCCGAACGGTAAGCACGCTCTGGTGATTGGTGCTCGAACACACTTCTATGAAAACCACGGAGTTCGTTCAGTAGTTCACTCGGTGCGCACCGCTGCGGCCACGGGTGCGAAGACCATGATTCTAACCAACGGTGCCGGAGGCATAAAGCCCGAGTGGGCAGGTGGGGCTGCCGTGCTAATCTCCGACCACATCAACCTGACCGCATCCAGCCCGCTGGAGGGTGCGACTTTTATTGATCTAACTGACCTGTATTCCAAGCGACTGCGTGACCTGGCCAGAGAAGTTGATCCGAATCTCGATGAAGGCGTTTATGTGCAGTTCCGCGGACCGCACTATGAGACTCCGGCCGAAGTCCAGATGGCAAAAATCATGGGTGGACACATTGTTGGAATGTCGACCGCGCTAGAGGCAATCGCCGCACGCCAGGCCGGCATGGAGATTCTTGGAATGTCGCTAATCACCAACCTGGCCGCTGGCATTCAGACCACTCCGCTATCTCACGCTGAGGTTTTGGAGGCGGGTCGCAATGCTGAGGCGAGAATCAGCAAGCTGCTTGCCGAGATTGTGGCAAAAATCTAAATGGACCTTTTCACAACTGCCAAAAATTGGCTGAATCAAGACCCCGACCCCATCACCAGGCTGGAACTTGAGCAGTTGATCGATTCCCAAGACGAGGATGCCATTCGCTCTCGTTTTGAGAATCGACTGCAGTTTGGCACCGCAGGACTTCGTGGCGAGTTGGGTGCTGGCCCAAATCGCATGAACCGTATCGTGGTGGCCCAAGCGGCACTGGCAATCGCAAAGTTTCTAAACGCAAACAGGTCCGAATACCTAGATAAATCAGGAGAGCTTTCGGTAGTGGTTGGCTTTGACGGAAGAGTCAACTCCGACATTTTTGCCCAAGACTCGGCTGAAATATTTGCGGCAACCGGCATTCGAACCAGGCTTTTTGACGCTGCGGTGCCGACTCCGGTGGCAGCCTTCACTGGCAGAAAATTCTTAGCTAGCGCAACAGTGATTGTGACCGCTAGTCACAATCCGCCGCGTGATAATGGCTACAAGGTTTACCTCGGTGGCAAAAACGGTTGCTCGCAGTTGATTTCCCCGCAGGACA
>JACCDN010677191.1_pt1 | contig 17127 bp, 14 predicted proteins | sample 7441691 | NCBI WGS metagenome assembly JACCDN01 (sample SAMN15323439, study PRJNA562643) | freshwater metagenome | isolation source: river surface water | place: USA:Blue River Watershed | collected 2017-08-16
TTAGTTAAATCATTATAACGTGTATCAAATTGAATATTTAGATAATTACTCTGTGCTATAAATTCATCTAAACCTGTTTGAATTGTGTCAATATTATCTAAAACTTTATCAAAATTTACAATTTCAATTAATTTCTGTCGTCTTGGTAAAATTACTTTAGTAAATTCCTCTAATTCTTCATCAGATATTGTTTGTTGAGGAACAGCCATTTCAATTGAACCATACGAACAATTAACTAAAATATTAAAATAATTATCATCCTCAAAATTATTAGAATTATCTGAATCATTAGAATCCTCTGAATCTGTAAAATTAGTCGAATCTATAAAATTATCAGAATTACTTTTAATTTTATTTTTTCTAACTATTTTTGTTAAATTATACATAGGATACAAATTGAATAATTTAATTTTATTTAATATATTATCAATACTATTTGTTTCAATATCAATATCTATATCAAAAGAATTATATTTAAAGCAATCTTTTTCCAATAAATCAATTGATAATATAATTGAATCGAGTTTTGATTGATTTTCTTTAATATTTTTTAAATATTCATCTTTTAACCTATTAATTTGATTATCTTCTGAACAAGTTATATTATTATTTTTAATATCAACAATATTATTTCTAAAACTTGATAATAAAATTTTGTTATTATTAATGATTGTATTTCTTTTTTTATCAAGATTTTCAATTTTACAAGAAATCTTTAAAAATTTATTAAAAAGTTTTATATTATCATTAATATATTCTTTAGAATTATAATTTAAACTATGAATTGTATCGATATAATCTTGATCCATATTTTCCAAAAGTTTCTTTTTTTTTTCATTAGCTTCTGTTATTTGTTTAATCAAAAAAATAATAACTTCTTTAGAATTCTTTTCAAAATTAATTCTATCTTCTGAATTTAATAAACTTTGATTAACCAACTCAAATTCTAATATATTTTTTACCATTAATACATAACATAAACTAATTTCGTGCATATAAATATCATAAATTGCCTTATTATATTTAAAAATTAATCTTGCTATCTCGTTTATAAGTAGATTTAATGAGTTAAAATTATACTCAGAATTATCATTTGTTTTATATCTTCTTAAACTATCTAATTGTTGTTTGTAATCAATTTTTAATAACTTACAAGAATTGTATAAATACAAAATTTTTAATTTTGCCATATCAATACTTTTTTGAGTATGTTTAGAAATAAAAAGATTATTTGTAGATATTGAATCAATATCTTCTAATTCTGGTTTAATTTTTTCTAATAATATATCTAATCTTTTATTTATTGTATCTTTATAGGAATTAAAACCTTTTAATAATGATATATGTAATGTTATATCAATATTATTTTTAAAAATTTGATTTAAACATCTTTTATAGATTTCTATCCCACCATTTCCCACAATCTCATTAATTTTACATACTACTTGTGGTATATTATTGTAATTAATTATATTCATTAGATTAATATATTGTGTTATTATTAATAATATTAAAAAAGTACTATATAGTTATATTAATGTATAATTAAAAATTTCAATTTTTTATAAACATCTATTAAATTAAAATACAAATAACTTATAAAATAAACAAGTTAAATAATCAATAAAACATGTTATTATTGTTTAATCACTTTGTAGACAAAATTTATGCATTTACAGATATAGCAAATACAGAATATAATAAAAAATTTATTAGTAAATTTTATATAAAAACAAGAGTATTAGATATTTACAGTCAAAATATTTGTGGTTCAATAGATTTGGAAGAATTTAAAAAATTAGAAGTATTAAATTGTTCTAATAATGAAATAACAAATTTAGTTTTACCAGATTCTTTAACTAAATTAGATTGTTCTAATAATTTAATAGAAAAATTAATATTACCCGATAATATTGTAATTTTTAATTCAATTGGAAATCCTTTAACTTATTTAAGTTTTGGATACAAATTTAATCAATCAGTTGATAACTTACCAGAAACCTTAAAAGAATTATATTTTGATGAATTATTTAACCAACCAATTAACAATTTACCAAAATCATTAACACATTTAAAATTTAAATTAGATTCTAATTTTAATCATACAGTAGATAATTTACCAAATGGATTAAAGGAATTAACATTTGGAAAAAAATTTAATCAGTCCGTAGATTTATTACCTTCAACTATCACACATTTAACTTTTGGAACTAATTTTAATCAGCAGGTAGATTTATTACCTAATTCAATTACTCATTTAACTTTTGGATGTCATTTTAATCAACCTATTGATAATTTACCTTATTCATTAATTGAATTAACTTTACGCGATTATTTTAACCAAATAATTAATAATTTGCCAAATAATTTAAAAAAATTAGAATTTACTTATAACTCTAAGTTTAATAAATCAATAAATAATTTACCTCCGAATCTAATACATTTAACTTTAGGATATAATTTTAATAATAATACATTATTACCAGTACAAACAAATACTTATATAATGGATGAAATAACTCATAAATTACTTCCTGTTTTTAAATTTGATAGTAAATTTAATCCAAATACAATTCAAGAAATAGAATTACCAAATACAATTCAAGAAATTATAATTGTGGATAAAAAACAAATACATTTATTTCCAAACAAATATAAAAATATTATAAAATACAAATAATTTATAAAATAAACAAGTTAAATAATCAATAATAAAATGCAAAATAAAACTAAATTAAATTTTTGTCATCCAATACAAGAATTAATAAATCCAATATTTATAAGTAATAATACATCAAGTTCTAATTTAAAATATTTAACATTTGATAATGATATTGAAACATTAGATATTTCAAATAAAAATATTATAATGGTATTATCTTTAACAAAATATAATAAATTAAAAGAATTAAATTGTTCAAATAATCAAATTACAGAACTAATTTTACCTGATTCCTTAACTAATTTAAACTGTGCAAATAATAAAATAAAAATATTAAATATACCTTATTTTATTACAAATTTAGATATAAACAATAATCCATTATTTAAAATTAGTTTTAATCCAAATTCACATTTTAATAAACCTCTTGATTGTCTACCAGATTCTTTAACATATTTATATTTTGGTTATTATTTTAATCAACCTATTAATTGTTTACCAAAATTTTTAGATTATTTATATTTTGGTACAAATTTTAATCAATCAATTGATAATTTACCTAATACATTAACATTTTTGCATTTAGGAGGAAATTTTAATCAACCTATTGATAATTTACCAAATTCATTAGAAACATTATTTGTGAGTAATTCTTTTAATCAATCAATTAATAATTTACCTAGTTCACTTAAATATTTAAATTTAGGATATAGTTTTAATCAAACAATTGATTTTTTACCAAGTTCACTTGTAGAAATAATATTTAGTGACGTATTTAATCAAGATGTAAGTTATTTACCTAATAATGTTAGACATATACGTTTTGGAACAAATTTTAATCAAAATATAAATAATATACCAAATTCTGTAAAATATCTATTTTTTGGAAAAAATTTTAAAACTCAAGTAGAAAAATTACCTGATTCAATACAAAAAATTGTTGTAAGAAAAAAAGAACAAATCGAATTATTTCCTAATGAATATAAACATATTGTAAAAATAGATTGTTAAATAAAAATTGAATATTTTATAAAATACTACTAAACTAATAAATAATTATTTAACAAATGGAATACGCTAAATATCAAGTGCAAACACAAAATAATTGGTCTCAAGAATATGTTAACCAAGTTTTTAAGGAATTTGAAAGATTTATAGTAATTAAATATTTTAATAATAATTGTTCACCAAGTGATGATGTAGATTTATTGTGGCACCAGATTATTTTAGATACAAAGCTATATCAAACATATTGTAAAAAAAAATTTAAAAGAATTATTCATCATGAACCTAAAAATTCTCAAGACCAAGTAGCAAGAAAAGTCCGATTATCTAACACAATTAAATATTATAAAATTATGTTTAATGAAACTCCAAATCCTAAAATTTGGCAAACTGAAAATTTAAAAATTAAAAAAACCAAAAAGTTAAAAACTAACAAAAATACAAATACAGCAAATATTAATAAAGTGAATACTAATATAGCCAATACAGATTCTTATCAAATATATGTTAAAGATTTAACAGGTAAAACTTATGCGCTTGATGTAAATAAATCCAATACAATTTTAGAAGTTAAAGAAAAAATTTATCTTCGAGATGGTGTACCAGTAGACCAACAAGGACTTATTAAAAATGGTACACGTCTTGAAAATAATTATACTTTAGAACATTATTCGGTAAAACAAGATTCTACAATAACAGTGCTATTAAAATTATGTGGATGTTAAATTTTTTATGTTTATTTAATACAAAATTTATTTATTATAAAAATTATAAATCATACAATTGTAATTCTCTTTGATACAAAATAGTATTAGTTAATTGTAAAACATTGTCATAATCAATAGGATTGAAAGATTCGCCAAGTTTATTTATTAAATTTTGGTTAATAGAACTAGTGGAAGCGCCATGATTCAAAAGTAACAAAATAAAATTTACAATAATCTTTTCTGTTGGATCTGTTCCAAAGTTAATATTTTTTAATATTTTAGGATCATATACACGAGGATTAGTTTGAATATGTTCAAGTTTATTAATTAATAATTCAATTGCATATTCAAGAATACTTTTACCTTCATTATCACAAATATTAGGATTAGCTCCATTTTCCAATAATGTTTGAATAATTTCAAAATTATAAGGAACATATAAAACTTTGGCTATTGCTATAAGTACAGGTTCATCGCCATATAATTCATTACAATAGTTTGGATCTTCTCCTGAATCAAGATGTCTTTGGATACAATAACTATTTTCAAGGTCAAATTCTCTTTCTATCTGATATTTGTGATAATTATCATATTCAAAATCAATGTTTTCATTATCTAAATTTTCATTGTACAAACCTTTATTTTTGTAAATGCGACTAATACACTTTTCACATTCGTATACGTGCATATAATTAGAACTATCAGAACAATCAGAACAATCAGAATAATCATCCCAATTTTCACATTCATATATATGACATGAACAATCAGAACAACAAGAATAATTATCATCACAATTATCACAATTATTATTTTCAGTATAACAATAATGTTTTTCACATAAAGATGCACAGTTAGAATTACATTCTAATTTACAATCTCCACACATGTAGGAGCCAGAGCAGGTACAAGTATTATTATTTAAAGTTTCACTCTTCATTTTTAAGATATATTAATATAGGTTTGGGGTATATATATGCTTTAATTTATTTCATATAAGGATAGTATATTTATTATACAGTCATTGAATATTTGAAATTTTCAATTTTTTATTTATACATTATATTCCAACTCTCTTAACATAGTACTTGATATTTCAGTTCGAGATATTTGTATTAGTTCTAATTCTCCTAATCCTTTTGTTTTTCTTATTTGGTTTATTTCTAATCCTGTTTGTAAAGTTTCATTTGATAAAACTAATGCATCTAAATTATTGTTTGTAATACTAATTGAATATTTTTCTTTAATTACAATATATTTAATTAAAATATTATTTACATTTGCTTCAGCAATAAATTTTTTTATATTGTATAATCTTGTATCAACAGATTCAATTAAATGATGTAATGTTTTATTAGTGTTCATTGAATCATCTGTAATAGCAATTATTAATTCATAACTAGTTGAGTTTATTGCAGTTTCTAATAATGTTTTGTGACCTTGATGTAGTCTATCAAAAGTACCTGCAACCAATACTTTATTATATTTTTTCATATTATTAAATATAATATTTTAATTATATATCTAATTCATCTTTTTATATAAAAATTGATATTAATATACAATAAAAATATTAATTATAATAAGTAATAAAAATGGTTTATAAATATATTTGTAAATGTTTACTTTTTGCTGGCGAAACATATGTTGAATATGATGAGGATTTAGATTATTCTTGTTATTGGATAAAAGAAGATGTACAAGTAACTTATAATAAATTATCAATAAAAATAGAAGAGTTAGGCTTTACAATATTAGATATTGAATTTGAAAAGTATTTTGAATCAGAAGGTCAATATGTTGTAAAATGCATAGTAGAACATAATGAGCTTTTTACAAAACCTAAAGACTTTTTTATTGAAGGATTAAGATCATATAGTTTTTGTGACGAAAACACATCGTCAATAGAATTTTATATTGATAAACAAATTTAAAAAACAAAGTTTAAAAAAATTTTTATAAAAAATATTATTATTCAGAATCAGAATCTGGTTTACAAGCATTGCAAAAATTATTAATTTTAATACAACGTGAACAATACCATTGTTTACAAGTGTCACATGGCCATCCATTTTCACATCTATCTATGTCTTTTTCACATCTAGAACATGTACCATAGCATCCACAATTTTCATCTCCATTACCTTCACAATTTGGACACATACGTACACAACAATCACAACACACACATTCTATACAATTAGAACAGCCCGATATTTTACAATCATAACAACTATCAGAACAATTTGAGCAATATAATATTAGGTCAAAATCATCAGGATTAATTGGTTCGTATTTTACATTATTTAACTTGCAATTTTTTTTTATATCACTAATATATTTTTTAATACAAAATTTACATTTAGTTGCGTCTTTTTTATTAAATTCTTTTTTACATTCATTACAATTAAATAATTCTTCATCTGATTCTTTACTTGATTCTTCATCTGATTTATTATAACAACCACAGGTATCACAAATAATTTTAGAGTGATAATGACAATAATTACATAACCACTGTCTACAATCATTGCATGGCCAACCATTTGCACCTCTATCAACAGTAGTATAACAACTTGTACATTTACCATAACACCCGCAATTGGGTTTTCCATCAAAAGCACAATTTGGACACATTCTTTCTGAACAATCACTACAAACAGATTCTATACAATTGGGACAACCATTAGTACTACAAGCATAACACGTGATATAACAACAATAACAATATAACATTGGTGGAATTATTTTACAATTTTCTTCATCAGAATTTTCTTCATTTTCATCTATTAATCTTTCAATACAAAATTGACATTCAATAGCATGTTCAATTGAAAGTAATTCTTTTTTACATTTATTACAATAAGTAGTTTTTGACATATTTAGAATATATTATACTAATAAAATATATATAAAATAAAAATCAATTTTTTAAATTTAAATATTTTTTTTTATATTTAAGATATTTATTTTTCCAAAATTCATTATTATTAATATTATTACTATAAAATCCTCCATCTTGATTATTATTAACAAATTCACCATTAATCCAATTTCCAGATTGAAATTGTTTATCTAAATACATTAAAGTTCCAAAACCATTTTGTAAACCATTTATCCATGCACCAAAATATATATCACCATTTTTATATTTCATTGTACCAATACCATTTGGTATTCCTTCAATCCAATTACCTATATATTCATCTCCATTTGCATATTTCATAGTTCCCTGACCATTTTGATAAGATTCAACCCAATTACCTATATATTCATCTCCATTTGCATATTTCATAGTTCCTTCACCACATTTTAAACCATCAACCCAATTACCTGTATATTCATCTCCATTATAATATTTTAAATTACCCATACCATTTTCATCATCATTAATCCAATTTCCAGTATATAAATTTCCATTTGTAAATTCCATAACACCAAATCCATTAATAATTCCATGTTCTATTTTTCCATTATATTCTTTATACATATTATCATTTGTAAATATTAATCTGCAATTATTACCATTAATAAAACCGTATTCATCGTAATCATAACTATAATTAGGATTTTCTTGTATTCTAATTGAACTATCAATAGTAGGATTTAATTTACTAATATTTATATCTACTCTAGTTTTAAATTCTTCATTTAATCTATAATAATCAAACATAAGTATTTCAAAATTAGTTGTATTGATAAATAAATTTTTATCTTTTTCACATATTAAATATTTTAAATCAGGCACAGAAAAATTTCCTTCATTTGAATAATAATTTCCCCATGAATTTTTAAATTCAATACCATCAGATAACCACTTTCTTAAAACTACTGCATGAGTACCTTTGGTTTTACATTTAAATAATTTTATTAAATTTTCTGTATTTTCTATATTTTCTGTATTTTCAGTAATTTCAGTATATGATTCAATTTCTTCATTTTCTTTAATTGTTGGAAAATTAGTACTTACTTTATTAATTATTTCACGTAAATAATTATTAAAATATATATTTACTTTTGGTTGTAACTTAAAATCTAACATTGTTTTAATTGCTTTTGTTGGATAATTTTTTTCATTTATATTAATATTATATTTATATATAGCTAAAAATAATAAATCATTACCAAACAAATATGAAAAATCATCAATAATTTTTTTTTTAATATCTTCTGGTAATTGTAAAATTATATCATTATATGGAACAGAACAAATATTGTTAAAACAATCTAAATTTTTATTTTTTATTTTAAAAATACCAAAAAAATAATTTTTTTTTAAATAACTAAATAAGTAATACATATTTGAAAATTTACCTCCTTTATTACAATCACCATTTAAAGTTAATATTGTAAAAAATAATAAATAAAATTTTTCATTATATTCTGCTGGTATAACACCTAATATTTGTAAAGTTCTAACAAATGTTCTTGAATAAGAATGAGCCCAACATGTTGCATAATTACCTTGTGATTTAATTGTAACTGATTTTAATTCAGCTGGTTTTGAAGACTCTGTTACTTCAATTAAATTATTATTCATATAATTTTTCTTATATAAATAATTAATAAAAATTTTTTACAATATAATTAATTTACTAAACTAAAAAAAATTTCCAAGTATCATCAAAAAATATTGGATTCAAGTTATCAATAGTATAAGGATTATTATCTTTTCTTAAATCAAAATAAAATTTATTATTAAATTTATCAATATAATTATTTTCTGTAAAAAAATCAGTATTCAAGTCATGAACAAAATTTTTTAATGATTCGTCACTTTTAACAATAAAATTATTAACTTTTTTGAATATTAATTTGCATGTTTATAAAATTAAATATTTATTTAATTTTAAATATTTATTTAATTTTAAATATTTATATAAATAAAATATATAGTATGTCAATTCCATCATCAACAAATTATATTGTTAATAATACTAATTATCCTGTTTCAACAGATATAATAAACATATTTTCAAATAATTCATCAATTCAAACAAGTCCATCAATTTTAACAAAATATAAATATAATTCATATGATTTATCTCAAATATTTGTTTTAGCAAGTCCAGCTTATAGTGGAACAGCACTTAGTACTGGATATATTACAAAAATTAATGGCGTATCATATGATTTAGCAAATATATTTCAAAAAAAGTTTAATTTTACAGCAACAGGTCAATATACAATTTTAAATAATAGCATAATAACATTTACAGGAAATGGAACAATAACATTTAATGATTCATATAAAGCTAATTATATTTTAGTTGGAGGTGGTGGTGGTGGTGGAGGAGGAGAATTAACTGGAGGTGGTGCTGGTGGAGGTGGTGGAGGTGGTCAAGTTGTTTATGATACAGTTAATACTACAAATGGTTTAATTTTTACAATAAGAGTCGGTTTGGGAGGTACAGGAGGATTAGGTGAAAAAACTACAAATGTACAAACTGCTGGAACAAGTGGTTCAAACAGTTCATTTACTTATAATTCAACAACAATAACAGCATTAGGTGGAAATGGAGGATTAGCTGGATATAATTTTGGAGGAAATGGTGGTAATAGTGGGGGAGGAGGTTCAGGTGGTACTGGAGGAGTTAATGGTGTAGGAAATCCTGGAACAAATGGTGGAGGGGGTGGAGGTGGAGATTATACATATAATGGTGGTTCTGGTTCTCAGAATACATTATCCAATCCTACATTTATGAGTCAAATACAATTATATGGAGCTGGAGGAGGTGGAGGAGCTGGAGATGGAGGCAACAAAGTTTCTACAGGAGGTAATCAATATGCTGGTAATGGTGGTTATAGTATAATTTTAGCAACTTCTGGAACCAATGGTTATGGTGGTGGTGGAGGTGGTGGACCATCTGGTAACGGTATTAATGGAACAGCAACTAATGCAGGAAATGGTGGTTCTGGTACAATGATAATATATTTAACTTATAGTTAAATATACCTTTTTCAATCAAAAAATTTTATAATTATTTTTTTATATCAATTTAATATTATATATCAGTAAAAACATTTTTAATATTACCAAGTTTTTACGTCATTCCAATAATTAAATCAATAATATTAATATTATTTGGTTTTTATTAAATAGTTAAAATTTATTTATTTGGATTCAAAAAGCAAATACTTTTTACCTTAATTTTAATCAAGGTTACAGGCATGATAAATAAGTATTATATACTTTATTTACTAGGAGCATTTCTTCCACCACTTTTAAATCCTTTTGGAGGCATTTGTTGTTGACTTTTAGTTCCAGTACGTCAGGGTTTGATACGTTTTCTAGCACCAAATTCTCTTTGTTTACGAAATCCGGCAACTTTAACACCATTTTTAGTGATATTAAAATTATTTTCATCTAAAACATTTTTTTCAATAATATCTTCATTTGTTTTTTTGGGAATTGATTTGATAGCATTTTTACCAGCAATATTCCCTCCAAATCTTTTATTAATCATATTTAATATTGCTTGATTTAATTTATCAGCTTGAATTTTTTCTAATTCTAATAACACCAATTCTTCTTCAGTTAATTCTTGTTCATATTCTGAATCAGAATAATCTTCATATTTATAATAATCTAATTTAAACTTATTTTTAGTTAAAGACATTTAATATATAGTATTTATATTTATATATAAAATTTTAAATTTTATTTATTATAATTAAATATTTGTTAATACTAAATAAATAAATTCAAATGAAAAAAGGTTTTTTAAATAAAAATTCTCAAGTTAAAAAATTAGACTTGAAAAAAAAATATAATTTCAAAACAATTCTTGATTTATATGAATACACAGAATTACAAGAATTAGATTGTTCATTTAATAATATTGTTGACATTATAAATATTCCTTCAACTCTTAAATTATTAAAGTGTGACCACAATTCTATTCAAATACTTAATTTACAAGGTGCTACAAATTTAAAAGAATTAGATTGTTCAGAAAATAAAATTACAACAATATTAAATATACCTTTATCAATAAGAAAAATATTTTGTCAATTAAATAATATTATTATATTAGATTTAGAAAAGTATACTAATTTAGTAAAATTAAATTGTGGTTATAATCAAATAAAATCATTAGATAATTTACCGGATGGTTTGTTAAATTTAAGATGTCAAAAATGTGATTTAACAACATTAGATTATTTACCAAATAGTATTGAAGATTTAGATTGTTCATTTAATAAATTAAAAATTGTAGATTATTTACCATCAAGTTTAAAAAAATTAGATTTAAGTTTTAATTATATTGAAACTATTGCAAATTTACCTCCAGAACTAGAACGTTTAACTTGTCAAAATAGTTATTCCAGATTAAAAATATGTTCTTTACCTAAAACTCTTAAATATTTAGATTGTTGTTATAATTCTAATATAAAATTTATTAATTTACCAAAAAATATTGAAGAATTAAATTGTTCTTTCACTCAAATTAATACATTAAAATTTTTACCTGCTAATTTAAAAATTTTAAACTGTTCAAAAAATAAACTTAATGTGCTTACAAATCTTTCTCCAAGTTTAATAAAATTAAATTGTTCAGGTAATAATATTTTAAGTGTAAATAATTTACCTACTGGTTTAATTGAGCTTGATTGTTCTGAAAATAATATTACAAATTTAGATAATTTACCTGTAGGTTTGATTGAATTAAATTGTAATAATAATAAAATTAAAAGTTTAGAATATTTACCTGGAAATCTAAAAAAATTATCTTGTAATAATAATTTATTAGAATTACTTGATTTACTTCCAGGAGGATTAGAAATTTTATATTGTGGTAATAATAAAATAACTAATTTAGATAATCTTCCTCAAACTTTAATTGAATTAGATTGTAGTTATAATAATAAAATAAAATCATTAGAACATTTACCATCCAATTTAACTAAATTAAATCATGATTATAAAATTAAAATTAATAATTTACCTCCAATTATAAAAAAAGAAAAAGAAGAAGCAGAAAAAATATTTAAATTAGAAGAAGAACAATATAAAAAAGAAAAATATGCAAGAGAAAATATTCCAAAGCAGTCTTATGTATACAAAAATAATAATAATGAACATGTGACAATTGATATTTTTTATTAAACAATTTTATTATATAAATAAAAAAATTTTATAATACCTAATACCAACCATCTATTTTAATTATTGTATAATTTGATATAATTACATTACATCTGTACAAGTCTTTTTCATTATCTATCCATAGGTCAATATTGTCTATTTTAATTGGTCTAAAAGAATATGGTTCTTCTTTAGTACAAATTGATTTAAAAAACAATATAGTTTCTGGATATGATAATCCTAATATTTTAGTTTCTATTTGAGTTTTATTCATTTTTATAGTTATATTTACAGATAATATATATATATATTAATATAAATTTTTTTCAATTTTTTAATATTAATTTAACTTTTTATTATTATTAAATATTAAAAGGTGTAAAAATAAAAATGACTAATAAATTAGAAATTAAAAATCAAGAATTAAAAGCAATTTTAGATAAACATTATATTAAATTTAATTTAGAATATGAAAAATATGAAAAAATAATTTATGATATTTTTATTAATAATAATATTAAAGAAACTACAAATCCTTATATTTTAAATGTATTAGGTCAATATACATTTTGTATAAAAATGGATTACAAAAAAGCAATTGATTATTATTTACAATCAATTAAATTAAAAAATACAGATGCAATGATTAATTTAGCAACTTATTATGAAGTTATAAAAGATTATAAACAAATGGAAAAATATTATCAAATGGCTATTAATTTAAATAATTGTGAGGCTATGATATATTTAGGTAATTATTATAAAAATATAGAAAAAGATTATGAACAAATGAAAAAATATTATCAAATGGCTTGTAATTTAAATAATTGTGACGCTATGGTATATTTAGGGTATTATTATGAAATAATAGAAAAAGATTATGTGCAAATGAAAAAATATTATTTATTAGGTATTAGTTTAAATAATAGTAGAGCAATGTTTTTTTTAGGTTGTTATTATCATAATGTAAAAAAAGATTATAAACAAATGAAAAAATATTATCAAATGGCTATTGAACTAGGTAATGTTGTTGCAATGCAAAATTTAGGATATTATTATCAAGAAATAGAAAAAGATTATAAACAAATGAAAAAATATTATGAGATGGCTATTGAATTAGGTAATATTGTTGCGATGCAAAATTTAGCATATTATTATCAAGAAGTTGAAAAAGATTATGTGAAAATGAAAAAATATCGTCTAATTGCTATTGAAATGGGTAATCAGGATGCTATGTTACTTTTAGGAGATTACTATGAAATAATAGAAAAAGATTATGTACAAATGAAAAAATATTATAAGTTAGCTATTGAATTAGGTAATTCAACTGCAATGTTTTTTTTAGCACACTATTATAAAAATATAGAAAAAGATTATGAACAAATGAAAAAATATTATCAAATGGCAATTGATTTAGGTAATCCTAGTGCGATGAGTGGTTTAGCATATTATTATATAAATATTGAAAATAATTATAATGAAACAATTAAATATGTAATAATGTTGTTAGAATTAGATAATAAAGAAAGTTTAAATTTATTTGAAGAAATTAAAAATAATATAAATTTAATTGAATTTTATAATCAAGTTAATTATATTAAAGAAAAAAACGAAAATATTAATATTATAATAAAAAAATTATTAAACCTTTTGTAAATTAGATAACTAAAAAATATTGATTTTTATATATAATATTACTTATTAAGTAAATATTATAAAAAATGACTACTAAATTAAAATTAGAAATTCAAAATCAAGAATTAAAAGAACTTTTAAGCAAATATCAAATAAAAAATTCTTCTAAATATGTAAAATATGAAAAAGTTATGTATGATATTTTTATTAATAACAATATTAAAAAAACTAAAAATTCTAATATTTTAAAAATAATTGGTGATTATTATCATTATGTTAAAAAAAATTATTCTAATACTGTTAAATATTATTTAAAATCAATTAAATGTGGTAATAATTCAGATGCTATGAATAATTTAGCTCGTTATTATGAAGATGTTGAAAAAGATTATGAACAAATGAAAAAATATTACTTGATGGCTATTGATTTATCAAATTCAATATCTATGTTTAATTTAGGTAATTATTTTGAAGAAACAGAAAAAGATTATGAACAAATGAAAAAATATTATCAAATGGCTATTAATTTAGATAATTCTAAAGCTATGTATAGTTTAGCACTTTATTATAATGAAATTAATGATTATGAACAAATGAAAAAGTATTACAAGATGGCAATTCAATTATCTCATGTAGATGCTATGTATAATTTAGCTATTTATTATGAAGATGTTGAAAAAGATTATGAACAAATGAAAAAGTATTATTTGATGGCTATTAATTTAGGTAATTCAAAATCTATGTATAATTTAGCTGTTTATTATGAAGAAATAGAAAAAGATTATGTACAAATGAAAAAGTATTATTTGATGGCTATTAATTTATCCAATTCAGATGCTATGTATAATTTAGGTTATTATTATAAAAATGTTGAAAAAGATTATGAGCAAATGAAAAAGTATTATGAAATGGCAATTCAATTATCTAATTCAGCTGTTATGAATGATTTAGGTATTTATTATGATGAAATTAATGATTATGAACAAATGAAAAAATATTATCTAATGGCTATTAATTTAGGTAATTCTAATTCAATGCATAATTTCGGTTTTTATTATCAATTTGTAGAAAAAAATTATGAATTAATGAAAAAATATTATAATTTAGCAGTTAATTTAGGTGATTATGATTCAATGTATAATTTAGGTAATTATTATGAAGAAATAGAAAAAGATTATGTAAAAATGAAAGAATATTATCTAATGGCTATTCAATTAAATTGTTCAAAATCAATGTATAAATTAGGTGAATATTATCAACATATAGAAAAAGATTATAGGAAAATGAAAGAATATTATCAAATGGCTATTAAATTAGAAAATTCTAATGCTATGTATAAATTAGGTGAATATTATCAATTTACTGAAAAAAATTATGATGAAATGAAAAATTGTTTTCACCCAGCTGTTAAATTAAATTGTTCAAAATCAATGAATAATTTAGGTTACCATTATCAATATATTGAAAAAGATTATGAGAAAATGAAAGAATATTATCTAATGGCTATTGATTTAAAATATTCAACATCAATGAATAATTTAGGTTGTTATTATCGTGATATTGTAAAAGATTATGAGAAAATGAAAGAATATTACTTAATGGCCATTGAATTAGAAAATCCAAGTGCAATATGTAATTTTGGATATTATTATCAAAAGATTGAAAAAGATTATATTGAAATGAAAAAATATTATTCCATGGGTATCGAATATAATAATTCAGATTGTATGAATTATTTTGGTAATTATTATATAGAAATTGAAAAAAATTATAATCAAGCAATTAAATATATAATAATGTTGCTTAAACTTAATAATCCAAATGGTTTTAAATTATTTGAAAAAATAAAAAACAATATTAATTTAGTTGACTTTTATAATCAACTTAGTAGTATTAAAGAAAAAAATGATGAAATAAACAAAATAACAAATGAATTGGTAAAAAATAAAAATGTTAAAATTTATAAAGCTAAAATAAATTTTGCAATTAGAAAAAACTTACGCGATGATTGTTTTATTTGTCTTGATACAGATAAAATAATATATTTATTTGATTGTATGCATTGGGTGTGTTCTGATTGTTATCCTGAATATAAGGAATGTGCTATTTGTAAATTAAATAACTAAAAATATTGATTTTTATAAATAATAATACTAAATTATAATAGTTTTATTAAAATGACAGAAATATTAGAAATTCAAAATCAAGAATTAAAAGAAATTTTAGATAAATATAATATTAAATTTAATTCTAATTATGCAAAATATCAAAATATTATTTTTGATATTTTTATTAACAATAATATTAAACAAAGTACAGATGGATATATATTAAATATTATTGGTTTATATTATAAACATAAAGAAAAAGATTTTAATCAAATGAAAAAATATTATCTTATGGCTATTGATTTAGGCAATTCAGAGTCAATGGTTAATTTAGGAAATTATTATTATCATGAACAAAATTATGATGAAATGAAAAAATATTATCTTATGGCTATTCAATTATCCAATTCAAGTGCTATGTATAATTTAGCATGTTATTATGAAGACATTGAAAAAAACTATGAAAAAATGATTAAATATTGTTTGATGGCAATTCAATTATCAAATTCAGATGCAATGAATAGTTTAGGTTATTATTATCAAAATATAAAAATAAACTATTTGGAAATGAAAAAATATTATAGTTTGGCTATTAAATTAAATTGTTCAGTATCAATGATTAATTTAGGTAATTATTATAGAGATATTGAAAAAGATTATGTGAAAATGAAAAAATATTATGAAATGGCTATCGATTGTAATGATTTATTTGCTGTAAAAATGTTTGGATATTACTATATTGAAATTGAAAAAAATTATAATCAAGTAATCAAATATATTATTATGTTATTGAAATTAAATAATTCTGATAGTATTGAATTATTTGAAAAAATTAAAGATAAAATTAATTTATTTGAATTTTATAATCAAATAAATTGTTTTGAAGAAAAAAATGAACAAATAAATAAAATAACTAATGAA
>JACCDN010037327.1_pt1 | contig 17118 bp, 14 predicted proteins | sample 7441691 | NCBI WGS metagenome assembly JACCDN01 (sample SAMN15323439, study PRJNA562643) | freshwater metagenome | isolation source: river surface water | place: USA:Blue River Watershed | collected 2017-08-16
CCGATCTGATGACCGACAGCCAGTCCTGGTGGCCTGCCGACTGGGGTCACTACGGCGGCTTGATGATTCGCATGGCCTGGCACTCGGCCGGCACCTACCGCACCGCAGACGGCCGTGGCGGTGGCGGCACCGGAACACACCGTTTTGCGCCGCTGAACTCGTGGCCAGATAACACCAACCTCGACAAGGCCCGCCGCCTGCTGTGGCCGATCAAGAAGAAGTACGGCAACAAGATTTCGTGGGCTGACCTGATGATCCTGGCTGGCAACGTCGCTTACGAGTCGATGGGGCTCAAAACCTTCGGCTTCGCGTTCGGTCGCGAAGATGTCTGGCACCCAGAGAAAGACACCTACTGGGGTTCAGAGCAGGAATGGCTCGCACCGAGCGACCACCGCTACGGCGATGTCGAGAAGCCAAACACCATGGAAAACCCACTGGCAGCAGTGCAGATGGGTCTGATCTACGTGAACCCAGAGGGCGTCAACGGCAAGTCTGACCCGCTCAAGACCGCCGGCCAGATGCGTGAGACCTTCGCCCGCATGGCCATGAACGACGAAGAGACCGTAGCGCTGACCGCCGGAGGTCACACCGTTGGCAAGGCCCACGGAAACGGTTCGGCCGCAAACCTGGGCCCAGAGCCAGAAGCCGCCGACATTTCAGAGCAGGGCCTCGGCTGGAACAACCACAAGACCCGAGGTGTCGGTCGCGACACCGTCACCAGCGGTATCGAAGGTGCGTGGACAACGCATCCGACCGTTTGGGACAACGGCTACTTCGAGTTGCTGCTCGGCTACGACTGGGAGCTCGTCAAGTCGCCGGCTGGCGCAACCCAGTGGGCTCCGATCAACATCAAGCCAGAGCACATGTCACCTGACGTCGAAGACCCGAGCATCAAGACGATGCCGATGATGACGGATGCCGACATGGCCGTGAAAATGGACCCTGAGTACCGCAAGATCACCGAGCGTTTCGCCGCCGACCCTGCCTACTTCTCAGATGTCTTCGCGCGTGCCTGGTTCAAACTGACTCACCGCGACATGGGTCCGAAGGCTCGTTACTTCGGCCCAGAGGTGCCAGCCGAAGACCTCATCTGGCAAGACCCTGTGCCAGCTGGCAACAAGAACTTCGACGTTTCAGCGGTCAAGGCGGCTATCGAGGCCTCGGGTCTGTCAACCGCAGAGTTGGTAGCCACCGCATGGGATTCGGCCCGCACTTTCAGACAGTCGGACTACCGCGGCGGTGCTAACGGTGCACGCATCCGTCTGGAACCGCAGCGCAGCTGGGTTGGCAACGAGCCAGAGCGCCTGAACGGCGTCCTTGCTGTTCTCGATCCGATCGCCGCCGCTCACGGTGCCAGCGTGGCAGACGTAATCGTGCTCGCTGGTGGTGTTGGTGTCGAGCGTGCGGCTAAGGCTGCAGGCTTCGACGTGACGGTTCCGTTCTCGGGCGGCCGAGGAGATGCGACTGCCGAGCAGACCGATGCAGAGTCGTTCGAGCCGCTTGAGCCACTGCACGATGCCTTCCGCAACTGGCTGAAATACAACTACGTTGTTAGCCCAGAAGAGTTGATGCTTGACCGTGCTCAGCTGATGGGTCTGACCGCATACGAAATGACCGTGCTGCTTGGTGGTATGCGTGTGATCGGTGCCAACTACGGTGGCGCGAAGGAAGGCGTGTTCACTCACAACGTGGGTGCACTGACCAACGACTTCTTCGTAAACCTCACCGACATGAAGTACGTCTGGGAGCCAGCGGGCGAGAACCTGTACAAGATTCGCAACCGCGAAAACGGCCAGGTCGATTTCACCGCGACTCGCGTTGATCTGGTCTTCGGTTCGAACTCGATTCTGCGTTCCTACGCCGAGCTCTGCGCGCAAGACGACAACAAGCGCAAGTTCGTCGATGACTTCGTGGCCGTCTGGACCAAGGTCATGAACGCCGACCGCTTCGACGTCTAGTCTGTCGAGCAAGATTTTGCGGCCTGCCCAAATGGGTGGGCCGCTTTTCTTAGTTGTGATACTATTTTGATATCACATTGATATCGGAGGTTATCGTGAAAGAAAAGTCAACGAAGGTTCTGCCAGGTTTGGTTGGGCTCGTGCTCATGCTTGCATTTGCAGCATCGGGAACCTGGTACGTCATCCAGCTAGCGTCATCGAACGGCGACTTCGCGGGAGCAGCTGCCGAGTCCTACGCGTGGGTGCCAATTGTTCTCATTGGTTTGGCAGCGTTCATTTCGGCTGGCTTCTTCACACTTCAGCCCAATGAGGCTCGAGTTTTGATCCTGTTTGGAAAATACCGCGGCACCGTTAAGACCGCCGGTTGGCACTGGGGCAACCCGCTGTACTCAAACTCAGCACCAAGCTCAAACCAGCAGGACGAGATCACCAGCCAGCTAAAGGCCGGCAAGATCACGACTCCGGTAAAGAAGCAGGATTCACGCTTCAAGATTTCGTTGCGCGCTCGCACGATCATCGGCGAGACCATCAAGGTCAACGACCGCAAGGGAAACCCGATTGAGATTGCAGCCGTCGTGGTTTGGCGCATCGAAGACACCGCCAAGGCCGTGTTCGAAGTTGACGACTACCGCACCTATGTAAAGACTCAGGTTGAGACGGCTCTTCGTCACGTCGCCACTCAGTTTGCTTACGACCACAGCGAAACAGGCGAGCTCTCTGGTGAACTGACCCTGCGCGGAAACCCCGAAGAAGTCGCCCACGAGCTTCGCCTCGACCTGGCCCAGCGTCTCGCGGTCGCTGGAGTTACCATCGATGACGCCCGCCTGACCCACCTGGCCTATGCGCCAGAGATTGCACAGGCCATGCTGCGACGCCAGCAGGCCGAGGCGGTCATCAGTGCCCGTCGCAAGATTGTTCAAGGTGCAGTCGGAATGGTCGAAATGGCCCTGCTGGAACTCGAAAAGTCGAACTCGGTGGCTCTGGATGCCGAGCGTCGCGCGTCGATGGTGAGCAACCTCATGGTCGTTCTTTGCAGTGACAAAGAGGCAGCGCCAGTCATCAACACCGGAACTCTGTATAACTAATGACAAACGAGAGAAAGTCGCTACCGCTGCGTATTTCGCCCGAACTCTGGGTCGAGTTGAAGGCCTGGGCAGAGCAAGATATGCGCAGCGTAAACTCACAGATCGAACTGATCCTGCGGGATGCCGTTGAGCGGCGAAAGCATGGCTCAAACGCGAGTATGCCCAACCAGGAGCGCAAGCGAGCTTGATGTAATTCTCGTTGCGGCTTCGGCTTAGGATTGCCACATGAAAAATGTGACTCTCGCCAACGGCGTCGAGATGCCAATCCTTGGCTTCGGCGTATTCCAGATCCGCGACCACGACGAATGCGTGGCATCGGTTGAATCGGCTCTCGAAGTGGGCTACCGCTCGATCGACACCGCGGCCTCGTACTTCAACGAAGAGGCCGTTGGTAAGGCGCTTGCCCAAAGCGGCATCAAGCGTGACGAGCTGTTCATCACCACCAAGGTTTGGGTTGACTCAGCGGGCGAGGATGCCGCTTTGCGCGCGTTCGACGCATCCATGAAGAAATTGGGGCTCGACTACCTCGACCTTTACCTGATTCACCAGCCTTACGGCGATGTTTACGGCTCGTGGCGTGCGATGCAGCGGCTCTACAAAGAGGGTCGCATCCGCGCTATCGGTGTCTCGAATTTTTATCCTGACCGGCTGCTCGACCTAATCATGCACAACGAGATTGCACCTCACGTCAATCAGATTGAGACTCACCCGTTCTTGCAGCGCGTCGAGTTCCAGGCACTGATGCAGAGCAAGGGCGTGCAGATTGAGTCGTGGGCGCCTTTTGCAGAGGGCCGCAACGACCTGTTCACCAATCCGGTGCTCGCCGCAATCGGTGACGCTCACGGCAAGTCGGTGGCCCAGGTTGTGCTGCGCTGGTTGATTCAGCGCGATGTCGTTGTGATTCCGAAGTCGGTGAACCCGAGTCGAATCGCCGAGAACTTCAACGTCTTTGACTTCGAACTATCGGCCGCCGACATGGATGCGATTGCGCAGCTCGAGACCGGCGAGAGCCTGTTCCTCGACCACCGCTCGGTTGAGGCAACCGAACGCATCGGGGGCTACAAGCTCAGCTAGCCGAGCCCGAGCATTTCAAGCCCGAGGCAACGCCCTGCAAACGCCGAGCTAAACCTCGATCGATATGTCGAACGCGATTACCCGCTGCTCTGGCAGGTGGTAGTAGTGCGCCGGAGCGGTAGCGTTTCGGTGCAGAGTGGTGAAGATGATTTCTTCGGCACGGTTGAGGCCGGTCTTGTCGGCAGGCACCAGGGTTCGGTCAGTCACGAAGTAAATCGCATCCCGCTCTTCAAAATGTTCAGCAACGCTCTTCGAACGAAGTGCACGTGGCACGTTGCGCTGCTCCATGAAGCCCGAGCTAACTTCAACCGCACTCAAGAAGTCGTTGATCTGCTCGTACTTCGGTGGCTTGTGCGAGAACGGCGCATCCGCTGAGGTTACAGTAACGACCACGATCTGCGCTGGCATGCTGCCCAACACCTTGATCTGCTGCTCGAGAGCCTGCGGCACCGCGCCAAGCACGGCCGATGGGTAGATTCCGATGTTGTCGGTGAGGGTGACTTTTTTGCCCTTGCGCATCTTGCCAACCTGATCCCAGCTCATCGATGTCGCAGACAGGCGCTTGTCGAGTTCATAGCGACCCTTGCGCCAGATCCACATCATGGATGCCAGGCAGAAGCCCATCAAGAGTGGCAACCATGCGCCGCTGATGATCTTGGTCGTCGTCGAGGCAAACAAAGCGACGTCGAGAACCAGGAACACCACAAAGAACGGCAGCAGAATCCAGCGCTGCTTCTTCCACTTCGAGAAGGCCAAAATTAGGAGGCCGACGGTTGAGACGAGCATTGTTCCGGCAATAGCAAAACTGTATGCACCAGCAAGCTTCGACGAAGATTCGAAGACGATGACTAGCGCAATTGAACCAAGACCAACGATGGTGTTGACGAACGGAACGAAGATTTGCCCGCGCTCGTGCAGGTTAGTGTGGCGAATTCTGAGTCGAGGCAGAAGACCCAGCTGCGAAGCCTGACTGGCTAGGGATGCGACCGCGCTAATCAGAGCTTGAGAGGCGATGATGGTTGCCATTGTGGTCACGATAAAGAGGAATACGGCGGGCAAGCCAGGCGCCGCCATTCCAAAGAAGCTGTTTCCGTAAGCGCTCGGGTCGCGAAGCAGAAGCGCACCCTGGCCGAAGTAGTTCAGCGGCAGAGCGAGACCGGCTAGACCAAACCAACCGATGCGAATCGGCGTCTTTCCGAAGTGGCCAAGATCAGCAAAAAGTGCCTCAGCACCCGTCACCGCAAGAATCACCGATGACATTACAAAGAACGTCTGCCAGGCGTGATCCTGAATGAATCCAATGGCATAGGCAGGGTTGAGTGCCACCAGAGACTCTGGATTTTGCATGATTTGTGTAATTCCGAGAAAGCCCAGGGTGATGAACCAAAGGATCATGACTGGACCGAAAATTCGGCCGATTCGATGAGTTCCCTTGAACTGCACGATGAAAAGTACGGCCAAGATGATGACCGTGACCGGAACCACAATCACTTCGAGTCCTGGGTTGATAGTCCTAAGGCCCTCGACCGCTGAAAGCACCGAGATGGCCGGGGTCATCATGCCGTCTGAGAACTCAAAGGCTGCCGCAATCAAGAACATGAATACCGTGAAGCCGAGGATGCCCTTGCGACCGTTGCGGATCTTCGCCGGCAGCTGCGAGAACATCGCGAGGGTTCCACCCTCGCCGCGGTTATCGGCATTCAAGACGAAGATCAGGTACTTGACCGAAACAACGAGGGTGAGCGTCCAGAACACCAGAGACAAGACACCGAGGATTTCGTTTTGGGTGTCACCGCCTGCTTTCACCGCTTCGTTGAATGCGTAGATCGGGCTGGTTCCGATGTCGCCGTAAACGACGCCGAGTGCGCCGAGAGTTAGAGCTGAAGTTCTGGTGAAGTTTGGAGCTTTTGTTTTTTTCATCACGTTTCCCGCTGGCAAATACTTCGCCATACTACTCCTGTGGCGCTGGGGTGCAACCGAAGTCGAGGGTCTCCGCTCAGTGATTTATCCTTTTGGTATGTCACAAGAAATTCGTGAGATTCTCTCCGGTGGCAACCGAACTTCGGTCGGTCGAGCCGCCGAAATCATCGATCAGGCCTGCGACTCGTCGACCGTGCTTGATGCGGTTTACTCACTTTTTTTCGATGAAGACCCTGTTATCGTCATGCGCTCTAGTTACGTTGCGATGAGGGTCGCTGAAAAGCAGCCGGCATCAGTCGAACCCCACCTCGAGATGCTGCTAGCCCGACTCGACGATTTCAAACAGCAGGAGATCCGCTGGCATATCCCTCAACTCTTAATGCATGTTTCTCTCAATGACACCCAGCGACGGGGTGTCTATCGCGAACTCATGCACTGGGCAGAAACTGACCCGAGCAAGATTGTTCCTTATTACTCGTTGCCCACGGCCGCCAAGTTAGCAACCGAGGACGCACAACTAATGTCCGATTTCTTGCCGCGACTCCGAGCGCTAAGCGGTAGCCCAGCTAAATCTGTTGCAAATAGGTGCAAAAAGATCGCCAAGTCTCTGAAGATTGAGCTTTAGCCAGCGGAAACGCTCTGCTTTATTCCGGGCGGGTCAGCTGGAAAGGCTGGCCCTCAGCATCGAAACAGGTGCGCAGGTTGAAGGCTTGCGGGGTTGGCCCAAATTCTCGAAGCTCACGGATCTTCGCCTCAGCCTCGGCGGTGGTCGGGATGTGTCCGGCTGGAACCCACCAGAGAGCGGTGGTTGCAACAGCCACCCGGTGGAACCACTCGAACCGACGACGCATAATCTCGACGTGACCGGTCTTAAAGGTGAAGTCACGCAGGGCCTCGAGCGATTCCCACTTGGACATGTTCACCAGAACCCCGGCGCTGCCTTGTTCATCCCATTCGAACGCCTTGATGGAAGTGGCGTCGCCATCCTCAGTCTTAAGTCTCCAAATGAAGCCCGGCGCGGAGTCGGCAATCGCGTTCACCGGTTCGAGGTTGTCGACAAAATCCTTCAGGCGCTCGCTCTCGAGCGGCTCCAGCATGCGGGCGATGTTGACCTGTGCCAATTCGAGTTTGCTCATTTGGGTTTGTTCCGTTTCCTGGGTTAGTTGGACGCGTTTTTGGCGACCAAGCGGTCTTCGATGGCTTTGCGAATCAGCGCGATGAATTCGGCCGATTCAAGTTGCTCAAGCGATGTGATCTTGAGGTGTCGCAGCTTTGCGCCGGTGCCCTCGAGGATGCCGTTCTCGTCGATGTCGGTTCCGTGAAAGAACCCAAGGTTGATGTGCTCTTTGAACGGCATCAGATAGCAGTACGCCTCCGACATTTTCTTCGGGCCAAGCCCGTAAGACAGTGACTTCTCGCCGAGTCGAGGCACGACTGTGCAGTTCGGGTCGAGGCTAAGGATCAGTTCGTGTCCGGCTTGCAAGAGCGGCAGCACCTTGGGGTTTGCAAGGGCAAACAACTCGGCAATAGTGCCGAGGCGTTCATCGACTTTGATCACGGGCTTAAGGGTATCAAGTGGCTGACTTAGACCAAGGCTGAGATCGACATCTGCTCTAAGACCCGAGCACTGACACAGTTAACGATTCGAGCCGGCATACCTACCGAAGCCTGAATAGGGCTAGCGCATGAAGCAGCGCCGGCAGTGATGCGACGAGCAGCCAAGTTCCTAGCGCGTCGTCGGCAATTCTCAGGGCTACGCCTGCTCCTAGAAGCGCCGTGAACACTAGCGCTGAACCAAGCCTTCGGGTGCTGCCGTCGAGTTTGGTTAGTCGAGCTTCAAGTTCTGGGTTTCGCGTCGAGAGTTCGCCTCGTTCGGCGCGTGTGGCGAGCAACTCGATTCGGCCAGGGATGCGTGCCAGGTTAGCCAAAGTTTCGTACGCGTCAGCACCGAACTGGCGCAGGGTGCCGTTGCGAGCCGAGTTGAGCAGCGACCGGGCGAACGGGTCGACCGCATCCCACATATTGAAGTCGCGGTTTAGTGCGCTGGTGACCCCAGAAACCACCGAGATGCTCCGCAGCAACATCAGGAAGTTTTCCGGAAACTGAAACGGCAGTGCTAAAACCAAGTCGCTGAACCTGGCCGCGAACTCACGAATCTCGCGCGGGTCGGTCTGCGCGATTTGGGTTACCGCAACACCACCGAATCGCTTGAAGAGTTCGGTGATTGCCTTTTCGAGTTGAACAGTGTCGGCAGTTGGCAGCAGCAGCCCCAGATCCTCAACGGCTGTGATCCACCCCCTGGCATCTCGAGCCACGACCGCAAAAATGAACGACTGCAGCCTCTTGCTTTGCAGATTGGTGATCTCACCCATCATGCCGAAATCGATAAACGTCAGAGTGAAAGGTGCGGCGCTACCTGATTTTGCGGGGGTTACAAAGATGTTGCCAGGATGCGGGTCCGCGTGAAAAAAGCCGTGCACGAAAAACTGTTCAAAGGTCACTCGCGCTAGCTCGGCGGCTACCGCGTCTGGATCAATTCCATTCGCTTCGAGCTGCTCAACATCGGTGATTTTGATTGCGCTGACATCACTCAAGGTCAGCACTCGGCTGGATGAGCGGTCCCAAACGATTTCGGGCGTTGAGACGATGTCATCATTCGCGAAGTTGGCGGCGAATCGCTCAAGGTTGGCAGCCTCGCGAAGGTAGTCGATTTCTTCGAGGCTGGTTTTTGCAAACTCTTCCACGAGCCGCGGAACATCTGCACGACGAGAAATGAGTTTGACCCGAGACATCCAAGTGCCGATTTTTCGCAGAGCCTTTAGATCAATCTCTACGATGTCCTGAATGCCCGGACGCAGAACCTTCACGATGACATCTTCGTAACCGACCAGTTCAGCTAGCCCAGGGCTCAGTTTTGCGCGGTGAGCCTGGCCGAGCGAGGCTGCAGCAATCGGCTCTGTGTCAAAGCTCGCGAAAGACGTGCCAACAGGCATCTCTAGGTCCTGCTCGATTTGCGCCAGGATTTCATCGAGGTTCTCGGGCGCGACTTCATCCTGTAGGCCCTCTAATTCCCGAGTGATTTCGGCTGGCAGAATGTCGAGGCGTGACGATAGAAATTGTCCGGCTTTGATCATCAGTCCGCCGAGGTCGGCTGCAAGGTGATTGAAGCCTCGAGCGAGTCTTTTGAATCTTCTGATTCGAGAACGGTTTGCAAGACCACTGAGCCCCATGGTTGGCAGCGCTATCTCGAACCACCATGACTGGGCTAGAGCCAGAGCGGCAAATGTTGTAATTCGTCGATAGCGTGCCCGAAGCAACGCATCGCGTTGCCTTGCCGTTCTGGGCAGCTGGTCCGAGCTGTCGGTTCGCACTAGCTCAGTCGGTTTCGGCGAGAATCGCGTGCAGCTTCTTGTTGACCTGCGAAATCAGTTCGGCCGCCTCGGTTTGCTGCTTCGAAGAGGCGAAGTGGGTGAGCTGACTCACCGTTTGCGCTAGGGCACCTGAAGTCTTGAGAAGTTTCACCTTTGGGTTGTCGCTGGTCTTGCAGTCTGAGCGCCTGGAGGATTCAGCAGCCTCTGGCGAGTCACCTGCTTGCGCATTCGTCGACTCTTTGAGTTCGGCCAGTCGGCGTTTGCCCTTTTCGGTGATTGCGAAGAGTCTGCGTTCTGACTCGACCTTCTTCGAGACGAGCTTGTTTTCGGCGAGTTTGCCCAGCAGCTCGTGAGTTTTGCCGGTCGAAGGATTGAACCTGCCTGCGCTCTGCAGAGAGATCGCCGAGACCAGCCCGGTGATTGTCAGAGGCTCTGCGGTGAGGCTGAACAGGACTGCCGCCTCAAACTCATCCTCGCTTGGTTGGGAAGTGTTTGGAATAGAAACGGCGTTGAAACCCTTGGACGCAATGTTTTTCAGGGCATCCAGGATGTCTTGAAGGTCTTTTCTCAGGTCTGAGTTTTGCATCTAGGGAACTCGCATTCGTTTTTTGTTCGCACAAGAACCAATCTGAGCCAGTGGGTATTCATTCCCTGAAGCGCCTGACTGAAAGCAGGCAGGGATGCGCCTAGCGCAACGCGATGATCGCGGCCACAAGCACGAAGACCAGCGCGAGTCCGCGGTTAAGCATCCTCTGGTTTTGACCTCTACTGATCCACCTGCGAATCGGTAGGGCGAGCGCTACGTATCCCGCGCTAATTGCGGTGAATCCGATTGTGATGATTGCGCTCAAAATAAGCGGGTCGGTGGTGGTGGTTACCTGCGGCACAATCGCGACATAGAACAGCATCGCCTGTGGGTTGCTTACCGCCGTGGTGAAGGCGACGCCAAAGTTTTGGCCGAACTGGGTTTCACTGCTCGAGTCAGCCAGTGGCTCCCGTGTCCAAAGTCGATAGGCCCGCCACAGCAAGAATCCGCAACCAAAGACTTTCATCGCTATGAATGTCTGCGGTGCCGCGGTGAGCAAAACACTCAGCCCAAAGAAGGCGAGCAACAGCAGGATTACCTTTGCCGTGGTGATGCCCAGCGAAATCGGTATCGCCGACTTCCAGCCGCGAGCTAGCGTGGTCGAAACCAGCAACGCGGTATCCGCACCCGGTGCGGCTGCTGCCACAATCCAGACACTCGCGAAGAGCCAATACGAATCCACGTCTTCATACTAGGGATGTTGGATTGTGGAGACTGGCCTTCAATGCTGGGGCTACTCGCCGTCGATCGGGTCTTGATGACGTTCGAGTCCTCACCACTTAATCTAAGCAAACAAAAAGACCGCCCCAAAGGCGGTCGTTTCGTTTGCGGAGAATGGCCCTAAATCGCTTCGCGATTCAGGAACCAGGGAACCCGGTTCTCATCGCCCCAACCCCAGAAATGAAAAACGACCCACAAGGGGTCGTTGTCATTTCAGCGGAGAATGGGGGATTCGAACCCCCGAGGGCTTGCACCCAACGCGCTTTCCAAGCGCGCGCCATAGGCCACTAGGCGAATTCTCCTGATTTGCAAGAAATCGGTGTTTTCTTTTGTGAGTTTATCGACACCGGTTGTGGTCTCGCTCACCGCGTCGCCATAGCTTGGCGCCGCGCTCGGAGCTCGCTGGGCGAATTCTCCTGATGCCTTGCGGCAACCAGCAAATTCTACCCGAACCAATTACGGCCGCCCGCTGAAGATCATCCCGCCAACCGGCAAGTGTTACGAATTGTTTGCCAAACTCAGCTCAAGATTCAGGAAATCATCCGTAAACTATTACTTGTTTACGCAAAAAATCCGCAAACCGAGGTAATGATGCAGAAAAAAGCCCGAATTCTGATTGACCAAGCTCACCAGCAGGCATGGGCAGTTAAGCCCGAAGTCGCCGCAGTCATGAACCCGGCGAACCCAGCAGATGCCAGCTACGCAAAGATGGCTGCGCTCGCCGCATCCCACGACTTTGAAATCGAACTGCACGAGAGCGGCCTGTTCACTGATGAGGCTCTGCAGAACGCCGACATTCTTGTTATTCCGCACGCTTCCTCACCCGAGTGGGAGCAGACCATTCAGGTTGGTTCGGCCCAGTTCACCGTCGATGAGCTCACCGCGATCGAGCGTTTCGTTTCCGCCGGCGGAGCTCTGCTGTTGCTTGCCGAGACCGAGCAGCCAAAGTACGGCAACAACTTCGCCGCTCTCGCGCATAAGTTCGGCGTCACCATCGAAAACGCCACAGTTCAAGACCCTGACAACAGCTTCAAAGAGGTGCCGACCTGGGTCAAGCCGCAGTTCGAGCGCCTGACCGAATCCGACTTTGCTTTCAAGGTCGAGTCGGTAGCCCTCTACCGCGCCGGCGCACTGAAGGTCGATGACAGCGCAACCGCCGAGGTCTTCATGCGCTCGAGCGAGCACGCCCTGCCGGCTCAGGCCGCGTTGGGCGTCGCCGTCAAGCACGAGGCTGGCCGCGTTGTGGTGCTGGCCGATTCGGACGTCTTCGGCGACGACTCAATCGACGACGTTGACAACCAGCAGCTCTGGCTGAACATCGCCGGTTGGCTGTCGAACGCCAAGGCCGCTTCGCTTGCCGGCAAATCCAAGGATGCCCGCTGGGCCGCATCCGACGCTCGCTGGCTCAAGTTGGCTGCCGCAATCGAGGAGCTTCGCCCGATGCAGGCCAAGGACGGCTCGATTGACGCATCCGAGCACGACCACGCGGCTGCAAGCCGACTGCTCGACCAGGTTCTCGCCGCAATCGACGAGCTAGCGCCTCAATTTACCCACCAAACCGCCTATTTTGATGCAGTCAAAATTGACCTGAACAACTGGCGCAGCAACGGTTTTGGCGTGCCTGACTTTTATGACTCGCTCGAGCTGTTCCGCCCGGATCAGCACCGTCGAAACAACGTAGAGCACCTCGCCGTGTTCTCGATGTACACCCAGAACGGCAACCCGAACCGCAACCTCGAGGCCGTAATCACCAACACCTTCTGGCCAGACTGGCTTGCCGACAAAGAGAAGAAGTACAACAACCCGGCCTTCATCCCTATCGAGTTCGTGGCGTTCACCAACGGATACGACACCAACTCGGCCGTGTTCTTTCCTGAGACCGTCGCAACCCGCTCGGTTGCCACCTACTACTGGGGTGGGATTTTCTGCGACCGCGAGGCCGCTCGATTCCGTCGAGTCAGCAGCGCAGCCAAGGAACTGCTGTACCTGCCACTACCTGCCGACGCCGAGCGCCTGGTTTGCGACCAGCAGCTCGCGCAAGAGACCTTCGTGCTCTGGGACCTAATCCACGACCGCACCCACTCGCGCGGCGACCTGCCATTCGACCCGTTCATGATCAAGCAGCGCATGCCGTTCTGGATGTACGCACTCGAAGAACTGCGCTGTGACCTCTCGACCTTCCGCGAGACCCTGGTTCTCGAGTCCGATGGCGACCCACGCGCCAAGTACATGCGCTACGCAATCCTGTTCGACCGCCTGTTCCGATTCCCAATCACCGGCGGACGCGTTCGCAACTACGACGGCCTCGGCGGGCAAATCATCTTCGCCCACCTGCACAAGACCGGCGCCTTGCACTGGACCGACAACCGACTCGCATTCGACTGGGATGCCGTAACGCGCGAAGTAGTCGTGCTGTGCGAGCAGGTCGAGAAGCTGTACCACGACGGCATCAACCGCTCGAGACTTGCGCAGTGGATCTCGGCCTACGAGTTCGTAACATCGCTCGTGCAGCCGCATCCTGCATCGACCTGGGCCAAGGGCGTCGAACACCTGCCGACCGATGGCGAGCTCAAGGGTCTGGTGAACCTCGTGCTCGACGACGAGTTCCCGCTGAACGTGTTCTTCGAGACCTTGAACCGCAAGCTCTCGGACGTCATCGCATCCACCAAGGGCATCACCGCCTAGCGGATGCCATCTGGCGGCTCAAGCGGCAGAAACTGGCATACTTTCGACATGGAATCGCTCGACAGAAGAATCATTCAGCAGCTGAGCAAAGACTCGAGCGCATCGCTCACCGACCTGTCTGAGCAGCTAGGGGTTCCGAGTTCGACCCTGCACCAGCGCATCAAGCGCCTCGAAGCTAGGGGAGTCATCAAGGGGTATCGAGCCGATGTCGATCAGCGCCAGGTCGGTCTGACCCTTCACGCGCTCGTTTCGCTGACCCCGATTGATCCAGCTCGACCAGATGACATTGCCGAAAAACTCGAGCAGATCGAAGAGGTCGAGAGCTGCTGGTCGGTGGCTGGTATCGAGTCTTACGTGGCCAAGGTCGCGGTTGCCGAACCGGCTCAGCTCGAAGAACTTCTGGGGCGAATTCGCACGCTCGCAAACGTTTCAACCCGCACCACGATCATCCTGTCGACCCCGTTCGAGGGTCGCCAGGCCAACATCCCCGAGGAGCAGTAAATGACCCTTAATAAAAGAGGATTCGCCAGCGACAACTACGCGGGCGTGCATCCAGCCGTGATGGCCGCGATGGCAGCCGTGAACGAGGGTCACGAAGTCGCCTATGGCGAGGACTCGGTCACCGCTCGCTTCGACGAACTGGTTCGCGAACTCTTCGGCCCGAACGCTGTCGGATTTCCGATATTCAACGGAACCGGCGCCAACGTAGTTGCCCTGCAGGCTGCCACTAAGCGCTGGGAGGCCGTGATCTGTGCCTCGAGCGCACACATCAACGTTGACGAGGGTGGCGCACCCGAAAAGATGGCGGGCCTGAAACTCTGGACGGTGCCGAGTTCAACCGGCAAGCTCACCCCAGAACAGGTCGAGAGCCAGATCTTCGACATGGGTGTCGTGCACCGCGCACAGCCAGGCGTGGTCAGCATCACCCAAACCACCGAGATGGGCACGCTTTACCAGGTGGATGAGATTCGCGCGATCGCCGAAGTCACCCACCGACACGGCCTGCTGCTGCACCTTGACGGAGCTCGCATCTCGAACGCAGCCGCCGCGCTGGGCATGAGCTTCAAGCAGTTCACCACGGATGCGGGCGTTGACCTCGTGTCACTCGGCGGCACCAAGATTGGCGCGATGGCCGCCGAGGCGGTCATCGTCACCGACGCAAGCACCGCGCGTGGACGCGAGCTGGCCGACGCCATGCCGTTCTTGCGCAAGACCTCGATGCAGTTGGCCTCCAAGATGCGATTCATGTCGGCCCAGCTGAACGCGCTGTTCGAGAACCAGGCCGAGCTCGCGCTGACCAACGCGCGCCACGCGAACGCCATGGCCTCACGCCTGTATGACGGCGTAGTGCGGATCGCGCAGGCGCATCCCGAGGTTTCGGTTGAAAACAAGGCTGAGGCGAATGCGGTGTTTCCGGTTCTGCCTGACTGGCTGACCGAACGTCTTCAGCAGGATTACCGCTTCTATGTCTGGAACCAGGAGACCGGTCAGGTGCGCTGGATGTGTGCCTGGGACACCACCGTCGAAGACGTGGATGGACTGCTTGCCAAGCTGGAACAAAGTCTCAGTTAATTCTCAGAAATCTATTGGTCTAGCTCGCGGTTTCATCTGACAACCGTCGACGCTGACGACTCAACTGATGAAAGGCCAAGCAATGACCTGTCCAAAATGCCAAGCTGACATGCGCAGCTATGAGCGCAACGGAATCACCATCGACCAGTGCACCGGCTGCCGCGGAGTCTTCCTAGACCGTGGCGAGCTCGAGCACCTGCTTGACGCTGAGGCCAAGTTCAACGCTCCACCGGCAGCTCCTGCAGCGCCGATGCCTCCAGCTCAGCCGCAGATGCGCGCACCGCAGCAGCAGTACGTGGACCCGAGCTACCACTACCCGAAGAAAAAGAAGAGCTTCCTCAGCGAAATCTTGGACTTCGACTAAGCCGATAAACTTATAAACGGACTCCCCGTGCGGCGTCACCTCGGCCAACTCCCCCAGGATCGAAAGATAGCAAGGGTAACTGGGCTCTGACGGGTGTGCGGGGAGTCTTTTTCTTTGCCCGAATTGTCAGTGGCGAAAGGTAGGCTCTAAGCGTGGTCACCGCACTTTATCGACGCTATCGCCCAGAGACTTTTGCCGAGCTTATCGGTCAGTCTCAGGTGACTGCGCCGCTGATGACCGCCCTTCGCTCAGACCGGGTCAACCACGCATACCTTTTCAGTGGCCCAAGAGGATGCGGCAAGACGACATCCGCTCGCATTATGGCGAGGTGCCTCAACTGTGCCGAGGGTCCAACCGACACTCCTTGCGGCAAGTGCGATTCCTGCATCGAACTCTCGCGTGACGGCTCTGGTTCGCTAGATGTCGTCGAGATCGATGCCGCCAGCCACAACGGTGTCGACGACGCCCGCGAACTTCGTGAACGAGCCATTTTTGCCCCGGCTCGCGACCGCTACAAGATCTTCATCCTCGACGAGGCGCACATGGTCACTCCGCAGGGCTTCAACGCGCTGCTAAAGATCGTCGAAGAGCCACCAGCCCACATCAAATTCATTTTCGCCACGACCGAACCCGACAAGGTGATCGGCACGATTCGCTCGCGAACCCACCACTATCCGTTTCGTCTTGTTCCACCGGCTCAGATGCTCGAATACCTCGAGCAACTTTGCCAGAGCGAAGGCGTCGAGGTAGCTCCTGGCGTGCTGTCGCTGGTGGTTCGCTCGGGTGGCGGTTCGGTTCGTGACTCGCTGTCGCTGCTCGATCAGCTGATCGCCGGTTCAGAGGGCGCCAAGGTCGAATACGACCGAGCCGTGGCCCTGCTCGGCTTTACCCACGCGACCCTGCTCGACGAGGTGGTTGAGGCGTTTGCCGCGCACAACGCATCCGCCGTTTTCTCAAGCATCGATAAGGTGATTCAGACCGGTCAGGATCCGCGTCGCTTCGTCGAGGATCTGCTCGAGTACCTGCGCGATTTGATTGTCGTGCTGTCTGTCGGAGCCGATGCGAAGGCCGTTCTACGAGGCATTTCGGATGCCGATCTGCAACGCATGCACGTTCAGGCAGCCGGGTTTGGTTTGGCCGAGCTAACGCACGCGGCCAACACTGTGGCTCACTCGCTCACCGAGATGTCTGGGGCCACCAGTCCAAAGCTTCACCTCGAACTGATGTGTGCAAAAGTTCTGGTTCCGGCCAGCGACCGCACCGAGGTAGGCTCGCTCGCTCGCATTGATCGACTTGAGCGTCGCGTTGGCATGAACCCTGCTGATCCGGCGGTTGCACCTACAGCCTCGGCAGCCCCAGCGCCTGCGGCATCGTCAAGTGCCCAAGCCAAGACCCCGACAGCAGCACCTGCGGCTTCTGCTGCACCTGCTGCACCAGCTACTGAATCGGTCGTCGAGATTCCTAAAAAGACCAAGCCGGCCATGAAGCCGGTCGATTTTCCATCTTCCGCGCCTGCCGTCTCGACTGAAACCAAGCCAATCGAGGTCGCTGCGGCGTCTGCCACCGATGCCTCTGGAATCCCTGCCGTGACCTTCGGTCAGCTGCAAAAAGCATGGGCCGAAATCCTTACCGCGGTCAACAAGATTTCCAAGACCGCTTGGATGATCGCGTTCACACTGACCGTCGTGAACTTCGACGGCGATGTCTTGACTCTTCGCTTTGCCAGCCAGAAAGACCTGGATGCCTTTAAGGCGGCCGGTGGTGGCGCAGAAGCTCTTCGCCG
>JACCDN010805199.1_pt1 | contig 17115 bp, 12 predicted proteins | sample 7441691 | NCBI WGS metagenome assembly JACCDN01 (sample SAMN15323439, study PRJNA562643) | freshwater metagenome | isolation source: river surface water | place: USA:Blue River Watershed | collected 2017-08-16
CCAACCAGGTTCCGTAGGCCCAATCAAACAAATCGAAGCCCTGAAAACCAAAGGTTTCCCACTGGTATTTGTGGGCGATGTTGTAGGTACTGGTTCATCGCGTAAATCTGCAACCAACTCGGTATTGTGGTTCATCGGTGAAGATATTCCCGGCGTACCTAACAAGCGCACTGGCGGCGTGTGTATCGGTAGCAAAGTGGCTCCCATCTTCTACAACACTATGGAAGACGCAGGCGCACTGGTTTTTGAAGCGCCCGTAGAAAAATTGAACATGGGCGATGTAATTGAAATTCGCCCCTATGAAGGCAAAATCCTGAACGCTGAAACCGGCGCAGTAATTTCTGAGTTCAGTTTGAAATCCGATGTATTGTTGGATGAAGTTCAAGCCGGCGGCCGTATTCCGTTGATCGTTGGCCGTGGTTTGACCACTAAAGCCCGCGCCTCTTTGGGCTTGCCTGCAAGCACCCTGTTCCGTTTGCCAGAATCTCCAGCTGATACCGGCAAAGGCTACACCCTTGCACAGAAGATGGTTGGTAAAGCTTGCGGCGTGAAAGGTATTCGCCCCGGCACCTACTGCGAACCCTATATGACCACTGTTGGCTCTCAAGACACTACCGGCCCAATGACGCGCGACGAGTTGAAAGATTTGGCTTGTTTGGGCTTCTCTGCCGATTTGACCATGCAGTCTTTCTGTCACACGGCGGCTTATCCAAAGCCAGTAGACATCGAAACTCACCACACCTTGCCTGATTTTATTATGACTCGTGGCGGTGTTTCTCTGCGCCCAGGCGACGGTATCATCCACAGCTGGTTGAACCGCATGTTGTTGCCAGACACCGTAGGTACCGGTGGCGATTCGCACACTCGTTTCCCAATTGGTATTTCATTTCCAGCCGGTTCTGGCTTGGTAGCCTTCGCCGCTGCGACTGGCGTCATGCCTTTAGATATGCCCGAATCGGTATTGGTTCGCTTCAAAGGCGAGTTGCAACCCGGCATCACCTTGCGTGACTTGGTAAACGCGATTCCTTTGTATGCAATCAAAGCTGGCTTGATGACGGTTGAGAAAAAGAACAAGAAGAACATCTTCTCTGGTCGTATTCTCGAAGTTGAAGGCTTGCCAATCCTGAAAGTAGAACAAGCGTTTGAAATCTCTGACGCCTCTGCTGAGCGTTCTGCGGCTGGCTGTACGATCAAGTTGGATAAAGAGCCAATCATCGAGTACATGACCTCTAACATCACTATGTTGCGTTGGATGATCGAGCAAGGTTACGGCGATGTACGCACCCTTGAGCGCCGCGCGCAGAAGATGGAAGCTTGGATCGCTAACCCAGAATTGATGGAAGCCGATAAAGACGCAGAATACGCGGCAATTATCGACATCGATTTGGCCGACATCAAAGAGCCAATCCTCGCCTGCCCTAACGACCCAGATGATGTGAAAGTATTGTCTGAAGTTGCCGGCGCGAAAATCGATGAAGTATTTATCGGTTCGTGCATGACCAACATTGGCCACTTCCGTGCTGCTGGTAAGTTGTTGGCTTCAACTAAAGATGAGTTATCAACTCGCTTGTGGATCGCCCCACCGACCAAAATGGATCAACACCAATTGGTTGAAGAAGGCTACTACAGCATTTTCGGCACCAAAGGCGCTCGTACTGAAATGCCAGGCTGCTCACTCTGCATGGGTAACCAAGCGCGTGTAGCACCTAACTCAACCGTAGTGTCTACCTCTACACGTAACTTCCCGAACCGTTTAGGTAATGGTGCCGATGTGTACTTAGCCTCCGCAGAATTAGCGGCAGTTGCAGCGGTATTGGGTAAGTTGCCAACGCCGGAAGAGTATTTGAGCTACGCCAATAAGTTGAACAGTATGAGCAGCGAGATTTACCGCTACCTAAACTTCAACGAAATTGAGAGCTACCAAAACGCCGCTGATGAAGGTAAGCGTATTGCAGCAGTTGAGATTCAAACTGTTGCGATTTAAAAGACTCCAGCTTAAGTAAACACTGCTGAGTTTAATTGAAGGGCTGTTCGGTATTGCACCGAATCAGCCCTTTTTAACAACCGCCTTATATAAATTTTTTCCTATTCAAAAAATTACTTCGCAACAAAAGCCAGATCAAACTAGACTAAAGCCCTCACCAACTAAAGCATTCTGTAAACGTTTAATTCGCTCGACCAATTTATCTGTACTGTAAGACGTTGCAGGCAATTTACCCCAAATAGGTTGTGGCCATGCGGGATCTTCCTCGAAGCGCGCTATATGGTGTACATGCAGCTGACGCACCACGTTACCCAGCGCAGCTACGTTCATCTTATGGGCGTCAAACACACTGGTCATCACCTCGCTCAAGCGGCAGGATTCGCGCATTAACTGCATTTGCTCCTCTTCACTTAAGTGATGGATTTCAAACACATCCTCCACTTGCGGCACCAAAATACACCACGGGTAATTAGCATCTTTACTGAGCAACAAAAGCGACAAATCGAAACGGCCAATGACAATGGAATCTTCCGCTAGGCGTGAGTGAAGCTGAAACATAAGGTTTACCTCTGATGATAGTTACCGATTTTGTAGATTGGCATCTGATAGATTGGTGACTGTACCAATCGCCTTTGGCACCGTAGAATAAGCACCTTTATTTTCCTTATATTATCGCCATTTTACGAAGAAGACACTTTATGCGTTCCAGTCGATTTTTAATTGCCACCCTCAAAGAAACTCCTGCCGATGCGGAAGTTATTAGCCATCAATTAATGCTACGCGCGGGTATGATCCGCAAACTAGCCTCTGGCCTATACACTTGGTTGCCGCTCGGCTTGCGCGTGTTGCGCAAAGTAGAAAATATTGTGCGCACCGAAATGAATAAATCCGGTGCACAAGAAGTCTTGATGCCTGTAGTTCAACCCGCAGAATTATGGGAAGAATCTGGCCGCTGGCAACAATATGGCCCAGAATTATTGCGTATTAATGACCGCCATAATCGCGGCTTCTGCCTTGGCCCAACCCACGAAGAAGTGATCACCGATTTAATTCGCGGTGAGATCAACAGCTACAAACAATTGCCCGCAAACTTCTACCAAATTCAAACCAAATTCCGTGATGAAGTGCGCCCACGTTTTGGCGTAATGCGCTCGCGTGAATTTATTATGAAAGATGCCTACTCCTTTCATAACACCACAGAATCTTTGCAAGAAACTTATGATGTAATGCACCAAACCTACTGCAATATTTTCACACACCTAGGTTTAGAGTTCCGCCCAGTATTGGCAGACACGGGCTCAATCGGCGGCGCTTTCTCGCACGAGTTCCACGTATTGGCGGCCAGCGGTGAAGATGCAATTGCATTCAGCAACGGCAGCGACTACGCCGCAAACATTGAAAAAGCAGAAGCGCTCCCACCAACAACACCGCGCCCTGCTCCGCAGCATTTAATGCAAGAGGTTGCTACACCCGGCGCACACAGCATTGAAGAAGTTTGTGCATTTTTAAAAGTAACTCCCACACAAACGCTCAAAACCTTAATTGTATTGGGCGAAATTCGCGACGATAAAACTCAACCATTAGTTGCCTTAGTAATTCGTGGCGATCACGAGTTGAACGATATTAAAGCCGAAAAATTAACCGGCGTTGCATCACCACTTACTTTCGCTCCAGAAGCGCGAATTAAAGAAGAGCTTGGTGTGAGTGTCGGGTCTATTGGCCCAGTTGGTTTAAATATTCCGGTCATCGTTGACCATTCCGCAGCACACGCCACTGACTTTGTTTGCGGTGCCAATAAAGATGGTTATCACTTAACTGGCGTGAATTGGGAGCGCGATGTAAACGCACCACTGGTTGCCGACATCCGTAACATAGTCGCTGGCGACCCAAGCCCTTGCGGTAACGGCACACTCGATATTAAACGCGGTATTGAGGTTGGTCATATTTTCCAACTCGGCACTAAATATTCTGAAGCACTTAAAGCGCGCGTATTAGATGAAAACGGAAAAGAACAAACCATGATTATGGGTTGCTACGGCATTGGCGTAACCCGCGTTGTTGCCGCCGCCATCGAACAAAACTTTGATGACAACGGCATTATTTGGACCGATTCAATTGCACCTTTCCACGTTGCCATTGTGCCCATCAATATGAACAAATCTGCTGCCGTTGCTGAAAAAACTGAAGCTATTTATGCAGAACTACAAGCCGCTGGAATAGACGTATTGTTGATGGACGATGAAAAAGCACGCCTAGGTGTACAGCTCGCCAATACTGATTTGATGGGTATTCCACATCGCATCGTTATAGGCGACCGCGGTTTGGAAGCAGGCAATATCGAATACAAAGGCCGTCGTGATGCAGAGAAACAAGAAGTTCCTGCAGCGGAAATTGTAGAGTTCTTGAAAGCGAAGATTAAAATTTAGTTTTTTGAAGATGGGTGGAGCGAAAGCCCCACCCATTAATTATTTCTTTAACTTATCCAACAACAAAAACTCACTCGGCAACAACGACTTCTTAGTCACCCTCACCTGCAACACATCCCCGTTAAACCAATGAATTTGATTCATGCGCGCGCCCACTGAGGTTTTTGCGTTGGCGGGAATTGTTAAATAATCCACCTCACCACTTAACTCTTTTTTTCCGTTCACATAAGAAACAAACTGACGATCTTTGTAGGTCATGGCTGCATGAACCCATTCACCTACCGGATGAACTTTTGTGGGATCGATTAACGTAAACTGAGATTTTTCTGATTTGATAAAGGCATCAAAATACCATTGTTTCTTATCATTCAAACGCAATTCAATAGTAATGCGGCGAGCAGGGTTATCAGGCGATTCAATATGAAATACGCGCGGCTCGTGATTTTTGGGGAAGACATCATTCGCTTTAAATATAATTTCTACAGTAAACTCTGTAGCATCACCAAGTGGATTAGCGCCAACCAATAAGCGATCTCCATCGCCGTCAAAACTAACCGCTTTTCCAAATGGGCTAGCCACAACATGCGGCTGCCCCATTTGCTCGACACTATAACCATTGATGTTGGTTAGCGAATCAAACCGCCATATCTCTGACTGCAGTTCTTTTGAGCCTTGACTGGTGCAACCATAAAGAAATACTGCAAAAAAAACAGCAGTCACCGCTATCAATTTTTTAGCATACATCTCAAATCTCTCACCTTTTAATTATTAAATATTATGAGTCTAAACAATACCGAACAGATGATTAGTCTGGGCAGCATTTGATTAATCATCTACCGCATTGAAATGTGCAATTTCTTGATCGAGGTTTTTACTCACATCATTTGGCGAACCCGTATTTTTCGCTAATAGCGTATAAGCCACAGGCACCACAAACAATGTAAAGAAGGTGGCAACTATAACGCCTGAAATAATCACAATACCCACCACGAATCGAGTTTCTGAACCAGCTCCAGAAGAGATAACGAGGGGTAATGCACCAGCTACTGCGGTTAAGCTCGTCATTATAATCGGGCGTAATCGGGCAGAAGATGCCTCTAACAAGGCCTCACTAAACTCAACGCCGCGATCACGCAGTTGGTTAGTGAATTCCACAATTAAGATACCATTTTTTGCCGCAAGCCCTATCAGCATTATGAGCCCAATCTGCGAATACAAGTTGAGCGTACTCCCTGTGATCCATAAACCAAACAATCCCCCTGCAATAGCGAGCGGAACTGTCAGCATGATGACAAACGGATGCACATAACTTTCAAACTGCGCAGCTAACACCAAATAGGTAATTAAAATACCCAAGGCAAACATAAAGAACATAGAGCCACTTGAGTTTTTGTAATCGCGTGACATACCGCGATAATCTACTGTCGCTGTTGCGGGCAAATGATCTTTTACTAATTGATTGAGATAATTCAGGGACTCACTGAGAGTAAGCTTGTTGGATAGTGCAGCTTCAATTGTGAGCGAACGGACGCGATTGTAACGATTCAAACGACTAGCATCGGCAACCTCAACCAAAGTGACCAAACTCGCTAGCGGAATTAGTTTTCCCGTGCTGGCTGAGCGCACATACATATTCTCTAAACTATTTTTTGTTCTCTGTTCATCACGCTCTCCTTGTATTACCAAATCATATTCTTCGCCTTGTTCAATATAGGTTGTAACGCGGCGTGAACCCAAAAGCGTTTCCAAACTGTGTCCGATCGTACTGACGCTTACACCTAAATCTGCAGCACGGTTGGTATCAACGCGCACTTCAATCTGTGGTTTAGTTTCTTTGTAATCCCAATCGATGTTCGTCAGACCTGGATTATCTTGATTGATTTTTTCCAGCAATATATCCCGCCACTGCGCAAGCTCTTCGTAAGTCCCCCCGCCTATTACAAACTGTACCGGCTTGGATGAGCCGCTCGCAAAACCCTGACGCATAATGGGCGAAGCGGTAACACCGGGTAGATCACTCAACTTGGCTTTTATTTCATCCATAATGACAAAGCCATTCCGACGCTCGCTCCAATCATTAAGGGCCACAATAACAATACCACCATTGTAACTTTCAACCCCACCGAACCCACGAGGTGCGCGCACCATTAACCGCGAAATTTCGCCCGACTCCACATAAGGCAACAGGCGTTTTTCAATCTCCGCCATGTATTGCTCCATATAGTCGTAAGTAGCACCTTCAGGGCCATTCACCATAATTGTGAAGTTCCCGCGATCCTCCTTAGGTGCATACTCACTGGGAATAAATACCGCCAAGGCAGCACAAATGCCCAACATGGCAATAAATATTGCGATAGTGATAGGTTTTTTCTTCAAACTTTTAACGATAACTTTTTTATAGGAATCACGCAGCTGATGCATTTTTACATCTACTTTTTCAACAAAGGCATTTCTACGTGTTTCTTTGCGCAATATTTTTGAAGCCATCATTGGCGACAATGTCAAAGCGACAAGTGCAGAGAATCCCACCGCTGCAGCCATGGTGACTGCAAATTCTGAAAATAATCGCCCAACGTCACCCTTAATAAATACAATAGGAATAAAAATAGAAATTAACACCATAGTGGTGGCAATAACTGCAAAACCTACTTCACGCACGCCATCATAAGCTGCCAACAAAACGGGCTTACCTTTTTCTTCAATATGTCGAACAATATTTTCCAGCACGACAATCGCATCATCCACCACCAAACCTATCGCCAATACTAAGGCGAGTAAGGTGAGCATATTGACGGAAAAATTCATGGCCGCTAAGACTGTAAAAGTTGCGACAATAGAAACCGGCACGGCAACCGCCGGAATGATCATGGCGCGTACACTGCCAAGGAAAATATAAATGACAAACACAACCAGCGACACGGCCAACACTAAGGTGATGTAAACCTCATGAATGGCGCGCTCAATGAAAACTGCACTGTTGTAGCTGTCTTCAATACTCATACCCTTGGGCAAACTTTTATTTATTAATTCTTTTTGAGCCTCGACTCCGCGCGAAACCTCTAAAGTATTTGCCGTTGATTGCTTCGAAATACCTATACCTACCTGAGACACTCCGTTACCGCGAAATAGATTTCGATCTTCAACTGTTCCTCTTTCAACTTTGGCGATATCCCCCAAACGAATTAAATGGCCATCAGCAGCATGTTTTACAACGAGCTGCGAAAATTGCTCTTGCGTACGATAAGTTCGCGCCATACGCACAGTGTATTGTCGCTCTTGAGACTCAATACTTCCTGCGGGCAACTCCACGTTTTCCGCGCGCAAGGAATTTTCTATATCCGTTACCGTTAAATTATGAGAAGCCAATTTCTTTCTATCTAACCAAACGCGCATAGCGTAGCTCTGCTCGCCACCTATACGTACTCGTGCAACACCACCTACTGCAGAAAACTTATCCACAATGTAGCGTTTTGCATAATCGGAAAGTTCCGGCACAGTCATCCCATCACCCGCCAAACTCATCCAAACAATAACTTCATCATCCGAATTTATTTTTTGAACTTCTGGGGCTGTAGCCTCAATAGGCAATGATCTAGTAGTGCTAGACACCTTATCGCGAATATCGTTGGCAGCGGCTTCTATATCGTGTTCTATATTGAAAGTAACGGTAATATTTGAAACACCGTTTTCACTATTGGATTCGATATAACGAATACCTTCCACACCCGCAATTCGATCTTCAATGGGTTTGGTAATCCGTGTTTCAACGATATTTGCTGCTGCACCAGGATAGGTGGTGCGAATAGAAACGATGGGCGGGTCAATATTAGGATATTCGCGCAACGAAAGGCGATCAAATGCAAGAATACCGAAGGCTAATAGCAATAAAGAAATAACAGACGCAAAAACCGGGCGTCGGATTGAAACATCTGAGAGCATCATATTATTTGCCCTCTGATTGTTTCTGCTGCAATAACTCAGCTAATGACTCGGTCTTTTTAGCAGGATCATTAGACTGCTCTGCCATAATTTTTAATGCTTGGCCGGCATGTATTTTTTGCAAGCCATGAGTAACTACTTTATCACCCTCTTTTAAACCACTTAGAACTTCTACAAAACCTTTATAACGCTGACCAATTTGAATTTGACGCTTTTCAGCAACCCAAGGAGCGATACTCGTACTCTTATTTGGCTGCAATACAAACACAAAATTGTTACTACCCATGGGTACTAAAGCAGCTTCGCTCAACACCAATGATTTACGAACATCTGCTCGTATTACAACCGTAATTAATAACCCTTGTTTTAATTCATGATCAGAATTTTCTAAGATGGCACGAACTTTAATGGAACGCGTTGATTCATCTATTTGATTGTCGATACTAAAAATCTTTCCTTTAAAAACTTTATTACCCAGGTCGTGGCTTTGTGCCTCAATCGGCAAACCGATTCGTAAGCTACGCAAATAAATAGCAGGCACAGTGAAATCTAATTTCATTCTACTATCGTCATTCAATGTGGTGATAGTTTGGCCAGGGGAAACCAAGCGACCGATGCTAATATCACGCAACCCCACTACACCACCAAAGGGCGCGGTGATAATTAAATCTTTAAGTCGCGCCTGCACTGCCAAATACCTTGCCTGCGCAGCCTGATATTCACGAGTACGCTGATCCAATAAAGAAGGCGATACGGCCCCAGTTTTCGCCAAGGCTTCGGTGCGGTCTAATTGCTTTTTTGCTTCGTTAGCGGTTAATCGCGCTTCATCCATAAGTGCCGATTCTTCAGCATTTGTCATTTCAACAAGCACCGCACCTTTAGTCACTCGCTGACCATCATCGAAGTGAATGTTTGTTACCGTTTTAGTCGTCTTTGCGGTAATAACAGTAGATTCAAAAGCGCGCAAATTACCCAAGGCTTCGATATTGTTTTGCAAATCACGCGCACTTACCGATTGAACAATCACATCCAATGGCACTTCAGGCTTCTGTGCCTTTTGAGAAAAAGTGGGCGCAGCCAAAAAGAACGAAGCGCACAGCAATAGTCGCGGCAAAAAAAACGGGGACATAGTTAATCTCGATGAATTAGTCATAATTGGGAAAATAGACATGCCGAACAATCGTCTCAGGCAGAATCGCTTTAGCGTTGCATTGATGATATCTCTTCGTCATAAGGTTGCCCCGACTTTAACACTTGTTTACGAGTACTTATATGACAATGAATACGCTTTAAAAAATTACCAAGCTGAAAGGATTAATCAGTTTCTACTGCTGACAACTTGAAAACGTACTGGATATTCGCGGCAGAGAAACCTCTCGCCGTTAAAAAGCGAACTCGTTTAGATTTTTCTTTAAGATCAAATACAGGCTTACCACCAAATTTCTTTTGGTAAGCCTTCAACGCAAGTTCATTCCAGTCAGTATTTCCCATGGAATCTATCAAGCAGGTATTGATCAGCTCATCGCTTATCCCTTTGTCTCTCAGCTCTAATCGAATAATTTGAGCGCCCTTACCCTGCCTTAAGCGCATATTAATAAAAGCCTCCGCAAAGCGGCTGTCACTCTGCAAGCCATCAACCTTCAATTTCTCTAATACGGTAGCTATTAAGCCCCATTGATCGTGTTTCTTGGCCAGTTTACTACGGAGCTCTTTTTCGGAATGCTCACGCATAGCTAGGAGGTTCATAGCCATCATACGAATACTTGCATAAGTTGGTTCATTAGTTTTCATTAATGCTCCATAAAAAAATGGCCGCAAAGCGGCCATTTATAACAATATCTAATCAATTAATTTACCGGAGGGAATTGAGCTAATACCTCGAGCACCGCGCTGGTCAATATTTCGCGTTGCTGCTGCGGACTGGAACCCCTGCCCAAACGCTTTTCAGATATTCCACGCCAAATAGGCTGCTGAGTTTTGGCATCGACCATATCTATTATCAAACTCCCTTGATTATAAACACGTACACCGCCATCCAAGTGTGAGCGATAAAAAATTGATGAGGGATAGCGATAGCCTCTATAACCAAAACCATACATCTGATCATATGCGCTAGGCTCCAGTTTTTCTTCCATAACGACATGGTAGGTAACATAGAAATCTGACGCAGAGCTTTCACCCGCAGATTGATAACGTTTAGCTAACTCGGAATTAACCAAACTGTGAATATGGCTTAAGGTGAAAGGAGAAATGAGGATATTTTCTTTGGTATCTTGCTTTGCACTTTTTACTGTAAATAGCTTGAGTGCAGCAAAGTTATAACTGGCATCATAGTCGGTGGAAACACGAGGCTTAGTAGCACAACCACTTAAACAGAAAATAGCAAAAAGTAAGGTTAAAAATCCTGCTTTAAACATCGTGAACCTCTAGCCGCGTTACACCAATTCAACGCTTAATATTTAATCATATTAAGCGACTCCGTTACGCAGCATACTCAGACTGACTATACCGCGCAACAGTGCAGCACATACTTGCACATTTGTTGGCGATTTCTGTTTCTTTTAAGACACAGAAATTCGCCATTTATCACTATTCAGAAAGTTCCATTTCATCCGCAGACTCAGCACCTCCAGCACTTAATGACAAAGCCGGTGACTCCAATAGTTCCTTGCGAACTTTTTGCTCTAGCTCTTTTGCAATCACGGGATTTTCTTGCAAGTATTTCATCACATTGTTTTTACCTTGGCCAATTTTGTTACCCTGATAGCTATACCAAGCACCTGCTTTATCAATCATGCCAAGCTTAACGCCGTAATCCACCACCTCACCCATACGATTGATACCACTACCGTAGAGGATTTGGAATTCAGCCTGCTTAAAGGGTGGTGCTACCTTATTCTTAACCACTTTTACACGCGTTTCAGAACCTACAACCTCTTCACCCTCTTTCACTGCACCAGTGCGGCGAATATCCAAACGCACAGAGGCATAGAATTTCAATGCGTTACCACCTGTGGTGGTTTCTGGGTTACCAAACATAACACCAATTTTCATACGAATTTGGTTGATGAAGATGACCAAGCAATTAGCATTTTTGATATTGCCCGTGATTTTACGCAATGCTTGCGACATCAATCGCGCCTGCAAACCTACGTGATGATCGCCCATCTCTCCTTCAATTTCAGCACGTGGCGTTAAGGCTGCTACAGAGTCCACGACCAACACATCTACCGCACCAGAACGCACAAGCATATCGGTCACTTCAAGCGCCTGCTCACCGGTATCTGGCTGAGAAATAATTAGATCCTCTACATTAACACCCAATTTGGAGGCATAAATCGGGTCAAGCGCATGCTCCGCATCGATAAACGCGCAGGTACCGCCAGCGCGCTGGGCTTCAGCGATTACTTGCAATGTTAGAGTAGTTTTACCGGATGATTCCGGACCATAAATCTCAACGATACGGCCTTTAGGTAAACCGCCAATACCCAAGGCAACATCCAAGCCTATGGAGCCGGTAGAAATAGAGGGAATGGCGACCTGCTCTTTGTCGCCCATGCGCATCACAGTTCCTTTACCAAATTGACGCTCAATTTGGGTTAGTGCGGCTAATAACGCTTTTTCTTTATTCGCATCCATTTGACACCTCAACGTAAAAAATAATGTAAGACAGTAATTTGGGATTATACGCCGAAGCTTTTTATAAGACTGCTCCAGCTATGGATATAGACTACACCATAAAAACTGTATACGCAAACAGTACTGTTGATATATGCAGTATTTTTGTCAAAGTAAGATATTTGCCACACTTGGAAACCAATACGCTGAACGCCCAGACGATGCGAGGCGCCAGCGCAGATCTTATAGTTATCCTTATTTTGCCGCCTTGCGCGGCTCGATGATGCGGAATTCACCGCTCAAATGCATCATGTTAAAAATATACAACATGCCATCAAAGTAGCGCTGCTCACCGACAGGCATTGGCGTGTCCCAAAATTCCTGCAGGAATGCATTCGAGACTTCGCCCGGCGTTGCCGCCAAACCACCTGCAGCCGCAGCCGCAAGCATACCAACAGAGTGGCGATCAGATGCAGGCTTTCCATCCAGCGTGTATTTATCGGCAAAGGTTTTTATACCTTCCTTGAACAGAAAGTTTTGATATCGATCGCTCAGTGCAATTTGGCGCGGGTCTTTTTTAAACCAACTGTAATCCACCGCCATATTACTAATGGTGCGCCAACTGTCATATGCGTAGATGCTGGGCTTGCCATCCCAACCCATCGAAGGAGTGCCGTCATAATTCGTACGGTCGGGCGAAAGACCAGTTTCAGGGTGAGCCGCTTTATGGAACAGGTTACGGCTTGCCTCAGCCGCTCTAGCCCAAAATGCACGTTCTTCTTTTGGCGCCCAACGCGCCCAGAGCTCGTAAAATGCTGGCAAGTGATAGGAAGGGTCAGTACCGGGCAGATTGGTCTCAGGTACGAAGCGAATCATCGCGTGCTCTTCGTCCACCATAGGGCCAACACTTACTTCACGTGGTGCGCCACTGCGTCTAACCGGCGGCCAAGGCTTCCCTTCTTTGATGGCTTTAGCTTGTTCAGCGCGGTTGTTAGGGCTCGGCCAGCCTGTGCTGGGCTCAACCGCAAGAGGGCCATCTGCGTGAACGCGGAACGGAGCGGTCCCAGTTAATATGCCGTGGTGACGCATACCTTTTAAAATGATGTCCGCTTCGTTTTTGTAGTTGTAAATGCCTTTACCGTTGCCCCAGCGATTGGCAGCAAAATAGAGGGACATGGCATAAAACATTTCACCGTCTGGTGCGGCGCTGGTTGAACGTGGGGTGCCATCGGTATTCATCGACCATGCAAAATAACCGCGCGACGGGTTTTTGGGATCGGTGTTGAGCATGTAGGTTTTAGACCAGTTCCAGAGCGCATCAAATTCGCGCTTTTTACCCAACTGCACGGCGATCATCATGCCGTAGCTCAAGCCTTCACTGCGCGCATCGTTGTTAGCCCAGTCAGTGATATAAGCGAGCGGGCCATTTTCGTTAGCGCCTATTTCAAAATAAACGCGCTCTTCTTGACCATCGCCATGAAAAAATTTTTGAAAGGATTGCTCAATACGCGCACGGGTTTCGGCGGGTGTTTTGTTCAAACGCTCTACAAATAAATTGGCATAGCGACCGGTTTTATAGGCACCGGCACCATCGTCGAGGGCTAGCACTATTGCTGACTGCTTTGTATTTGTAGAAGCTATATCTGCTGCGAATGTTGGCGTGGTCGCCACAAAACTAACAGCCAACGCCATAGTGACGACAAGGGTCTTAAGTTTTAGCATGTTTTTCTCTCTTGTAATGTAATTCTATTGAGACGCCGAACTGCTTATGCAAAGCATCATGAGCCTAGAGGGCTGGCACCTGAACGCGTATTAATTAGCTTATCCGACATCATTGCCGATTTTTTCCAGCATCGTCGAGGCAGTATTTCAATAATGCTGTTCTGCCAAAAGCACCATTACAATTCTTTAGGGTTTTCCAAGGCAATAAAAAAGGCGAGATCCGAAGATTTCGCCTTTTTTAGCTGTTGCACCAGCGGTTTAGCCGCTGATCAACTACCTGAAAATCAAACCATCTAATTAGATAGCTTGAATGTTTTCAGCTTGTGGGCCTTTTTGGCCTTGAGTTACGGTGAAGCTAACTTTTTGACCTTCAGTCAAGGTTTTGAAACCTGAACCTGAAATGGCGCTGAAGTGAGCAAAAACGTCTGCACCAGATTCTTGTTGAATGAAACCGAAACCTTTAGCTTCGTTGAACCATTTTACTGTGCCAGTAGTAGTTTGAGACATGATAGTACCTATATTACAAAAGTAGATTTACCCCGAGAGGCGTTGGGCTGAAAATGCGGGAATTACTTATGTGACAGGACGAGTAGTACTAGACTGGAACTTCGAATTGATGCATAAATATTAAGCGTGCTTTCAAGCTAGGCGCCAGTCTACACACGTTTATTACAATGTCAATCAAGAAACTTCTTAAACCATCCCAAATTAGCATCTTGGTAGATCGCAATAATCGGGTCGCCCTAACAAAATCTATCCTTTATAGTCCTCACAATAATCCTCGCAATCGCAACTCTGTGTGTGGAAAATAAATCAGGGTAATGATCGACATGAACAACCAAGCGAACTCTAATTATCATCGAATTGCGCAGGCCATCGACTACATCACTCTACATTTTAAAGCTCAGCCCTCGCTGAATGAGATAGCGAAAGCCATTGGGCTAAGCCCATTTCACTTCCAAAGATTATTCACTGAATGGGCAGGCGTAAGCCCTAAAAAATTTATGCAATACCTCAGCATCGAATACGCGAAAGACCTATTAAAAAAAGAACGATCAAGCTTGTTGAATACCGCCCATAGAACAGGATTATCGGGTACCAGTCGGCTGCACGATTTGTTTATCAACATTGAAGGCATGACACCCGGTGAATATAAAAATGGCGGTGAAAAACTAACAATAAATTATTGCTTTGCAGCAAGTCCTTTTGGAAAATTAATCGTTGCGTCAACGGAAAAAGGAGTTTGCCATATTTTTTTTGAAGACGATGAGCAGCAAGCATTGCATGATCTTAAGCAGCGCTTCCCCAACGCCCAATATCGCCCAAAGGTAGAAAAATTTCAGCGGGATGCCATCTCAGTTTTTCAACACGACTGGCAGCAGTTAGAAAAAATCAAATTACATTTAAAAGGAACTGCATTTCAATTAAAAGTATGGGAGGCCCTCTTAAATATTCCCCTAGGGCAATTGATGAGTTATGGCGATATAGCAAATAACATTAACAAACCAAACGCATCAAGAGCCGTTGGCACAGCAATAGGCAGTAATCCTGTGGCATTTTTAATACCCTGCCACAGAGTTATACAGGCCAGCGGAAACATGGGCGGTTATATGTGGGGCCACACACGCAAGCTAGCGATCAATGGCTGGGAAGCGTCGAAAGTAAACGAGCAAAAACATACATCTCTCAATTAACAATTGAGAGATGTATGTTTTAAAGCGCAAACAATTATGGCAAATCAAACACCAATGCTCTGACCTTTTGATTCAGCGCAATCAATTGCAAGTCATCCACATTCTCTATAGTCGCGCCATCTCCTGGTTTTACAATTTGATTTTCAATTTTCAATTCGCCTTCAATTACATGCACGTAATAAGTGCGGCTTGTTGATGCCGGTAAACGAACGTCTTTATCAGCATCCAAAATCAATTGATGCAATTGCGCGTCTTGCTTAATCACCATACTGCCATCTTTACCGTCTGGGCTAGCAACTAAGGTTAAACCGTGAACTTGGCCGAAGTCTTTTTGTTGGTAACCTGGTCTTTGACCGTAAACGTTGGGCTGAATCCAAATTTGCAAAAAATGTAACTCATTTCTAGCCGATGGATTGAACTCACTATGGCGAATGCCGCTACCTGCAGACATTAGTTGAAATTCACCTGGCGGCAAAATTGCCACATTACCTTCGCTATCTTTGTGGGCGATTTCACCCTTCAACACGTAGCTGATAATTTCCATATCGCGATGACCGTGGGTTTGGAAGCCAGCATCAGGTGCAACTCTGTCGTCGTTAATCACACGCAGCGCTGAAACACCCATGTGTTTTTCATCGTAATAGTTGCCAAAGGAAAAAGTGTGCTTGCTCTTTAACCAACCGAAATCGGCGCTACCGCGTTGGTTGCTGCGTCTAATACTGATCATAGGTCACCTCGTTTTGTTGGGCGGCGCCCCGTGCGCCTCACTTGTTGGTTACTTTAGGCTTGTATTGAGAGACAAAAAAGCGGAAGATTTTGAGATTGAAGTTCAAATTTTTTGAACAATTGCTTGAGATCCTAATCATGCACAACGCTATTACGCTGGAAGCCCTACGAGTGCTGGATGCAATTGACCGTAAAGGTAGCTTTGGCGCAGCAGCAGAGGTACTTTTTAAGGTCCCATCTGCGCTCACCTATACGGTTCAAAAGCTAGAATCCGACTTAGGAATCAGTATTTTTGATCGCTCTAAGCAGCGAGCACAACTCACCATTGCAGGCAGATTATTACTGGAACAAGGGCGCCAACTTCTGCAGGCGGCCAACGCCATAGAAGAAGCGGTACAGCAATTAGAATCGGGCTGGGAGACACAGCTACGTATCGCCAAAGATACAGTGCTCCCTCTCACACCACTCCTCCAGCAAATCAATGCTTTTAACCAACTGGATAAGCGCGTGGCGATTGCCATAAGCGAAGAAGTATTGGGCGGCACCTGGGATGCACTAACCGCCGAACGCTGTGATCTAGCCTTGGGCGCAAGCGGCGATTTACCTAAGGGCTTATTTGAGTATCGCTTACTGGGTGAGATTGAGTTTGTGTTTGCAGTAGCACGCGAACATCCTCTGCGCTTGCACAAAGGGCCCGTGGATGCAGCGGCGATCCAAGCCTTTCCAACCATAGTTGTTGCGGATTCGTCCTTGACGACGCCAGGGCGATCATCAGGCTTATTGGAGAGCCGTCAAACCATTCGTGTTGCCAACGCCCCTGCAAAAATTCAAGCGCAAGTGATGGGAGTTGGCGTAGGATTTTTACCAAAACACCTTATTAAAAATGAATTGGCTAACGGCGATTTAATTGCGCTCGATTGCTTAGTACCGCGCCCTAAAGCACCACTTTATATGGCGTGGCGAAAAGAGAATAAAGGCAAAGCCTTAGCGTGGTTTATAGAGGCCA
>JACCDN010641321.1_pt1 | contig 17112 bp, 9 predicted proteins | sample 7441691 | NCBI WGS metagenome assembly JACCDN01 (sample SAMN15323439, study PRJNA562643) | freshwater metagenome | isolation source: river surface water | place: USA:Blue River Watershed | collected 2017-08-16
CTATTGGAGCCTTGTTAGTCAATTAAAACAAGTCTTTGATCCTGAACACATTATTTCGCCCGGGAGATATTGTCCACTTCCAATTTTATAATAGGGTTCTGTGCGCAGTCTCCGCCAATGTGATATTGTTGGTATACTTTATGCGCAGTTAGATAAAATATTAACAGCAACATGAAGGCAAACAGTGACGCCTTTTGGTTGGCTGAAAATTAATCGGAAAAAGCATTTGCCTTGATAGTTCATGTTTTTATGGTCAATTTAGGGGCTTACAGCGGGTTGACTTATCAATATATTTTATTAATAATCGCACACATATTAGTTCTCGAATATGTTGTAGGAAAACCGCCACATATTATTCACATAAAACATACATTGTGAGAAACCTTATGTTACTTAGCAGCACTATATTAGAAGAACATGGCACAGGTGGTTTATTAAGTAAGGAATTACTAGATAACGTTATCATTCCTAATTTAAGCCCTGTTTACTTAGGAAAAATGGAAGATAGCGGTATTGCCCCGTTCACCGGAGATCGGATTGCCTTAACAACAGATAGTTTTGTTGTGGACCCGATTTTTTTCGGTAACGGAGATATCGGCAAATTATCTATCTGTGGCACTATAAATGATTTGGCAGTCAGTGGAGCAATACCGAAATATTTAACCCTTGCCCTTATCTTAGAGGAAGGGCTACCTATCGAAGATCTGATCAAAATACTGAACTCGATTTGTAAAACATGCCAAGAAGCAAATGTTCAGATATTAGCAGGTGATACTAAAGTTGTGCGTAAGGGCGAGGCCGATAAAATTTATATTAATACCGCTGGCATAGGATATTTTCCGTCTGAGCGTCAGGCCTTAACTTTATCTAATATTAAAGAGTTCGATGATATTATCGTTACTGGCCTTATTGGAAATCATGGAATACATATTTTATCTTTTAGAGAAGGGCTGGGGTTTGAACATAAAGTATTAAGTGACTGTGCCCCGTTAAACCTTGTGATAGAAGACATTTTGAATGAATTTGGAACAAAAATCCATTATATGAGAGACATAACAAGAGGTGGAGTAGGTTGTATATTTAATGAAATTGCATCAGAAATTTCATTGAGCATACACATGGATGAAAAGTCTATTCCTAAACAACATGAAACAATTATGGCAGCTGAAATGTTAGGTATAGATCCCTTATATTTAGCCAACGAAGGAAGTATCTGTATATTTTGTGATCCGAGCATTTCTGAAAAGCTAGTCGATACATTAACAAAATATGATTATACTAAGCATGCACAAGTCTGTGGTTCCGTCAAAAAGACTGGGGACGTTAATGTGTGCTTAAATAGTTTGGATGGAGAAATCAAAGTAATTGGTTATCTTCAAGGCAAACAACTACCTAGACTTTGCTAAATGGGGAATAAGATTAAATTCGCTCACACTAATCTAATCGCCCAAAACTGGAGAAGTCTTGCTCAGTTTTATATGGATGTATTTGATTGTCAGCCTATATATCCCGAGAGAAATTTATCAGGGGAATGGTTACATAAATTAACATCTATTAATGATGCCAAGATACAAGGCATACATTTATGGTTGCCTGGATATGAGAATGGACCAACGTTGGAAATATTTGAATACTCTCCGTTAGAGCCAACCAGTCAGCAGGTTTTAAATACCAAAGGTTTTGGACATATTGCCTTTCATGTTGATAATGTCGAAGCGACAATAGATAAAGTTGTGCAGCATGGTGGGACTCCTTTTGGTGAAGTACAAAAAAGGCAATATTTGGAGTTAGATAGTTTGTTAACTGTAGTCTATATTAAGGACCCAGAAGGCAATTTTATTGAATTACAAAATTGGAGTAACAGCTAATTTTTTGTTTTAATCATTCATCATAATGATACTTATGAATTATAGCTTACCATGAAATGTAGGTGTGTTTTTTTGACCCAAATTAAAGTTATTACCTAATCTTTGGAGAAGTTAACAGTTATGATACCACCGCTAGTTTCTATTAATATTGGGATTTTGGGATTAGGTGTAGTCGGGTCAGATTTAGTGAATTTATTAATAGAAAACCACAATGAACTCATTCAAAAAACAGGTTATAACGTTATTATTCAGAAAATTGCTGTTCTTGATGTAAATAAGCCTAGAAGATGCATAATCAAAGGGATTGTTCTTACCAATAATGCATATGATGTCATTCAAGATCCAAAAATTGATATTATAATAGAGCTCATTGGCGGAATAGATTTGCCCGCACAATATATATTTGCAGCAATTGCTGAAGGCAAGCATATCATTACAGCTAACAAAGCTTTAATTGCAGAACATGGCGACAAAATTTTATCAAGCGCGAAAGAAAAAAATGTAGTGGTTGTTTTTGAGGCAGCAGTCTGTGGTGGTTTGCCAATACTTAAAACTCTCCGAGAAGGGCTGTCCGGAAATAAAATTCAATCAATTGTCGGCGTCTTGAACGGTACAGGAAACTATATTCTTACCAAAATGCTGGATGATGGTATTTCTTTTAACGATGCCTTAGCGCAAGCGCAGAAACTAGGTTATGCAGAGGCAAATCCAAACAATGATATACAAGGCATTGATTCTGTTCAAAAATTATCCATTCTCGCTTCGATAGCTTTTGGGGCAAACGTAAAATATAAGGATGTGTATACGGAAGGAATTTCGCACATCAATTCTCTTGATTTATTATGTGCCAAAGAGATGGGATATGTTATTAAACACTTAGCTTATGCAGAAAAAGACAATGCACATATTCGGTTGCATGTTCATCCAACATTAATTTTAAACACTCATAAATTGGCGGGGATTGATGGTGTTATGAATGGCATTATGATCGAGGCTGATCCAGTTGGACATACTTTTTATTATGGAGCAGGCGCTGGTGGTAGAGCTACTGCTTCAGCAGTTATAGCAGACTTGATTGACATTATTCGAACAATAAATAGTCCTGGAAGTAGGGATTATTTATATTCAGAGTTTAATGCATCTCTCAACTATTTATATGAGTCAATTGAAAACCTGATTTTTTCATATTATGTACGGATTCCTTGCATGTTACGTGAAAGTGATGTTCGCGTTATTGCAAATAGACATGGAATTAGAATTATTAAATTTGAACAGGTGAGGAATCTAATAGGAATAGATGATCTTTCAGTTATTTTAATTATTGATAGGGCGATGGAAAAAACAATGAATTGCTTTATTTTGGAGTTACGTAATGATTATGTTGATGGTAATCGTATAACTAAATTTCGCATGCATGATCATCTGATATCTTTATCGGATACTTCTAGTATGATCAGGCGTGAAAAACGAGCAGTAACTTGCTAATACCTTAGAAATGTTGGCTATACAATAGAGAGAATTTTTAATGCTTAATTTTACATTTTATAATCCAACAAAGATAATTTTTGGAGAAAACCAATTATCAACTCTTGACAATGAAATCCCAAAAAATAAGCGAATACTTCTTGTATATGGACAGAATAGTATTAAAACAAATGGTATTTACAATCAAGTAAAGCTTTTATTAAAAGATAGGGTGGTTTTTGAATTTGGAGGAATTGGCCCAAATCCAAAATATGCTTATCTTCTGAAAGCTTTATCCCTTATCAAAAATAATGAAATCGATTTTTTACTGGCTATAGGCGGCGGCTCAGTTATTGATGGTACTAAATTTATTGCTGCAGCTGCTAATTTTGAAGGTGATCCTTGGGATATTCCTAAAATGGACCCCAGTACGCCTGTCAAAATGGCGCCAATTAGCTCAGCTTTGCCTTTTGGATGCATATTAACGATGCCTGCAACCGGTTCTGAAATGAATTGTGGGGCAGTTATTAGTGCGGACGGGCCTTTAGCGGATAAACTTTGTTTTGGACATGAATTATTATATCCTCAATTTTCAATATTAGATCCAACAACTACCTATAGCTTACCTAAGAAACAAACCGCAAATGGCATTATTGATACCTTTGTACATGTTACCGAGCAATATTTAACGTACCCGGTAAATGCTTCTGTCCAGGATCGATTTGCAGAGGGAATATTATCGACTTTAATTGAAGAAGCGCCAAAAGTTTTAAAAGATCCAAATAACTATAAAGCGCGTGCTAATTTAATGTGGTGCTCAACTTGTGCTGGAAATGGTTTTATTAATTTTGGAGTACCTGATGATGGTGCTACTCATTATTTGAGTCATGAAATTACTGCATTATTTAATTTGGACCATGGGCAAACATTAGCAATTATATTGCCCACGTTGTTGCATTTTAAGCGCGATGTTAAACGCGAGAAATTATTGCAGTATGCTCAAAGAGTTTGGAATATTCCGGAAGGTTCTGACGATGAAAAAATAGATCAGGCGATTTCAAAAACCCGTGGTTTTTTTGAAAGTTTAGGGGTTAAAACAAGATTGAGAGATTTTAATATTAATGACACTCACATTCCTAAATTAATGGCCCAATTACAGCTACATCATTTGTCAGCTTTGGGCGAACATCAAGACATTACTCTCGAACATAGTGAGCGTATCTATCGCGAGAGTCTTTAATTTAATGACGCAGGGATAAATTAACATGCACTCTCATCAGTATACGATTGGAAAATACTTATACAGTCGTTTAGAGCAATTAGGGCTTGGGCATATCTTCGGTGTTCCTGGTGACTATATATTTGATTTGCTGCATCTTGCTCCTGAAAGTGGGATTAAATATATTGGTACGTGCAACGAACTTAATGCGGGCTATGCTGCAGACGCTTATGCTCGTTTTAAAGGTATAGGTGCAGTGCTTGTTACTTACGCGGTTGGGGGCTTAAGTACTGTTAATGCTATTGCCGGCGCTTTTGCCGAAAAAATACCCGTGATTATTATATCTGGCGGTCCTGAGTTAAGTGCTTACGATAAACAGCCTCAAAAACATCATACATTAGGTGATTATTCTATTCCCTTAGAAATCTTCAAAAATATCACTGTTGCTTCAGCTTGCTTACTTAATCCTAAACAAGCGCCAGCCATCATTGACGAATTACTTTCTAAATGCATGCAGTATAAACAACCTGTATATATAGAAATACCTTGTGATATCGTTCATTACCCATGTGAGCTACCTGATGGTCGTCTATTTCCTCATTTTCCTCAGAGTAATCTTAGTGTTGTAAAAAATGCAGTAGAATCGACTTTAGCGTTATTACAGGATTCAACTCAACCGGTTATTATTGTTGGTAATGAAGTTCAACGCTACGGACTACAGAGTGAAGTTGAAACATTAATTGAAAACTCTGGTTTTCCGTTTTCAATTTTTATTACAGATAAAACCACACTTTCGGAAGAGCATCCACAGTTCATTGGTTCTTGTGGCCCTGGTATACGCATGAATGATAAGGTCAAACATTATATTGAACAGTCAGATTGTTTATTATGTTTGGGCTCTATCATGGGAAGTCACTTGAGCACTTGCATGGATAACCTTAACATAGATAAGCAAATTTTGGCTTTTGATCATAAAGTGCAAATTCAGGGAAGCACACATGCGGTCAATTTACATTCTTTTATTACTACACTCAATAAACATTTTGAGAATCCTACAAAAAACCCTGCTCAACCTAATTGGAACGTTAAGAAACCTACTGAATTATTTGATAGTAAGCCTACAAACAAAATAACCAATGAAAAAGCTTTTGATAGAATTGGTGCGTTATTAAAAGATGATGATATTTTAATAGTAGATACTGGCAGTAGTTTATTGACGGCAAGAGGCATTTTTATGCCGCAAAAGACAATATTTTTGTCTCAATCCTATTATGCTTCGATTGGTTACAGTCTTGCTGCGGCTTTAGGCGCTGCGATAGCCAATCCAACCCGAAAGATATATGTTGTTATTGGAGATGGGTCATTTCAATTTACATGCCAAGAATTGTCAACTCTAATAAAACAGGGGTTAACGCCTACGATATTTTTAATTAATAATTTTGGTTATACGATTGAACGTGCTCTGCATAAAGATGCTACTTATAATGATATTCAGGCATGGAAGTACTATAAATTACCAGAAATTTTTGGTGGTACCGAAGGATATGAGGTGAATACTGGAGAAGATTTAGAAAAGGCTATAATTTGGTCAGAAAAAAATCAAAGCCTTTCATTGATTGAAATCTATTTGGATAAATTAGATTATCCTGCAGATTTGGCGACGATGCTAGAGCCCTAAGGTGTGTTATATTATGGCTTAATTTCACGCATCAAAAGAGTATGCGATACGATTAAATTGATTATTAAATTCAATAACTTCTTTTTTAATGGTTTCAATAGGTGTGTTGTCCTTTAGTATTTTTTTGAAAAAACAAGCTATTTTCTTCATATCTTGTTCTTTCATTCCTCTTCGAGTAACTTCCTGTACGCCTACGCGAATTACTTCTGCACCAAAACCACGACGAGAATTAGTGCAAATATTGCATTGCATTAATTTTTTACAAGCATCCAAATACCCCCCCACGGAATCCCCATTAATTAATAAAATATGAGATTGGGTATATTTTCCATCTTGTCCTAATATACTAATGCCGTATTCATTTAAACTTTTAGCCAATATTTGTGCATTTATTAGCATTTGTTCTGCATATTCCTTTCCAAAACTTTTCATTTCAAATATAGTAATAAAAAGAGCCAAATCATGATGATTGTGGCGGTTGGAAACTAATCCTTGATTCATGGCGTCATAAATTTTTTCTGCATGTTTTTGCGTTTTAAAACTTATGATGGCCTTTTGTGGGCCGGGGAACGTTTTATGGGTATTACCTTGTAAAATATCTGCTCCTTCATTAAGGGGATCTTGGAATTTTCCGCCGGCAATTAAACCCAAAGTATGTGAGCCATCATAAATTATGATGGTTTCTGGGCCAACCAAGTTACGAATTTCTTTAATTGGAACGGGAAATAATGGGCAACCAATATCAAAATAAATCATTTTGGGGGGGTTTTTGGCAAAAACTTTAGCCAAATGGTCTAAATCGATAGATAATGTTTTCGTGTTTACGGGTATAGAACAGGCTATCCTTCCCATACGGTTAATTACATAGTGAGTAGCAAAGTGTCCCCCATTGACATATTCAATGGAATAAACTGTGTCGCCTGTTTCAGTCAAGGTAAGAATGCTTGAAAGCATAGCATGCACGCCAGACAGTGAGCGGAATTCACTGAACTGAGAGTTAAGCATTTCTGCAACAGCATCCATGGCTAATTTTTCAATATCATAAATATGCTTCAAACCTTTAAAGACAAAGTCATCTATAGTGACAATTTCCCCATATTTATGTTCGCTTGGTGTTCCTAAATTATAGCGGTCAGATAGCCTGCTAGACAGCATATTTCTCGCTACACAAGACATTTGGTTTTCATTTGCATTAAGGTTAACCAATTGGCTATCATCACTTTCTTGCAAATTAATTTTTCTTAGAATATTCTGAATAAATGGGTCTGTTGGGAAAGACATTTTTTATCTCCTACAAAGACCAACAGGGCGTTATTTTGAACGGGTTTGGTTTTGTTTTTATGATGTTATTTCCATTTGTTTTCTAAGGCTTAAAGGTCGCATATCGACCCAAACATTCTCTATGTAGGCAAGGCATTCAGATTTTGGTTTTGGTTCTGATTCAACCGCCTGCCATCCATTTGGAATTTGTTTATAGCCGGGCCATATTGAATATTGTTCTTCAGCGTTTTTGACTATATAGTACTTTTCTTCTAATTCGTGCTCGGTAGTTAGATTAGCTTGAATGTCTGCCATGATTGTTCCTAGTAAGATGTTTCGTCGTTAATATTAAGATTGGAATTCGCGTAATTTATGCGCCAGCTAACTCTGGTGAAATTTAGCTGCTTAGCTTAGCAAATATTGTCTGGGATGTGAAGAACTCTAACCACATTAAAGAGGGCATAAAATTTAGCTTCCAATGAGCAAAGAATGATGGCACTGATGCAACTGATATATTTGACTCCAATTTTTCTTTGCCATATTATGGGCCCTGTGGTCGCATACTGTAAGGAGATTTTAGATGTTAACAACAATTTCTATGTTTTCGAAAACCAAAAACTTGCGTACTTCAAAAAAAACAATTAATTCAAAAATAAAAGGTGAGCTGTTCATACAAAAAATGCGAGAATTATTCATGCAAATCATTATTGAATATTCCTTAAAAGGGCATTTCAAAGACATGTATTTTCATCGTTTTTTAGCAGGAAGAGTGGTTTTTCTATATGGAACGTCTACTGCAGGTAAATCTTCTATTGTGAATGTTTTGAAAGCATATGCTCAGTCTCAAGGGCGTGATTGGCAAATAACCGGTACTGATCATATCTGGAGGCTTCATATTTTCAATTTATTTGTACAATACTCCTATGAGAAATCGAGTTTTATACAAAATTATTTTACTATAGAGGAAATTTTCGATTGTCTTTGGAATCCATTGATTGCCTCTGAACTGATCTTTGAAAAATCTATTCCAAAAAAAGAAGGTGAAAAAATCGTCAGCATATTACTGGAATTCAGATTGGTACAAAATCATTTATTGAAAGGTCTGCGTCCTACCGAGCGATCGTTTTTTTGTGAGCGTTCTTTGTTACCAGCATTGAGCTTAGGACAAACTGTAATTATAGATACAGCCGCCGATGCTGGTGATATTGATGAATTCTATCAAGTATTAGCGACGTCGCTAGTGCATTGTAAAATAGATTTGGTTGTTGTGTATTGTTCACTAAAAAAATTGATAGAACGATTGTATTCTAGAAATGAAGCAGCGTTGACATCCTTGTCAATCAATCATGGGCGACCAGGCGCGTTCCCGATTGAACAGTATTCCATAATGTATAAAAAAACAAACATTCAGTCACATTCTATTGATAATATTGAGTTTTCAGATACACAGATACCAATGCATTTACCCGAAATATGTAAAAAATTAGATACATTGATTTCCAAACAGATTGATATTACTTCTAATAATTATAATGAAACAGAATGGGTACAGGCTCAGAAGCTAATTCAAAGAAGTTTTGGTCTTAATTCCAATAGCGATACGGCCTACATACAACCGAAACATGATTATCAATACTTGGTTAATACAGGGGAAGAAAGTGCAGAGGCATGTGCAGAAACACTATTGAAGACATTAAGACTCTAACGTGAAAATTTTGGGTTAGAGGTATGTGGTATTTATTTAATAAGGCTAAATTTTAATGAAGAGTGTTTTGAATAGGTCAAATATTTGCCAATTACTGAATGATTCTAATGAGCTATCGCAAGAAAAAATAGCCTTAGAATTTGATAATCATAGCCTAACTTATTCAGAATTTCGAACGATTACAAATCAGCGAGCAGACTTGATCTGTAAAAAATACAAGGTGAATGCAGGTGATGTGGTTGGTATATATTTGGACTGCAAATTTAATGCCATTCTTTGGATCATTGCAATATTAAAGGCGGGAGGGACCTATGTTGTACTCGATAACAAATGGCCGGATCTTAGAATTAATCAGGCTGTAAAGTTAGCCAACCTTAGGTTATTAATTACTTATGGAACTCATATTAATCATTTTAAACAAACGTTTAACTTTCTGAATTGTATTGACTATCAAGAAATTCACACATCATATGATGAAAATTTTTCAATTTCCGATATAGCAAAAAGCACTTTAGCTTATATTGTTTTCACGTCTGGTTCCACAGGTATTCCTAAAGGCGTGACTATGAGTCACGGAGCTTTACTCCATTATCTTGACTGGGAATGGTCACAGCATATTGAACAATTACATACAGATATAAGAGTGTTACAATTTTTTCCTTTAAGTTTTGATATTTCTTTCCAAGAGTTTTTAACGACTTTGGTTTTAGATGGAACCGTAATTATTGCGCCGGACTCTATCAAAAACGATATGCATGAATTTATGAAATTTATTGATAAAAGGAGTATTAACAAATTATATATTCCTTATGTTTTTCTAGTTGAATTAGCTGAATATTGTCATGAAACTAATAAATATCCTCAATCTGTCCATCAAATAATTTCATCCGGTGAAAAATTACTACTGACTCAAAAAATAAAAAATTTATTTATTCATATGCCTAATTGTAAATTAATCAATTTATATGGCGCATCGGAAATTCAAGTTGTTAGCGTGTATGAAATGCAAGGTTTTCCTGGTTTGTGGTCTGATATTGGCTTTATAGGAAAACCAATTAAACATGTCTCTATATATCTTTTAGATGAAAATAAGCAAATTGTGAATGGCAATGCTATAGGCGAAATTTATATTGAGAGTGAATGTCTCACTTCGGGTTACTTAACGGATGATCTGTTGGCAAATAAAAAATTTGTTCTTTTAGAAATCGATGGGCATGCTAAAAAGTTATACAACACTGGAGATCTTGCTCGTTATGTTGATGATGGTAATATTGAATACATTGGTAGGCGTGATTTCCAAGTAAAAATACGCGGCCACCGAGTTGAATTAGGAGAAGTTGATCGCGCACTACTGGCTCATTCACTGGTGCAACAGGCAGTGACTTTAGCGGTCGATGATGCTAAACCTCTTACAAAATTGATCTCATATATTGTGCTTGACGGTCATTTTAGTTCAATTAAGAAAAACCCGGATGTTATTTTAGATATTACTGAAAAGATAGAATTTAAAATAGCGCAGCACAATATACGAAAATTTCCCGAACTTAATACTATTAAATTAGATGAGATTATTTTAAGTGATGATGTAAAAGATGTATATTTTAGACGCAAAAGTTATAGGAATTACCAAAATATAGAAATTGACGACGCGAATTTTAATGGGTTGTTTCGTCACTTGAGTGATGAATCATTTGTGTTCAATAAAAATGAGCACCAACCGTCATTTTTTTCTCGTTTATTATTGAATGAATTATTGGCATTATTGGCATCCATTCAACTTGACAAACAAATATTACCGAAATATAGATACCCTTCTGCGGGCTCTTTGTATCCAGTTCAGATCTACCTAGAAATAGGAGCAGGGATTACGGATATACCACCTGGTCACTACTATTATAACCCTGAGCAACACGCCCTACAAATGACAGACAATAAGCCTACAACAGGGGGGGCTAAATTGTATTTTGTTGGGAATTTATCCTCTATTGAGCCCTTGTATGGAAATTTAAGTGAAAAATTGTGTCTTATTGAACTGGGCTATATGCTTGGTTTAATCAAAAGTGATATTCAATCACAAGGATTCACGCTGTCTTCTTTGGCGAATTGCAACCAGTCCGTATTAAATGAGAATTTTCGGCTACATAGCAAAGATATTTTTTTGGGAGGATACGAATTAATCGCTACTCACCAAGAGGAAGTTCAAAAGGTCCAACCAGAAGTTTTCATTTATATAAAAGGAAAAGTATCTCAATATAATTTGGGTTGGTATAAATATGACATTGAGAGAAAAGTCTTAACTTATATTAATAATACTGAGTCTTTTGACCTTTCAATTGTTTCTGATAAAAATTATCCTATATTTAATCAAACAGCTTTTGTTATATTTTTTATCTCAAAAAACAGTGAAAAAAATTCTTTAGAATTATTATTTACTGAAACAGGTATGCTGGCCCAGTCCTTGATGCAACATGCGCCAAATTATCACATAGGATTATGTCCTATTGGAATGATTGACAGTAATAATAATAAGATTCTAGAAAAAATAACCAATGGATTTTTCATTCATGCGATGTTTGGTGGCTCTATAGAACCATCCCAAATAAAGGATTATGGTCAATCTCAGGCTAGAAGTATTGAATCCATAATGACAGAAGTACTTAAGCATTATCTATTAAATAAAATTCCTGACTATATGCAACCTGCTCAAATGGTTTTTTTAGATAGTATGCCATTAAACGTCAATGGAAAAATTGATAGGAAGGCGTTGCCTCAATCAGAGCTAGTCAAAGAACATATTTATGCTGCAGCCCGAAATGATGTAGAGCGCGAACTAATTAAAATATGGTCTGATGTTTTGCAATGTGATGAAGACAAGCTGGGGATTAGAGACGATTTTTTTTGGTTAGGAGGCAACAGTATTACCAGCATTCAGCTGACGAGTAAGTTAAAGCAAAAATTTGGTGTGACCTTAAGTTTTAAAGATATTTTTACTTATAAAACAATAGAGCGCTTATATGATAATGTAATTTTGCCTCATTCATTGATTCATGATGAGTCAGATATAGTGTCCATGGAAGATTATACTAAAGTGATACCGGGCTCTGATGTCATTAACCAAGATTATTTAGATAGGATACAAGCTGATGGAGCGGTCGAAGCGGTTTATTTAGCTAATAGCCTTCAACAAGGTTTTATTTATCATGCGATAACGCAAGGGGAGATCGATGATGCTTATATTGTTCAAAGAGTTTGGGAATATAATACATCGTTAGACTTGGAAAAATTAAAGTTATCATGGTTGTTAGCCCTCCAAAAATATCAGAGTTTACGGTTAAGATTCGCTTGGCAAGAAGAGTTGGTACAAGTGGTAGATACATTAGGGGTGTTGGATTGGAGGTATATTGAAGTAACGGGGAAGTTCGATGATATCGAACAACAAAAGCTTCGGATTCAACATATCTTAACGCAGGATAGATTGGAGCGATACAATTTAGAGCAAGGTAAGTTGTTTAGGGTATATATTATTAAGCAGCATGATAGTTTGTATACCTGTATCTTTAGTCATCACCATGCCATATTAGATGGTTGGAGTAATTCAATAGTATTCAATTTTATACATAATACCTATTTACAACTTTTAGACAAAAAAAATGTATCTATTATTTACGATCATACTTATAAACAAACACAACAATATTTACAGGCACATAGAGAAGTCCATAGTAACTATTGGAATGAGTATATCTCCCAGATAGAAGAACAAGCGGACCTGCAGGGCTTGATCTTGGACAAAAATATAAAATTAATCAATTATAAACATATAAAAAATTCACAGGAAGAAAATTTAAACATTGAGGGTGATTTATATAGACAATTAAAGCTGTTTAGCCAAGCTGAAGGTGTTACAGTAAATTCAATACTACAGTATATTTGGCATAAGATTTTACATTTATATAGCAACAGCAAACATACTGTAGTTGGCACGGTTATATCTGGAAGAAGTTTACCGATTGATGGTATTGAGGATTCGGTCGGGTTATATATCAACACTTTGCCATTAATCGTTGATCATGATAAACAAGATAAGCAAATGATTATCAAAGCCATCAATGCAATACAGGATAATATTGGTGAAATGAACGAGAGAAGTGGGATTGAGCTTTCTACTTTACAGAAGGATGGACGGCGCTTATTTAATGTATTATTTATTTGTGATAATTATCCAGAACCTAAGATAGGTGATGACCGGACGGGAAGATTAAAAGTTAATCTTACTGCTGCTATAGAAAAATTAGATTATCCTTTGGTATTTATTGTTTATGAATTGGATGACAAATTAGCTTGTACTATAAAATATGCCGGTGAATTGTTTCGCGATAGCGTGATAAAACAATTGCTATCCTTGGTGTCAGGATTATTAGCACAGATAACTATAAAGTCACAGCAAATGCTGACAAGAGATTTACGTTATTTAACAACAATCGATGAAGCGTATCGAACGATTCATCAGTGGAATGCCACAGACATTTATTATCCTCAATTTAAAACCTTCTTGCAATTGTTTGAGGAGCAAGCAGAGAAATACGCTGATAAGATTGCAGTGGTGTATGGCGATACTAAAATAACATACCGAGAGCTCGATGCTCAGTCTAGTCAATTAGCGTGTCGTTTACAATTAGCTGGTATTCAACGAAATGATTTAGTTGGCATTTATCTTGAGCGGTCTCATTTAACAATTATAGGTATTATAGGCATCATAAAATCCGGAGGCGCCTATACTCCAATTGATACGCTATATCCCAATAATCGAGTCAATTATATACTGCAGGATGCTCAGCTTAAGTTCATTTTGACCTCGGTCGATTTGGCAAAAAATTTATCGATGGACCTAACAGTGATTTTTTTAGAAGGATTAGAAACGACCTGTAAGGATATGAGAGAGTCATTTATTCAACGTTGTCCACTTGATACAATTTACTCGTTGTATACGTCTGGATCAACAGGCTTGCCTAAGGCGTCTTCCATTCACCATTCTGGCTTTATCAACTTGCTTCATTGGTATATCAATAGCTATAAAATATCTGAAACGGATAAGGTCTTAATTATTTCATCTATTTGTTTTGATTTAACCCAAAAAAATATTCTAGGTCTTTTATTAAGCGGAGGGGAAGTTCATTTATTACATTCAAAACATTATGATGCCACTAAAATTAATACCGTTATCAATGATCAATCAATTACAATTTTGAATTGCACGCCAAGCGCCTTTTATGGTCTTTTAGATGATTCATTGTCCAGTCATAAACTAAGAACCCTAAAAAAAGTTTTTTTAGGGGGAGAGTCTATTAATACACTACGGTTTAAGGGAATTAGGGAAAACTCATTGAATTTTCAAATTATCAATACGTATGGTCCCACTGAATGTAGCGATATCACTTCGGCATATGACTTAACAGAAACAGATATTAATAATAATTGTATTATTCCAATAGGTAAACCGATTCATAATGTGCAAATCTATATCTTAAATCGTCATATGGAATTGCTGCCACCAGGGGCGGTAGGAGAGCTCTACATTGGAGGAGTAAGTGTATCACTTGGATACTTAAATAAGCCTGGATTGACCGCTGAGAAGTTTATTCCTAATTTATTTCAAAGTAAACAAGAAAGATTAGAAAATAGAAACTTCAGATTATATAAAACAGGGGATTTGGCAAGATGGATGCCTGATGGAAATATAGAGTTTTTAGGACGTATTGATTTTCAAATAAAGATTCGTGGATTTAGAATAGAGTTGGGTGAGATAGAGGCTACTATTCAAAGTATAGTGGGGGTAAAAGAGGCTGTTGTTTTGATGAGGGAGGATGTAGCGCATCAAAAAAGGTTGGTTTTATACATCGTACTAGAAAATCAAAACATTAAATGTGTTATAGAAACAGCAACACAAGAAATAGATAGAAGAAAGAAAATGGTAATTCTCTGCAGAGAAGTATGCCAATCCTCATTACCTGATTATATGCAACCGAGCCAAATCATTATACTAGATAACTTCCCACTCACGCCTAATGGAAAGATCGATAGAAAGGCATTTCCAGTTCCAGAAAATATTGCAGAAAAAAAACCAGAAATTAACGAATTACCAGTTGGGCTATTTGAGACGCAGCTTGTTGGTGTGTGGAAAGATATATTTAAAATTGATCACATAGGAAGAAATGATAATTTTTTCTACCTGGGAGGGGATTCAATAATCAGTATACAAATGGTTGCTCGAGCTAGGCAAAAAGGTATCTTATTAACAGTTAACCAAGTGTTTAAAACTCCGACGGTAGCTGGGTTAATCGCCGATCTTCAAAGTAGTAAACGATTGTTCAATGAAGAAAAGCCGCTGTTTACAGGAACAACGGCGCCATTACTTCCGATACAGAGATGGTTTTTTGAAAAGGCCGATAATATCCATCATTTTAATCAAGCACATTGGTTTGTGGTAAAAAAAGTTGAGATAGAAGAGGTATGTACAATCGATGTAACGAGATTAAAGAATGCTATAGGAGAGTTATGTGAATACCACGATGCATTTAGATTAAAATATAAACAAAAAGACGGTTATTGGGAACAATATTATAGTGACCATACTGGTATTTCATTTGAAGTAATCAAAGAGTCGTCATGGACAGAGGAAACATTAGAGATTGTCTGTAGTGAGATTCAGTCTGGTTTAGATATAGAGCGAGGGCCTTTAAGTCGGGTGGTATGGTTTGAAGGCAAAGGTTTATTTTGGGTTATCCATCATTTGATAGTAGATGGAGTTTCCTGGCGGATCCTAATAGAAGATTTAAATACATTGTATGAAGGTCATTCCTTGGGATTGAAAGGACACGGTTATAAAACTTGGGGGAGTTATTTGCAAGGTTACAATCATCTAGAGTCGACTAAAGCATACTATAGTAATAAACCCAAGACAGGACTTTGTTTAGAAGCGGGATCGCAAAGGACAAGGCACAAAATCAATTTTTCTGCAGAAACAAGTAAGAGCTTCATCCAAAAGGCGCATAAAGCATACAACACCCAAGCAAACGATTTATTATTAACAGCATTGGTTCAAGCCATGGGAGCGTATAGCAATTATCAGTTGTGTATTGACATGGAAGGTCATGGAAGAGAGATGTTGGGCAGCGATTTGGATTTAACAAGAACAGTTGGCTGGTTTACAACGGTGTTTCCAGTTTATCTAACGCTATCAGAGCCGATGAATTTAGATACAAGCATTAAAGAAATCAAAGAACAATTAAGACAAGTTCCAGAGAAAGGGATTACGTATGGACTTGCAAGTTATATACAAAAGCAAATTCCTGAAATCTTAAGCGCGAATATTTCATTTAATTATTTAGGTCAATGGGACACGGCTGATGCATCAGGGCATACATTTAAATTGGGAAATGAAGGAGTTGGCTGTTGTCTTAAGGATAATAATAGATTATTTCACGATTTAGATATATTAGGTCAGGTAAAAGACGGAGTATTAAGCTTTGAATGGGAATCTAATTATGAGGCGTCACTTATAAGAGAATTGGTTAACAATTTTAAACAACGATTAGAAGCTTTAATTTTACATTGTTCAACAGAGGGCGTGTATGGATATACACCTTCTGATTTTGTAATAACAGATATAAGTCAAGAAGAGCTAGAAAGCCTTCTTAACTCATAAAGGTAACTTTAATTCTCGGAGAATATATGAAGAATTACGCCGTTCTTACAAATAATATGCAGATCGCTACTGCAAATAAGCACGAGGCTCGTAAATTATCTGTTGATAAATTTTTACCATCTATGATGGATTTTTTACAAAATATAAGAAAAACAGAAATTCCAATCATTCATTTACAATTGGTCTATGAGGCAGATGATCCAAAATCAAAAG